>Ga0209960_1001745_pt1 | contig 25953 bp, 24 predicted proteins | sample ThiBiot_500_plan_2_FD_183947 | JGI IMG/M metagenome (GOLD analysis project Ga0209960, IMG submission 183947) | Wastewater bioreactor microbial communities from Cape Town, South Africa - Thiocy_expt_500_plan (SPAdes) | ecosystem: Engineered > Bioreactor > Thiocyanate-remediating >...
TTGTCCTTTTATCAAAAGAGGATTATAAATTGCAATCATCTTTTTTTTTTCTTTTTCCAACAATGAATAAAAGGGTTGAATTTAAAATTTAAAACATTTGAGCTCTTTTTTAAAAAAAAAAATTTTTTTTTATTATAGTTTATCCTCGAATATATATTATTTACAAATTTACAATACAACAAAATGGCCAATTGAATTGAATTGAAATTGATCAAAATTTCAATGTTTGAGCTAGAACAGAGTTGTAATATGCACCTTTTTTTTCTATTAGCTCGTTATGGGTTCCTGCTTCAATAATTTGACCTCCTTCTACAACTGCAATTATGTTTGAATCCTTAATTGTTGATAATCGATGCTATATTTTTTAAAAAAAATGAAAGTTAAAAATAGTAAAAACAAAACAATAAAACAAAACAAAAAAAAAAAAAAAAAAAAAAAAAAAAAAAAAAAAAAAAAAAAAAAAAAAAAAAAACAAAAAAAAAAAAAAAAAAAAAAAAATCAAAAAAATCAAAGAAAAAAGAAAGTTTACAGCATCAGAGATAGTTGTTTTTCCTTTACTGGCTTCATTAATAGCGTCTTGAACAACTTTTTCAGCTTCAGAATCAAGTGCAGAAGTTGCTTCATCAAATAAAAGAATTGCAGGATCTCTAACTAAAGCTCTTGCAATGGCAATTCTTTGTTTTTGACCACCAGAAAGTTGAGATCCTCTCTCACCAACATAAGTATCATATCCATCTGGGAAGGTTGAAATAAAATCATGAGCATCAGCTTTCTTTGCTGCTTCAATGATTTCTTCTTCACTCACTTCAACTCCATATGCAATGTTCTCTTTAATACTTCTTGAAAATACAACAGGTTCTTGTCCAACGTATCCAATTTGTCTTCTTAACCACGAAATATCAAGTTCACGAATATCAATTCCATCAAGATAAATATTTCCACCTGTTGCTGTATAAAGCCTATCAACAAGTGAAATAATTGTAGATTTACCACATCCACTAGGTCCAACCAATGATAATGTTTGTCCTTTTGAGACTTTGAATGAGAGTCCTCGAAGAACTTCTGTATCTTTTCTTGTTGGATATGCAAATCGAACATTGTGGAATTCAATATTTCCTTCACATTTAGTCGGTGTCAATCCATTCACTTGTCCTGTGATTTCTTTCTCTTGAGCCATCATTTTATAAAATGCCACCGCTCCTCCCTTTTTTTCCAATTAATATTAAGTTATTTAGGGATATTTATATTTATATTTATATTTATATTGATATTTGAAAATTTGGAAAAAAAAATAAATAAAAAAAATCTTACTAATGCTTGGGCAAAATCTGGGAAAATATGAAATGTGTCTCCAATCACTGTCGCAGTATTAATAACAGACATAATGGTCAAAAACATTTGTTCTGTAACACAGTAACCAGCTATAACATTTTGTGATCCATACCAAAATCCAAAAGCAAAAGCAAATGATTGAAGACATTCACCAAAACCATAACCAAGTGCACTAAATTGTCCAAATATCTTTCCATTTTTTTCAGGAATTGAAATCTCAGCAACAAATTGATGAAGAAACTTATTTTCAAGCCTTAAAGCATAAACTGTTCGAGCACTTTCAATCACTTCAGCTGCCACACCTGTTGATTTATCATATGCTTTTCTTGAGGCTTCACCAAATCCTTTAAGGCTTCTTACTCTAAAATAATTTCCAATTGACAATAATGGGAGACAAGCTACGAGAGCAAGACCAAGTCTCCAACAACTAGTAATTCCTACAGCAGCAGCACCACCAATAATAGTAGATATAATTTTTAAGAATTGGCCAACAAGTTTTCCTGAAGCTTTTGGAATAATTGAACAATCTTGTGCTAAAAAAGTTGTAAAGACTGTTGATTCACATCCTTTTTCATCAAACCATGATATTTTCTATTTTCATTTTTATTTTAGTTTTTTTTTGAAATAAAATACAAAAACAATTAACAATAAAGCACTTACTTGACGGATAATATGTGAAAATAACTTAAATCGAAGTCTTCTAGTAAATCTTTCAAGTGATGTTAAAAAGGTAAGGTTTTGAATATAAACAATACATGCTATGAGTTTTTATTTATTTTATTTTTTTTTCAATTAAATTTTTTTTTTTTCAAAAAAAAAAAACATACTTGCAGCAGCACCCAAAATGACAAGAAGTGAAGCCCAATAATCAGCATTTTCCTTAATTCAAGACCTCTTGAGAACATCAAAGTCATAAGCATTTGAGTAAAAATAAAACTAAATGCAGGAAAAACTAATCCTTGACAAATTCCCATAAAATTTCCAACAATGTGTAAATACCATTCATGTCTCCAGTTATTAGAAAATATCTTTTTTAATGAATACCATACTGTTACAACTTCTTCTTGATTGCTTTTTTCTAGACCAAAAAAAAAAAAAAAGAAATGTGAATGGATTAAAATATTTGAAATGAAATGAAGGGAATTTAAAAATACTTTCTTCTATCTCAGTTTTTTCTTTTTGTACAATTTCTGATTCAGTACCATTTAATATAACTTCTTTGTCTTCATCAACTTTGTCTGAAATTTTTCCAACTGATTGGAGGTGAACTAATTTTGCATATTCTCCATTTTTAGCCATTAATTCATCATGGGTTCCTGATTCAAGAATTGTTCCCTTTTTTTTTTGAAAGATTTAAAGGAAATAAGAAAATAAAATAAAATAAAATAAAAAGGATCAAAGATTTCAAAAATAAAATCAAGAAAAATAATAAAATTTCAAAAGAAATGTAATTGAAACGAAAGAAATACCTCTCCAAAAACATAAATGGCCTCAACATGGCTAATTGATGATAATCTATGAGCAACAGCAATAGTACTTCTTCCAGCAGCTGCCTTATCAACTGCAGCTTGGACTAAGGCTTCACTTTTACTATCTAATTCACTTGTCGCCTCATCTAATAAAAGAATCTGTGGTTTACTAATAATAGCACGAGCAATAGCAAGTCTTTGTTTTTGACCACCTGAGAGATTTCCTCCTCGATTCTTAAGAATCGTATCATATCCATCTGGAAGGGCTGAAATAAAATCGTGTGCATTTGCATCTTTACATGCTTCAATTATTTCTTCCATTGTTGCATCTTTTTTAGCCATCCATATATTTTCTTTGATGGTTCCTGTAAAAAATATTGGTTCTTGTCCAACATATCCAATCTTTTTTTTTTTAAAAAAAATTTTAATATTCATTTTTTAAAAAAAAGAAGGAAAAGAACAAAAAATACTTTTGAACGAAGCCATTGAACATTCAGATCCTGAATTGGGTTTCCATCGATTGTGATACTTCCTTCATCAATATCATAAAATCTTTCAAGTAAATTAATAATTGTACTTTTTCCTGAACCACTTTTTCCAACTAATGCAACCCTTTGTCCATTTTTAACTTCAATTGAGACTCCTTTTAAAACTTGAACATCTGGTTGGTTTGGATAAGTAAATTTAAGGTCTTTTATTGAAATATTTCCATGACATGTTTCTGGTTTTAATCCCTCTGTTGAAAGGGAATCTATTTTTGATTTCCGATCAATGATTTCAAAGATTTCATATGCTGCTCCACATCCTGTTGAGATTGACATAATTGAAACTCCCAACAATCCTAAACATGAACTTGAAACAACAGTAGCTAGAAAAGCAATATAAATTCTTCCTGCAGTTAATTCACCAGCATAAGCGAGAGTAGAACCATACCATAATGCAAGAGAAAATAAAGCAAATGTAACAAAAAATGGAATAGATGTACTCAACGATTCAATAAAAGATCTTCTTCTTCCAGTTTCTTCAACAGCTTCTAAAGCTTCGTCATATCTCCTTTCTTCTTCTTTTTGTCCTCCAAAAATCAACACAGTTTTTACTGCTCCAAGAACCTATGTTTTTTTTTTGCTTTTTTCACAAATTCACAGATTTTTTAGTTTTAAAGAGGATAAATATATTTTGAAAAAAAAAAACAACCTCTTGAGCAATGGCTCCAGCTTCAGCGTAAACACTTTGACCTTTGGCAGAGTAAATAGTGATAGCTTTACCAATCAATGCAGTTGGAATAATTAAAGCTAGAGTTCCTGCAAGAGTCACCAAAGCTACTTTCCATGCCACACTAAAACTGATACAATATCCCGCAATAACTCCAGCAATACAAAAAAAGAAACCTCCAAACCTTTCACTAATTGCATCTCGAATCAATGGGATATCCCTATTTAACATAACATAAAAATTAAGAAATCTTCTAAATCCAATAACAAATATTTTGATTATTTTCTGTTTGTTTCAGAAGAAAGAGAAAGTATAAGGAAAATTTTACTTTGAAAGATGATCTGCTAATTCTCCTGAAAGTCTTCCATCATACCATCCAATTTCTTGTCTCAAAATAGCCTTCACATATTCCTTTCTAATTTTATTTGTTTGACTTTGTCCAACAATGAAAAACATTGTATCTCTAATATACGCACAAATTAGTGCTGCAATTCCAAGATAAACAAGATCCAAAACAAAGATATTCGTTTCAGGAATTAATATTCCAGGATCATCATTTAATGAGTAAGTATCAATTATACCACCAAGAACAAGGATAAAAATTGGTTGAATGATTCCATGACCAAATCCTGCAAGAATACCAATAACAACCATGAATCTTTCTATCCTACTTGAGAAGCGATAGAGAGTAAATATTGATACTTTTGGTTTCTTTAATTCCTTTCCCTTGGCTTCTTGCTCTCTTTTATCATTCTTCTTCGATTGTGCTCCATCTGAATGTAAAATCAGGATTTAATGGACTTAATTCAACTTCAAAAAGAAATTAAACAAACAAACAAACAACCTTGAAGCTCTACATTATCTTCTTTCTGCATTCAATTTGATTTTCTTATTCTTGTTTCGCCTCTATATTATAGTATATATATTATATTCCTTATGCTTTTAATTTATTGGAATGATTATGTCTTTTAAGTTATAATTTTTGTTTTTTGTTTTTAAAAAAATAATAATGAATTCAAAAATTTGAATTTCTGTTGAAATAAATACGTAAAAAAATGAATGAAAAAACAAGTTACCTAAACAGAGCTTGATGAGGCATTTTTCAAGGCATCGGGTTTGAGTGCTATTCGCTGAAGATTTAAATGACTCAGTCTTTCTTCCCTCGCTGACAAACCCAAGATCAAAAAAGAATGATACACACTTTTTTTTTTTCTTTCCCTTTTCCTTTTGTTTGAGTTAAAAGAGAATTGATTACAAAAACTAAGACTAAAGAAAAAAAAAAAAAAACCAACAAAACAAAAATTACATCAATCAATAGTTCATAATTGTTCATAATAGTTCATAATTGTTTTCAATAGAGATTCATTATTTTTTATTTATTTATTTAGCAGTTCGGTATAAGAATCCAAAAAAAATCAAAAAAAAATCTCAAAGTTTGAATTCCCCAAAAACAAACACTTTTTTTTTAATAAATTCCATTTGTGTTTAGAATTTACCAACAAAAAGAAGTTGGAAAGGCTGCTTTGTAAAGAATCATTTGAAATTATTTGATTTGAGCTCTTCCAAAATTCAGAAAATTATATTAAAGAAATAATGATAAGATGATCTAGGTACACAGGCTGTGTTCTTTATTATTTTTCCCTTTTTTTTTTCTTTTTGGTTCAAATTAAATCTTCACTTGCCCAAGAATTAATATTGGATTATTGGATTAAATAAGAATATCATTGTCCTGATCATTGTTATGAAGAAAGAAAGGATTTGAATTAATTGTGTCTAAAATCCAGAAATTGATCAGAAAGGAGAACAGTAACTACATAGATAGAAACAGCATCAATATCTACAAATATACATTTATTAAGAAGGAATGGTGAAGGGAGAAAATCAAAGAAAATTAATTAAAATATAACAAGGATATTTTTAAAAAAAAATAAAAAATTAAATAAATTAAATTTACCAGCTAATCCAAGTTCTATTCTCAATTTTGTTCTTGTTTCATTCTGATTTCTTTCAAATGATTCTAATAATTCAACAATCTCCGTTTTTCCTCTTTCTTTTGCAACATTAAAAGGTGTTCTCCCATATCTATTTTGTTTATTGGTATCTATCAGTCTTCCACATGCTAAGAAAGATTTCACAATTTCAATTTCTCCATAATCACATGCAATATAAAAAGGTGTTCGACCATATTTATCTGCTTTATTTACATCAACTCTCAGATCATTTAATAATAATTTCACGATTTCAGTCTGTTTATAAGTACAAGCAATATAAAAAGGTGTTTCACCAGCATTATTCACTTTATTAAAATCAATTCTTTCATCACTTAATAATAATTTCATAATTTCAATATATCCTTTCCAACAAACAATCCAAGAAGGTGTTGAACCATCACCCATTGGTTTATTAATATCGACTCTTTTATCATTTAATAATAATTCCACAATTTCAGTATGTCCTTTATAACAAGCAACATCAAAAGGTGTTTGGACACTCTTCTTAATTGCTTTATTGATATCAACTCTTTTATCATTTAATAATAACTTCACAATTTCAATGTGTCCGAAATCACAAGCAATATATAATGGTGTCTTGCCTTTAACCTCTGCTTTATTGATATCAACTCTATTATCGTTTAATAATAGCTTCACAACTTCAATATGTCCTTCTTTACAAGCAATATATAAAGGTGTTGCATCACCTCCATATTCATTGGTGTTAGTTTGTTCATTTTGAAGTAATTTCATCGCTTTTTCAACATTTCCATCTTTACAAGCTTCCCAAAGTTGTTCTTCCATCTATTTATTTTCAGTTTAAAATTTGTACTTTAAAGTTCAATTACTTGTTGTTCACTGTGGATCTCCAATAATTAAGAAGTTTATCAGTCAGGATCTAAAAATTCACTAATTTAATATTGTTCTTTTGAATAAGACCATAAGATCCATAATAAATAAAGAACATTGAAGAAGCAGATACTAATACATCCTTTATTCTTTTTATTCTTTTTATTCTTTTTTTTTTCTTTTTTTTTGATTTATTTAGATGTAAGTTCAATCACTCAAGGATTAATATTGGATGAAAATATCAATCTTCACTTGTCCAACAATTTATGTTGGACTATTGGATTAAATAAGAATATCATCCTGATCATTGTTATGAAGAAAGAAAGGACTTGAATTAATTGTGCTTGAAATCTAGAAATTGATCGGAAAGGAGAACAATAATTGCATAGATTGATGCTGCATCAATATCTACAAATATAAATTTATTTTTCTAAAGTTAGGAATGGTGAAGGAAAAGAAAGAAAATTAATTAAAATTTACCATCTAATCCAAGTTCTATCCTCAATTTTCTTGTTGTTTCATTTTGATTTCTTTCAAATGATTCTATTAATTCCACAATATTTAAACAATTTCTTTTCTTATTTTCAAATTCTTCTTCACTTTCCCAATTTTTTTTTTCTTCGTTTCCTCTTTCTCTTGCAATATCAAGTGAAGTTTTTCCAAAATTATCTTTTTTATTGATATCTACTTCTCTTCCACTTGCTAATATATATTTCACAATTTCAATATGTCCTTTTTCACAAGAAATCCAAAAAGGTGTTTGGCTATTATTATTTGGCTTATTAATATCAATTCTTTGATCATTTAATAATAACTTTATAGTTTCAATCTGTCCTTGAAAACAAGCAGTATAAAAAGGTGTTCTACCATTACTATTTGTTTTATTAACATCAATTCTTTGATCATTTAATAATGATTTCACAATTTCAATGTATCCGTTCAAACAAGCAATATGAAAAGGTGTATAACTATATTTATCTACTTTATTTAACTCAACTCTCTGATTATTTAATAACAACTTCACAATTTCAATATATCCTTTCAAACAAGCAATCCAAAAAGGTGTCCTGCCGTTAAGTTCTGCTTTGTTGATATCAACTCTATTATCATTCAATAATAATTTCACAATTTCAATATGTCCATTTCCACAAGCAATATAAAGAGGTGTTTCTCCCTTATTATCTGCTGTATTGACATCAACTCTTTGATCATTTAATAATAGCTTTACAATTCCAATATATCCAAAATAACAAGCAATATATAAAGATGTTCTTAAATATTGAGAATCTTGCCAGTTAATGTTAATTTGTGTATTTTGAAGTAAGTTTATAACATCTTCAATATTTTCATCTCCACAAGCAATCCACAGCTTTTCCTCCATATCACAAAAAACTTTGAATTTTTTATACTTCACTGACTTTGGATTCCAAATCAAACCAACTTGAAAAAAAGCAATCAAACGAAAGATTCAAAGAAATAAATAAGATGAATAACGAACTTTTAAAGAAGCTTATTTATCCTTTGAACTTTAGTCTTTGGGTTTGACCGGTCAAACTAATTTGAACTGTTCTATATCATTGTAAAAGAATGGTTAAATGGCAGGGTCAAAAAGAATGGTCAAACCCAAAGAAATAAATACTCTACTGTTGAGACAAAATTATAATAAAATCTTTTAAATTTTCAAACAAATTTAAATAAAGTAAATTTTAAATCAAGAAAATAAAAGCTATAGAAAAAATCAAAGAGAACTGATTGTTGTTGTTGTAACGGTATCTTTGAAAAAAAAAAATCAATGAATCAGTGATTCTTTTGTGATTTTTTTTCTTTCTTGGAAGTTAACAATAGAATCTTCTTGAGACGAAAACCGAAAAGTGAAACAAAAACCAATTAATATCAATAATATAAATAAAATAGAAAAAGTTTGGATTCAACTCAGAACAATTCATTGATTCATTATAATTCTTTTTTACGAGTCTTCTGAATCGTCCTCTTGATTGCTGAGAAAGCTGGATGAAAGGTCAGAATCACTTTGAAAAGTGTTTAGAAACAATTAAAGAGATCTTAGGCCCCAAATCAAACTTATAAAACAGTTTAACAAATGGTAAATTTCATTTGATTCTTATTTTATTTTTATTTTTCGTTATGTTATATTTCAATTCAATTATTGTGTATGATGTTGCTTTGTTTATTCATTTGTTTCCTGCTTTGTTTGTTTGTTTGTTTGTTCGTTTGATTGTTATTTTGTACTTTTTTGTTTTTTGGACAATCACCACCTATAGCATATTAACTTCTTGTTTCTTCTTATTAGTTTCAAACCATACAATCATGGAAAAGAAAAGTTAAGGATTTCCTTCTTCATTGTTGTGGTATCTATGCTAGGTAGAGATTTCTTTTCAGATTTTGAATCATTGATTCAATCATAATTCATTTTCAATTACAATTAAAAAATATAAATAGGTTCATTATCAACAGACCAAAGACTCTGATATCTATTTCATTAGCTTTTTGTATCTTTTGTTGTTTTGGATACTTCTTCTTTCGTGTAATTTTTTTTTGAGCAAACAAAAAACAAACAAACAAACAAAAAAATTCAATAATCATGAAATTCAGATTGAAGAAGACCCAAATGTTTTATTATCAACAAGAGGAGATATATCTTTGGAATATGCAAAAAGATATGAAAGTCATTTCGAAGTGTAAGATTGTTATTATTAATCAGTTTAATAGATATTAATATTTGATTGATATTATTAACTAGACTTCGTCCACTTATTGTTGCTTGGTCAGCAAAAACTCCTGATGGAGATATCATTACCCCAGACGTGATGGGTGATTTAATGGATTTCATTGATGGATTTTGGACATTAAGAACATCTGAAAATAAGACGATTAACGACTTTTGTTATATGTTGTTTGATCAGTTTGATCGACCAGCATGTGCAGTTCAGAGGCATGTTTCTTTAAATATTATTTAACCTTCAAAAGAAGAAGAATTTTTCCTTTTCTCAAAATTGAAATGAAACATAATAAAAATAACAAATTTTCTAGCTTGAGGCCATATTGGAGTACATCAAATTCTGCAAGAAATGATGAAACACCACATCGAACTCTCTCAAAGATCAAAGAGGGATTATGTAAACAAAAAATTGAAGTTACAGACTATCTAGGAGGGGCTGTGTTCAATGATGGAGGATTTTTATTGCTTCAAGCGTCTGTAGTGACGATACAAATAGGTTTATTAGAAAGAAAAGATGTTGCAGATTGGGAAGGAGAATTAATAAAATACATTGACGAGTTTGGACAAAAGCATCAGAGTGATATCTATGAAATTACTTATAATATTCCAGTAAGTTTTTTTATTATTTATTTATTTTATTTACATTTTATTTTTCCCTTTTCCATCTTCCATGAAATTAATTTGTCTTCATTTCTTTAGGATGCATATCGTCAAGAAATTACAAATGAGTTTATTAAAACTGCACCATTAATAGCAATCAGTTTTGCCTTAATCTTTATATTTGCATCACTAGCATTATTTAGAAGAAATCGAATTACATCACAAATGGGATTGAATTTCATTGGATTAATATCAGTCCTTCTTGCAATTATTTCTGGAATAGGACTCTCTTCATTTTTTCAAGTCACCCTCAATCCAATCTCTTTTCAGGTTTACTTTATTTTGATCTTTGTTTTATTTATTCGAAATGAATTGAACATCTTTTTTTTTAAAAAATTAGGTTCTCCCATTTGTTATTTTGGGTGTAGGATTTGATAACATTTTTGTTTTAGTAGAAACATCTAGAGCAACTATTGCGGTTTTCTTTTCTTTCTTTCTTGTCATTTTTTAAAAGAAAAAAAAAAAAAAATGAAACGATCTTATGTTTTTAATTATTTCAGGATTCATTGGAAGAAAAGATGAAGAAAATATTATCATCATCAGGATATTCTTTGGCAACTTCAACTTTTATAATGGTTTTTTCTTTTTTACTTGGATCAATCATGAGAATTAGTGCAGTTTCAACATTATGTCAACAAGTGATTTTTTTTTCCCACTCTTCTTTTTCAATAAATAAATATCATATATAGCTTGCTATTGTTACAGCAGTCAATTACATTATCCAGTTCACATTTTTTTGTTCATTCATTGGTTTAGATTTAAGGAGAGTTCAGGTTTTATTTGAAATTTTCTATAATTAATTCAATCTATATCTAAAGTTAAATAGGAAAAAAGAATGGATATATTATGTTGTGTGAAAGTAGATGGTACACCAAATGAGGGAGGTCGATCTTTTTTGACTCAAATCTTTGATAAATATTATTTTCCATTTTTAATGAAACTTCCTGTTCAACTCGTTATTGTATGCATTCTTTATTTTTTCTATTCTTGGATTTTTATTTTTTATTTTTTTTTTTCAATTTAATTTCTAATAGATCTCAATTTCAATTGTCTTAATTGTTCTTGCTGGAATTAATACTCAAAAGCTTCAAACTGGACTTTCACCACTTGATATTATTTCCCCAGACTCAACTTTAATGAATTACATTCATGTATCAGAGAAAGTATTTTCATTTTTTTTTCCCTTTTCTGTTTGAAATTAATGAATTTTTTTTTTTTTAGTACCTCAGTTTAGATCTTCCTTATTATATTGCCATTGAAAGTTCCCCAATCCCAGCAACAAACCAATATCAACTTGCATTTTTACTCGGACAAGTCAAAAATATTAGTTCAACTACTCAATTTTGGTTTGAAAACTTTCAAATTTGGATTTCATATGTGTCACCCTATGGAGCCATTTTCAAAAATAATAATTATGTTGTGCCTGAGGATAAATTTATTCCTTGGTTACTTGAATTTTTGAGTACAGATGGAAAATGTCATCGATCAGACATTGTTTTTGATTCATCAAATCAAACAATTATTGTCTCAAGGATAATGGCATATGCTGCAGGATTAAACAATGCAACCGATTATATGAGATCTATTACACAAACAGAAAAGGCTGCAAATTCTACTCTCTTAACAGCTTTTGTAATTTTTTGATTTTATTTTTATTTATTTATTTATTTATTTATTTATTTATTTATTTATTTATTTATTTTTCATTTTCATTTTGGATTAAATAATTAATGATAATCAACAATAAGCCATACTCATTTTACTATATCTATTTTTCTCCTCTTCGAACATTAACGGATAATTTTGAAGTTGCTGTGACATGGTGTATTGGTACAGTTTTTAAACATTTTTTTAAACATTTTTTTTTTAAAAATTTTTAATTTTTTTTTTTTTTTTTTTTTTCTAAAATAAATGAATTAACTAGTGTTTATCGGAATTATGGGTTGTTTACTTCTAGAAAGTATCTATCATGGAATTTTACATCTAACAATGATAGCTATTGTTGAATTATTCCTTTTTGGATTACTTCCTGTATTCGATATCTCTCTAAATCCAATTACCTTTGCAAATTCAATTGTCACTATTGGAATTTCAACAGAGTTTTTTATAAATATGATTCGTTCCATTCTTCAAAGGCAAAATGAGAGTTATCAACCTCAATCTTTCAATTTATTTGGACCAATTGCTTCTTCATTAAGTTTTTCTGCGGTTTGCTCAACTCTTGGATTGATTGTCTTACATTTTGCTGATACTCCAATCATTTCATTATATTTTTTCGTGGTCTATGTCATGATTATCTCGATGTCATATATCATTGCAATGACTCTTCTCCCTTCTGTTATGTTGCTCAGTTTTAGAATAAGTTTGGCATGTCGTAAGAAAAAAAGAACCCCTCCCTCAAGTATGATTCCATTAGAATTTGGTTTAGATGATGATGACAATGATGAATTAGAAATGGTTGAACAAGGAACTAATGTCGATTTTGAAGATTCCCAGAATGAAAAAGTTGTAGAAAATGAAACTCAAGCTCACATTGAAGATGATAATAATGATGAAAAATAATTGAAAATTTTGTGAAATTTTTATGTAAATTTAATAATAATACAAGATTCAAACTAGGTCCTTTTTAATCGCTTTTTTTTCTAAATGATTGTTATTATTTATTATTAGATTTTTTTTTTTTTAAAAAAAAAAAAAAGAAAAGAAAAGAAATAAGAAAATAAACCGATATGATAAAAGTGGATTCTTCTTTCCAGGATTTCTTTTAGGTTGAGCAAGTCGAGCTGATTCTGCTGCAGACAAAAGTGATCCAATCTCAGTTCCTTCTCCACCTGGACATAAGAACATAACTTTACCATAAGGACGCCAAGAATCTGCTCTTTCTCTTTCTTCTTGTTTCTTTTCTTTTCTTTGTTTCTTTTCAACTAAAATTATTTTTGGTTCTGTATTTCCTTCTACACTTGAACCATCATTTCCATTCTCATCTTCAACAACAATCACTTCTTCAACTTCAACATCTTCTGAACTTTCTTCACTTGAAGATCGATAAGTTGGTTCTTCATTACTATTAGCCTTATGTCTTTTTCCAGTTAACCTCCTAAGAAAATCAATTTCAAGAACTTGAGATCCATTTGGGAGATTCTTGATTGAAACATTTTCAATTTGATCCAAATGAAGAGCTCGAATAGGAATTTCTGTTTTTTGAGCTTTTTTATCTCTTCTTTCACGCCTACTAAGTTTTTCTTCCTCATCCAATTTTTTTTCAGTTAATTGATCTTTTCTTGTTTCATTTGAATGATTCTCAGTTGAATGATTTTGGGTGAATTCTTCATTTTTTTGTGGACAATAATACAAAAGAATTCCTCTTGGGCCAACACTAACTTGATAATCTCTTGAGCTTTGAGAACCAACATTAAATAATTTTACTTTAAATTTCTTTGAATTAGCATGTTCTGCAACATATTCTGTTAATCCATCTTCCCAAACTCTTGAAAGACGAGTCAATGTTCGATTCCTAAGATCACTTTCATCTGTTTGAGTTTTTGAATTTTCAATTGGATTTGATTCAGCTGGCTTTGAAAGTTCACCAAAACCAACACCTAATTTCTCTAATTCTCCATAATCTCCATATAATGATGCATAAAATGCATGAGCTTCAAGAGTACTTGTTGATATCTCAGGACTTTGATTTAAACTTTGATTTTGATTTTGATTAGGACTTTGAGTTTGAGTTTGAGTTTGATTTAGTTCAGTAATGTTTGGTCTTGGTGTTGAAGGTTGATCATTTTGTGATTTAGATCTAGGAGGAATCTTTTGTGCTCTTTGACTTCCTTCTTCTCTTCCTCCTCCACTACTTCCACTACTATTTCCACCTCCTCCTCCCCAGTTTAATAAATGTGAAAGAGGAGAAAATAAACTCGGTGCAGAGAATTTTCTTGGTTGTTTTTCATTATAGGTTGTAGGGATTGTAAGTTGAGGTTTAAGTCTTTGAGGAGGTGGGATAGGTGGAAATTGTTTTAATGGTTCCTTCTCTTTATCCTTTAAAGGTTCTTTATCAACTTTCTTCTCTGGTTTACTTTTCAAAAATGGTTTTGGTATCACTTTCTCTTTCTCTTTCAACTCTTTTTCTTTCTCCTTCTCCTTCTCTTTCTCTTTAACAATTTGTTTCTCTTGATCCTTTGTCTCAGATGTCGAACTTACAACTGATTCACTATCATTCTCTCCTTCACTATCCACATCAATTCTCTTTGCTTGTGACTTCCTCCTCTCCATATAAACCTCCAACGCATTCTCATCCTCCAAATTTCCATGAAGAGTCACAAAATTATCAATTTCTTCCAGCGCAGCAATTTGTTCATATGATAACACAAGCGCAAGTGCATTTGTTCCTGCTTTATGAACTCCTTGTGATAACATTTCTGTAATTTCAAAGTTTGACTTTAGAACCAATTTCCTCTTCTTTCTTTTGTTAAATGTTTTCCTTCCTATCTCCTCTCCTTCTTATTCCAATTACTTCAACTATTGAAAGCTACAACTATTCCTATTACTTCTTCTTCTACTATGCTCTTCTTATTCCTCTTCCTTTCCTTTACCTAAAGACTTCCTTTTAACGAATTCTACCAAGTGAGTTATCGCGCCAATTAGAAAACTAAACCAAAAAAACCACTTTCACAAAATAAAACCACCAAACTCAAAATATATCAACCTATATCAAAGAGATGTTAAATATCAGTTAGAGTTAGAATAGAGTTACAATATAGAGTTGATTGAAGAAATTAAGAGGTTTTTAATAAGAGGTTTTATAGGTTTTATAAGTGAGATTGGGTTCGAACGGTAAACAAAATGGGTTCACTTGGTCTCCTTTTGAATAATTAATGTTATATAAAAAGGTGGAAAAGTGAGATTTGTTTTGGTTTGGGTTTTTTTTTTTGTTTTGTCGGGGTGGGTGGTTTTTTTTTAATTTCGCTCCTGAAATCGATTGTGTTCCGAGAAAAAGAAAAGACCTTGTTCAATTAATTAATTATAATCAAGTAATGAATTGAATGAAATCTTTTGTATTTTGGATTTAAATTTTATTATTATTATTATTATTAAAACAACAGCCCCAATTTCATTGTTTTAATAATAAATTGTAATGTTGTAACTCCTGGTTCAAATCTTTAACACCATCGAATCAATTTGAAAAAAGTTGGATAAAAAGTCAAATTGAAGAGGGTTTCTCCTTGGAAAAAAGTATCAGACATCAGATATAATTTTCATTATTTGTTGATTTGAAGAAATTCATTAAATGTAATTAAAAACTTTGAAGGATTTCGAATTATAATTGTTATTGTTACTCTTTGCTCAAATCTTCATCGAATGTCTTCCATGGAAAAGTCAAAAGATGAAAATGAAAAACCAAAAGAAGCTTCGTCTTTGTTGAAAAAAGTAATTTCAAAAAAGTTTTAATGAAATTTGAAATGATTTGAAACAAAACAAACAAAGAAAATTAATTAACTTTAATTAAAAATTTGAAGGATTAAAAAAACAAAAAAGCAGAAACAAAAACAAAAAAGTTAGGATAAATGTCAAAAAGAGACTTCATTAATTAACTATCATGATGAAAAAATGTCGGATTTGATGTAATAAATATCCATTATTTGAACAAACAAAAAAGAAAAGAAAAAAAAGTATAAATATATAAAAATTACATCTATATTTGGTGCTTGAAAATAGATAAAAATCTCTTCTTCTTTTGTGTGATCAAACACTTTTCAAACGTTCAACTAAAGTGATAATATTAAATTCCGAATCAGTTTCACTCATGTCAATATATAAGTCACCAGATAATCTAATTCCAAGTGGACCATCCCATTGTCCTGGAGTTTTCATACAAGGTTCCATTACAATTGGAATCATTTTTTTGTTTCGAGTGATTGCATAAGTAAACTCTCCTTTACAATTGTCATGTCCTTTGGTGTTCAATTTTTCCATATAAACTTTGGTAATAAAAACTAAAATAACTTCACTATCATTGATTCCTTCAGCCATCTTCTGATCAATATGTCCTTCCATCTTGTCTTCATCAAACCATGTTTTAAATCCTTGAGTTTTTAGGAGTTTGTTTACTGTTGCAACTCTTGCATGGTTATCTCGATTTAACTCATCTTTGACCCAAGTGTGTGTTAAAAATACACTTGGATTTGATGATGATATTTTCAAATTTGAAATATCTAATGAGCAAGTGGAAAAAAAAAAAATTAGCTAAAAAAATAAAATAGTAAAATAAAAAAAAATTTACCTTCAATTTTATTCACATTTTGTTGAGGCTGAGTTGAAACAGAAGCTTTAATTGTCATTCCTTCTTTTAAATTTTCCATATCTTCCAAAACATAATACTTTCCATTTCTAACAAATTCTAAATCCAATTTTATATTTTCTTGAAGTTTAAATTTCGATCTAATATCACTTTCTAATTCCAATAATGTGATTGCAGTCGTTTTTAAAATGTATAATTTTCCATTGTATTCAATATCATAAGTTGATTCTAAAAATATGTGTAAATTATTTGACTAGATTATTTAATAAATATAACAAAAATAAGAAATAAGAAATTTACCAAGTTCTTTTCTCAATTTTTCTCTTGTTTCACTTTGATTTTTTTGAAATGATTCTATTAATGCAACTATCTTTGGACAATTCTTTTTTGCTCTTTGATATTCTGAATCAGTTTCATTACCAAATTTCAACCCAGATGAACGCTCTTTTGAGATCTCTAAAGCAGTTTTTCCATTATTATTCTTTGCTTTAATATCAATTTCTCTTCCAGACACTAAAAGATATTTCACAATTTCAATATTTCCTTCTTGGCAAGCAGTGAAAAGAGGTGTTGCACCATTATTATTTGCTTTATTAATATCAACTCTCTTATCATTTAATAACAGTTTCACAACCTCAATACGTCCATTTTGACATGAAATATAAATAGGTGAGTGGCCACGATTCAAAGTTTTATTGACATCAACTCTTTTATCATTTAATAATAACTTCACTATCTCAATATGTCCTTCTTGACAAGCAATATAAAAAGGCGTTGCTCCATTACTATTGACTTTATTTAAATCAATTCTTTTATCCTGTAATAATAATTTCACAATTTCAGTATGACCATTCCAACAAGCTATATATAAAGGCGTTTCACCACTATTCAATGACTTATTGACATCAACTCTCTTATCATTTAATAATAACTTCACAACTTCAACCACTTTATTTTCGCAAGCAATATAAAAAGGTGTTGCATCCAATCCATTTCCTTTATTAATATCAACCCTTTGGTCATTTAATAACAGTTTCACAATTTCAATATGTCCAAGATAACAAGCAATCCAAAAAGCTGTTCTTGAGTATTGAGAATCTTGCCAGTTTGTATTGATTTGTGGGTTTTGAAGTAGGTTAAGAACATCTTCAACCTTTCCATCTGAACAAGCAAACCAAAGTTGTTCTTCCATCTCTATTTATCAATTTTTGTTTTTTTTTTTTTTTGGTTGACTTTTTCTCAAAAAAATCAGTAAAACCAAAACTGAAATCTAACTGTATTTTTGAAATACATCAAAGTTTGAATTCAATTTTATTTTTATTTCTATTTTATTTCTATTTTATTTATTTTATTTTATTTTATTTTATTTTATTTTATTTTATTTTCCTTTCAGAAATGAAAGGAAGTTAAATAATGATAAAATGGTTGTTTATTTTTTCTTCTTTTTGGTTTGGTTTGGTTGCAAATTTAACAATCTTCACTTGCCCAACAATTATTATTGGATTAAATAAGAATATCAACAATGAAAGAAAGGATTTGAATTAATTGTGCTTGAAATCTAGAAATTGATCAGAAAGGAGAACAATAATTGCAAAGAGAGAAGCAGCACCAGCATCTATAAATATAAATTTGTTAAAAAGAAGAAAACGATGAAGAAGAAAATAAATAAATAAATAAATTTACCATCTAATCCAAGTTCTATCCTCAATTTTCTTGTTGTTTCATTTTGATTTCTTTCAAATGATTCTATTAATTCAACAATATTTAAACAATTTCTTTTCCTATTTTCAAATTCTTCTTCACTTCCCCAAACTTTCCAATTCCCAATTTCTCTTGCAATATCAAGTCCAGTTTTTCCATCACCATCTTTTTGATTAGTATCTATTTCTCTTCTACATGCTAATAAATATTTCACAATTTCAATATGTCCATTTTCACAAGCATTATAAAAAGGTGTCATTTGATATTTATTTGGTTTATTAATATCAACTCTATGATCATTTGACAATAATTTCACGATTTCAATATGTCTATTTTGACAGGCAATATAAAAAGGTGTTTGACTATCAGATACTTTATTTACATCAATTCTTTGATCATTTAATAATAATTTCACAATTTTAATATTTCCATTCCAACAAGCAATACAAAAAGGTGTTGCATTATTATAGTTTACTTTATTGATATCAACTCTATGATCATTTAATAATAACTTCACAATTTCAATATGTCCATTTCGACAGGCAGTATAATAAGGTGTCGCATTAGTACTTTTATTAATATTAACTCTTTTATTATTTGAGAATAATTTCATAAATTTTTTTTGTCCTCCATAACAAGATTTATTTAAATCAACTCTTTGATCATTTGAACAAGCAATCCAAAAAGGTGTTTGACTATAATGATCTGCTTTATTAATATCAACTCTTCCATCATTTAATAGTAATTTTACAATTTCAAGTCGTCCTTCTTTGCAGGCAAGATAAAAAGGTGTATAACCCTCTCTGTTATCTGCTTTATCGAAATCAATTCTTTTATCATTTAATAGTAATTTCACAAGTTCAACATGTCCATTTTCACAAGCAATATAAAAAGCTGTTTGACCATAATTATTTGTTTTATTTATATCAGCTATTCTTTTATCATTTAATAACAATTTCACAATTTCAATATATCCATTTTCACAAGCAATATAAAAAGGTGTTTTATTATTATTTGTTTTATTGATATCAACCCTTTCATCACTTAATAATATTTTCACTATTTCAGTAGATCCTTTATGACAAGCAATAAAAAAAGGTGTTATATCATCAATATTTGTTTTATTGACATCAACTCTTTGATCATTTAATAACAATTTCACAATTTCAATATGTCCTTTTTCACATGCAATAAAAAAAGGTGTTTCACCATCAGTCCTCGCTTTACTAATATCAACTCTTCTGTCTTTTAAGAATAATTTCACAATTTCAATATGTCCATTTTGACAAGCAATAAAAAAAGGTGTTGCACCATATTTCACTACTTTTGTTTTTCTAAAAGAATAAGCATTAGGCATCCAAACATCATTTGTTGTTTTATTGATATCATCAACTCTATTATCATTTAATAATAATTTTACAATTTCAATATGTCCTTTTTCACAAGCAATCCAAAACGGGGTTTCTTCATTCTTATTTGCTTTATTAATATCAGCTATTCTTTGATCATTTAATAATATCTTCATAATCTCAATGTGTCCACTTTCACAGGCAACATAAAGACATGTTCTTCCATCCTTAGTTGTTTTATTGAAATCAACTCGATGATCATCTAATAATAATTTCACAATATCAATTTGTCCATTTCCACAAGCAATCGAAAAAGGTGTTTGATCATATTTATCCACTTTATTAATATCAGCTACTCTTTTTTCATTTAATAACAATTTCACAATTTCAATGTATCCATTTTCACAAGCAATCCAAAAACCTGTTCTTAAGTATTGATCATGCCAGTTAATGTTTATTACATTTTGTGTATCTTGAAGTGAGTTGATAACTTCTTCAATATTTCCATCTTTACAAGCCATATACAGCCGTTTCTTTATCATTCTTAATTAATTTGTTTATTTGTTGAATTAATATAAATCTGTTGTAATTAATTTGCAAAATACAAGTTCTCTTATTCTGATCTCTCAAACTTCTTTAATTATAATTATTGATCAAAAACTGGCTAGGATTGGACGTTACTAGTACGATTGAGATCTCTGGCAAGGTGTTGCTTTATAAAAATATTGCTTGTGAGTAATAAGTAAAGTAAAATAAATGGAACAACAACTTTGGAAAGCATGTTCAGATGGAAAAGTTGAAGATGTTATAAACTTACTTCAAGATGAACAGATGAACATTAACTGGCAAAATGGAAATGACTTCGATAAAACACCTTTTTATATTGCTTGTTATTATGGATATATTGAAATTGTGAAATTATTATTAAATGATAAAAGAGTTGATATTAATAAAGCAGATAAATATGCTAGAACACCTTTTAATAGTGCGTGTTATGATGGATTTATTGACATTGTGAAGTTATTATTAAATGATCATAGAGTCGATGTCAATAAAGCAACTCAAGGTGGTTGGACACCTTTTTATAGTGCTTGTAGAAATGGACATATTGAAATGGTGAAGTTATTATTAAATAATAATAGAGTTGATATTAATAAAGCAAATCAATCTGATCAAACACCTTTTTATATTGCTTGTGATGAAGGACATATTGAAATTGTAAAATTATTATTGGATGACCAAAGAGTTGATATCAATAAAGCAGATAACAGAGGTGGAACACCTTTTTACATTGTTTGTGAAAAAGATCTAATTGAAATTGTGAAATTATTATTAAATGATGATAGAACTGATATCAATAAAGCAGAGAGTTTTGGTCAAACATCTTTTTATATTGCTTGTTTTTATGGATATATTGAAATTGTGAAATTGTTATTAAATGATAAAAGAATAGCTGATATAAATAAAACAGATAATTATGATCAAACACCTTTTTATAGTGCTTGTGAAAATAGACATATTGAAATTGTAAAATTGTTATTAGATGATCATAGAGTTGATATCAATAGAGCAAATAGTTTTGGTAAAACACCTCTTTATATTGCTTGTTTTTGGAACCGAATTGGAATTGTGAAATATTTATTAGCATCAGGAAGAGAAATAGATATCAATAAAAAAGACAATGATGAGAAAAGTGTATTTGATATTGCAAGAGAAAAAGTAAAAAGTAAAAAGAAAATTATTGAATTAATAGAATCATTTGAAAGAAATCAAAATGAAACAAGAATGAAATTGAGAATAGAACTTGGATTAGCTGGTAAATTTTATTAATTTATTTTCATTTTAAAATATCCTTAATAAATTTATATTCATTTCTAGACATTGATGCTACTTCTCTCTTTGCAATTACTGTTCTCCTTTCTGATCAATTTCTAGATTTCAAGCACAATTAATTCAGGTCTTTTCTTTGTAAGAATGATAATGATAATGGCAATGACGATATTGATGCCTTATTTAATAATCAAAAAATTATTATTGTTCTGAGGGTGAAAATCGAAAAAAAAAAAAAAAAAAAATTAGATATGAAAAACAAATTGGGACTTTAGAAGGAGCCAAAAATTTAATCGTTTTTTAACGAAAAAGCTTTTATTTTATCGATGAAGGTTTCTTTTCTTTTCTTTTTTTCTTTCTTTCTTTCTTTTAATTTTTTTTTAAAAAATTGTATAATAGAGCATTGTCCATGTTTTAACGTTTCCACCTGATCCATTCGCAAAAGAAATTTATAACTTTTACATTAGTCATGGAGTTCTTGGCCAAGTTATTGATCGATGTAAAAATCTCCTTGAACCACAACATCAAGATCCTTTTTTTATCAATGGGATTTCAAAAGGTTGTGCATTATCATTGAGAAAAACTTATGTCACTCTAGAAAAATTATTTCTTGCATCAAAGCTCTTGAAACAATAAATGTATTTAGATTATTTGGAGTTTATTCTTTTTTTAAAATGTGGAAAAGAGTTTTATTGGAATGTTATTGGAAAATAGGTTTGATATAAAAGAAGAGTGAAAAGAGAAGAAAGATGTCTAGGACCATACACACTTGAACATACCCGTCCCCGTCTCGCTCACGGAAGTCAAGCAAGTGATGGTTTAGTTAGTACTGGGGAGGGTGACCACTCGGGAATACTAAATGTCCTAGGCTAAAACTCTTTCTTTTTTATTCTTTTTATTTATTTATTTATTATTTTCTTTGATTTTAGTCATTTTCTTTTTTGATGAAGTTGAAAATCGAAAAAAGAACATTAAAATTGGAGAATATCTCATTTATTTCTTGAATTAATTTTCTTTTTTCCTTTTTCCTTTTTCCTTTTTGATTTGTTTGGTTTCAAATTCAACAATCTTCATTTTCCAACAATTAATATTGGATTGTTGAATTAATCAAAATATCAATATTGTCATGATCATTGTTATGAAGAAAGGATTTGAATTAATTGTGTCTAAAATCCAGAAATTGATCAGAAAGGAGAACAATAATTGCAAAGAGAGAAACAGCATCAATATCTACAAATATAAATCTATTAAGAAGAAAAAAGTAATTGAAATAATGATATGAATAAATAAATTTACCAGCAAATCCAAGTTCTATTCTCAATTCCATTCTTGTTTCATTTTGATTTCTTTCAAATGATTCTATTAATCCAACAATATTGAGGTAATTTCTTTTCTTATTTTTAAAATCTTCTTCATTGTCCCAATTTTTTTTTTCTACATTTCCTTTGTTTCTTGCAATATCAAGCCCAGTTTTTCCATCACCATCTTTTTGATTAATATCTATTTCTCTTCTACATGCTAATAAATATTTCACAATTTCAATATGTCCATATCTACAAACAATACAAAAAGGTGTTCTATTATATTTTTCTGCTTTATTGACATCCAATCTTTGATCATTTAATAATAATTTCACAACATCAGTATGTTGCTCGAAACAAGCAATACCAAAAGGTGTTTCTCCAAATCTGTTTGTTTTATTAATATCAACTCTTTGATCATTTAATAATAATTTCACAATTTCAATGCGTCCATTCAAGCACGCAACATAAAAGGGTGTCCAACCATCAGATACTTTGTTGATATCAATTCTTTGATCATTTAATAATAATTTCACAAGCACTATGAAAAGGTGTCCAACCATCATTTGCTGCTTTATTGATATAAACCCTTTGATCATCTAATAATAATTTTACAACTTCAATGTGTCCATAAGCACAAGCAATATAAAAAGGTGTTGCTCCATTACTATTGACTTTATTTAAATCAATTCTTTTATCATTTAATAATAATTTTACAATCTCAATATGTCCTTTTTCACAAGAAATATATAAAGGTGATCCAAAAAACCTAGATTCTTGCCAATTGATCTCAACTCTTTCATCATTTATTAATAATTTCACTATTTCAATATGTCCTCTTTCACAAGCAGTATAAAGAGGTGCTATTTTTCTATTATTTGCCTTATTGGTATCAATTCTTTGATCTTTTAATAATAATTTTACAACTTCAATATGTCCTTTTTCACAAGCAATGTAAATGGGTGTTTCACCATATTTGCCCACTTTATTGATATCAATTCTATTATCATTTAATAACAATTTCATAATTTCAATATGTCCTTCTTGACATGCAATATAAAAAGGTGTTCTTGAAGACTCAGAATCATGCCAATTTGTGTTAATTTGTGAGTTTTTAAGTAATTCTCTAACTTTTTTGACATTTCCATCTTCACAAGCAAACCAGAGTCGTTTTTCTTCCATTTCTTGTTTTTCTGTTTTTTGGTGAACCAAAACCTATTTATTTGTTTATTTAATTTTCTTTTCTTTTCTTCTTCTTTTTTTTTTTTATTTAGTCATAAATTCAATCACACAAGAATTAATATTGGATGAATTAGGAATTGTCATTGTCATTATCATTCTTACGAAGAAAAAAAGGATTTGAATCAATTGTGTCTAAAATCTAGAAATTGATCAGAAAGGAGAACAATAATTGCAAAGAGAGAAACAGCATCAATATCTACAAATTTAAATTTATTAGGAAGAAGGAATGAAAAAAGTCATTGAAATAAATCAAAAGTAATAAATAAATTTACCATCTAATCCAAGTTCTATTCTCAATTTTCTTGTTGTTTCATTTTGATTTCTTTCAAATGATTCTATTAATTCAACCATCTTTAAATAATTTCTTTTCCTATTTTCAAATTCTCCATTACTTTCATATTCCCAATCTTCATATGGATTTTCTTCGTTTCCTCTTTCTCTTGCAATATCAAGTGAAGTTTTTCCAAAATTATCTTTTTTATCGATATCTACTTCTCTTCCACTTGCTAATATATATTTCACAATTTCAATTCGGGTCCAATAACAAGCAACATTAAGAGGGGTTTGACCATATTTATCCACTTTATTGATATCAACAACTCTATGATCATTTAATAATAGCTTAACAATTTCAATATGTCCTTGAAAACAAGCAGTATAAAAAGGTGTTCTACCATTACTATTTGTTTTATTAACATCAATTCTTTGATCATTTAATAATAACTTTATAGTTTCAATATTGTGTCCATTAGAACAAGCAATTTCAAGAGGAGTCCTGCCGTTAAGTTCTGCTTTATTGATGTCAACTCTCTGATCATTTAATAATAGTTTCACAATTTCAGTATATCCATAATAACAAGCACTATAAAAAGGTGTCCAACCTGCATCGTTTGCTTTATTAAAATCAACTCTTTCATCACTTAATAATAATTTCACAATTTCAATATGTCCATTCCAACAAGCAATATAAAAAGCTGTTGCACCAAAAGTATCTCTTTTATTAACATCAACTCTCTCATCATTTAATAATAACTTCACAATTTCAATGTATTCTCTTGAACAAGCAATATATAAAGGTGTCCAACCTTCATCATTTATTGCTTTATTAATATCAACTCTTCTATGATCATTTAATAATAATTTCACAACTTCAATATGTCCATTTCTACAAGCAAGATGAAAAGGTGTCCATCCATAATTATCTGCTCGATTAATATCAACTCTTTTATCATTTAATAATAATTTCACTATTTCAATATATCCATATTCACAAACAATAAATAAAGCTGTTCTCAAAGAATAAGAATCATTTTGCCAATTTGTGTTAATTTGTTCATTTTGAAGTAGTTTTCTAACTTCTTCAATGTTTCTATCTTCACAAGCAGTCCACAGCTGTTTCCCCATAACCATTGTTTATTATTTGGATGATTCAGAGATTCATAGAAGTCCTCTAATTCTGAAAGAATCTGAATCGATTTACAAGCTCAATAGATCCTCTTTCTTATTCCTATTCCTTAACTTTCTTTAATTTTTTTTTTAAAAAAAGAACTGATTATTTATCAAAAACTAGCTCAAAAGATTAAGACTTTTATGATTTAGATTCATACACCTTTGTATATATCGAAAAGTGATATTGCTTGTTGTTGTTTGTTGCGAATCTCATATGAGACCCATTGAAGATAAATAAATGGAAGAACAACTTTGGGAGGCTTGTAAAGATGGAAAAGTTGAAGTTGTTATAAAATTACTTCAAAATACACAAATTGACACTGACTGGCATGATTCTCAATATTCAAGAACAATTTTTTGGATTGCTTGTGAAAATGGACATATTAAAATTGTGAAATTATTATTGAATGATGAAAGGATTGATGTTAATAAACCAAATAATTATGGTCAAACACCTTTTTGGATTTCTTGTTATAATGGAGAAATTGAAATTGTAAAGTTATTATTAAATGATCAAAGAGTTGATAAAAGAA
>Ga0209960_1001746_pt1 | contig 25937 bp, 25 predicted proteins | sample ThiBiot_500_plan_2_FD_183947 | JGI IMG/M metagenome (GOLD analysis project Ga0209960, IMG submission 183947) | Wastewater bioreactor microbial communities from Cape Town, South Africa - Thiocy_expt_500_plan (SPAdes) | ecosystem: Engineered > Bioreactor > Thiocyanate-remediating >...
AGCCCGGGCCGCAGCCGCGGAGTTCCGGCTCGCTAAGGCGCCACCAACTTCCCGGAAACGGGCGCGATCAGAGGGAGGGGCTATTGGGTAGGGACTTTACATTTTTGGGGGTTAGGCAAAATTAGCCATCATCGAGGCATCGACCTCCACACGCTATCGGCACGTGCTCTTGTCGATCTCGGTCGACTCTGCGCCTGGCACACGCTCGCGAAAGAACGGCATCTAGCGCCGGGCGCCCAATGTGGCTGGCGGACCTTCACCCTCGCCGACCTTGCGGCGTTGGCGAGAGGCAACCCTCAGGCGCTGCCCATTGTCCGGGTCGCTCTCGTGCGGCCGACCCGCTGCAACCAGTCGTAACCGTCGTCGGAACTCAGTCCGCCCATGCTCGCGGTGTCCTGACGGGAGGCGTCGCGACTGGCACGGCCGGAGACGCCGCGCTGATGGTGCTGGTATGGCTGCCGCGGTTTCTGTCTGTTGTCGCGTGTCATGGTGTTGAGTCCTGTGGACGAGGCAATGACCGGTCAACGAGCACACCGGTCCGGGCGTGACCAGGGAATCAGGCCGGAATGGCCCGGGATCAATGGCGCTGCGGTGATCGCACCGTTCCCGGCAAGAAACAGCGGTGGGCTGGCGGACTGTTCGCCCCGGGAAACACACCGGTCATCAGTCACGGGTTTTGCCGAGGGGGATCGGCACCATCTGGCTGCCGAGTTCTTCGGAAATCCCCGCCATGAACAACAAGATCGTGTTCTTCCTGTGGCTCGTCGCCGCCGGCTTGCTGTCGAGCCTGCCGGCAGGCGCGCGCGCAGCGACTCTGGGCGATGGCGACTACGCCAGGATCGGCGTGCCGGATCTGCGGCAGGCCTCGGCGTTCTTCCACGACGTGCTGAATTGCCACCCGGTTGGCGACCCCGCGCCAATCGCGGCGGGGGCATCAGGCTCCCGCCTGCTTTCCTGCGGCAGCGGTTCGATGCTGGAATTGTTCGTCGAGCGTGGCCACTCCCCTGCCCGCGGCTCGGCCGCCACCGGCGAGACCTTGCAGTTCCTCGCAGATGGCACCCTGCGCACCGATGCCTGGCTTCGGCAGCGCGGCGTCATCGTCAGTGGCGCACCACACCGGCTGACTTCCGGTCCGTGGGCTGGCCGCATGGCGCTGGACTTCGTGGCGCCCTGGGGCATGCGGATGCGGCTGCTCGGCAGCAAGCCGCCGGATACCGCCTACGGTGATATCGACACCGTGGCGGCGGCGCCGCGCGGCCACTAGCGCCTGGCGCGGAAGAAGTCGCGCAGCATGCGGGCCGATTCCTCGGCCAACAGCCCGCCGGCCACCTCGATGCGATGGTTGTGCCGCGCGTCGATCAAGGTATCGAACACGCTGCCTGCCGCGCCGGTCTTGGGATCGGCGGCGGCGTAGACCACGCGGCTGATGCGTGCGTGGATCAGCGCCATCGCGCACATCGAGCACGGTTCCAGCGTCACGTACAGCGTGGCGCCGGACAACCGGTGGTTGGCGAGCTGCTCGCCGGCGGCGCGCATGGCCATCACCTCGGCGTGGGCGGTCGGATCGTGCAGGGTGATGTTGCGATTCCAGCCCAGCCCCACGACTTCGCCGTTCAACACCAGCACTGCCCCCACCGGCACCTCGTTCTCGCTGTCGCGGGCGTGCGCGGCCAGTTGCAGCGCACGCTGCATGTGGCGCACATCGGCGGGTGAGAAACCACTTGAGGTTTCCGATTTTTCGTCTTTCATCTCAATAAGTTGCCGACTTTATCTGGGAAAGATTGGAGCCAAGCTGGCCTTTCCCGACATACGCAAGCCATTGATTTGCCTATTCCCACTCGATCGTGGCGGGTGGCTTGCCGCTGATGTCGTAAACAACGCGAGAAACACCACGCAACTCATTGATTATTCTATTTGAAACCCTGCCAAGAAACTCGTACGGGAGGTGCGCCCAGTGAGCGGTCATGAAGTCGATGGTTTCCACCGCGCGCAAGGCGATCACCCATTCGTAGGCGCGCGCGTCGCCGACCACGCCCACCGACTTCACCGGCAGGAACACCGCGAACGCCTGGCTGGTCCGGTCGTACAGGTCCGCGCTGCGCAACTCCTCGATGAAGATCGCGTCGGCGCGCGCCAGCAACTCGGCATATTCGCGCTTCACCTCGCCGAGGATGCGCACGCCCAGGCCCGGCCCCGGGAACGGGTGGCGATAGACCATTTCACGCGGCAGGCCGAGCTCCACGCCGATGCGGCGCACTTCGTCCTTGAACAGCTCGCGCAGCGGTTCGACCAGTTTCAGCTTCATGTGCGCCGGCAGGCCGCCGACGTTGTGGTGGCTCTTGATGACGTGGGCCTTGCCGGTCTTGCTGCCGGCCGACTCGATCACGTCGGGGTAGATCGTGCCCTGCGCCAGCCACTTCACCTTGCTGCCGTCGGCGGTGATCTTGCCCGACTCCTCGTCGAAGATCTCCACGAACAGGCCGCCGATGATCTTGCGCTTGGCTTCCGGATCGGAGACGCCTTCGAGTGCCTCGAAGTAGCGGTCGGCCGCGTTGACGCGGATCACCTTGACGCCCATGTGCTCGGCCATGGTGGCCATTACCTGGTCGCCCTCTTTCCAGCGCAGCAGGCCGGTGTCGACGAACACGCAGGTAAGCCTCGCGCCGATCGCCTTGTGCAGCAGCGCGGCCACCACCGAGGAATCGACGCCGCCGGAGAGGCCGAGCAGCACGTGGTCGTCGCCGACCTGCTCGCGCACGCGGGCGATCTGGTCGTCGATGATGTTGGCCGGCGTCCACAGCGTGGCGCAACCGCATATCTCGGTGATGAAGCGCTCGAGCATTGCCCCGCCCTGCTTCGTGTGGGTCACCTCCGGGTGGAACTGCACGCCGTACCAGCGCTTGTCGTGGTTCTCCATCACCGCCGCCGGAATGCGCGCGGTGGTGCCGGTGACCACGAAGCCCGGCGGCACGCGCGACACGTGGTCGCCGTGGCTCATCCACACGTCCAGCCGGTGCGCGTCCGCGTGGTCGGTGAGGCCTTCGAACAGTCGGCTGGTGCCCGCAATGTCCACTTGGGCATGGCCGAACTCGCGCTGGTCGGCCGCCTCGGTGGCGCCGCCCAGCTGCGCGGCCAGGGTCTGCATGCCGTAGCAGATGCCGAGGATCGGCACGCCCGCATCGAACACTTGTTGCGGCGCCTTGGGCGCGCCCGGGAGCGTGGTCGATTCCGGCCCGCCGGACAGGATGATGCCCTTGGCGCCGAACGCGGCGATCTCGCCCGGATCGTGGTCCCAGGCCCAGATCTCGCAATACACGCCCAGCTCGCGCACGCGCCGGGCGATCAACTGCGTGTACTGCGCACCGAAGTCGAGGATGAGTATTTTGTGGGAGTGGATGTTGGTCATGGGCGGCGGACGGGTATCGGGAAAGGATGGGCCAACGAGTGCGACGGGTGACGGAAGCTGCATGCCGGTCGCCGCGGCGAAAGCAGGAAGCTACGCGAGGCGACGATTCCCCATGCCCGTCATCCCGGCGAAAGCCGGGACCCGGTGACTTGTGCCGCGACGCTTGGGAAGGCGCTGGACCCCGGCTTTCGCCGGGATGACGGCGGTGTGGTACGGCGTGTGGCGGGAGGGGCGGGCATGGTAATGACCACCCTTCCCGGCCGGATCACGAGTTCAAGCGGTAATTCGGCGCTTCCTTGGTGATCTGGATATCGTGCGGGTGCGCTTCGGTGACGCCGGCGGAGGTGACCTTGACGAACTGCGCCTTGCTGCGAACGTCCTCGACGGTGGCCGCGCCCAGGTAGCCCATCGACGCGCGCAGGCCGCCGATCAACTGGTGGATGATGTTGCGCAGCGGCCCGCGGTACGGCACGCGGCCCTCGATGCCCTCGGGTACCAGCTTGTCGGCGTCGGCCTCGTCCTGGAAGTAGCGATCCTTGGAGCCGAGCTGCATCGCGCCGATCGAGCCCATGCCGCGGTAGCTCTTGTACGAGCGGCCCTGGAACAGCTCGACCTCGCCCGGGGATTCCTCGGTGCCGGCGAACATCGAGCCCAGCATCACGCTGGATGCACCGGCCGCCAGGGCCTTGGGGATGTCGCCGGAGTAGCGGATGCCACCATCGGCAATCAGCGGAATCTCGTCCTTCAGCGCGGTGGCGACCAGGTCGATCGCGGTGATCTGTGGCACGCCGACACCGGCAACCACGCGAGTGGTGCAGATCGAGCCGGGGCCCACGCCCACCTTGACCGCGTCCACGCCCACGTCGAGCAGTGCCCGCGCCGCCTCGCCGGTGACGATGTTGCCGGCCACCACCTGCACCTGCGGATAGTGCTTCTTGACCCAGGCCACCCGGTCGATCACGCCCTGCGAATGGCCGTGCGCGGTGTCCACGACCAGCACGTCGACACCGGCATCGACCAGCGCCGCCACGCGTTGCTCGGTGTCGCCGCTCACGCCGACGGCAGCACCCACCAGCAGCGCCTCGTGGCTGTCCTTGGCGGCATGCGGGTTGTCGCGCGCCTTCTGGATGTCCTTCACGGTGATCAGGCCGCGCAACTGGAAGTCATCGTTGACCACCAGAACTTTCTCGATGCGATGCTTGTGCAGCAACAGCATCACTTCGTCCTGGCTGGCGCCTTCCTTTACGGTGACCAGCTTGTCCTGGCGGGTCATGATGTTGCGCACCGGATCGTCCGGCTTGCGTTCGAAACGCATGTCACGGCTGGTGACGATGCCGACCAGGCGATTGCCCTCGACCACCGGCACGCCGGAGATGTTGTGCGCGTGGGTGAGCCGCAGCACCTCGCGGATCGAGGTCTCCGGGCCGACCGTGATCGGGCTGCGGATCACGCCGGCCTCGAACTTCTTCACCAGCCGCACTTCGGCGGCCTGCTGCTCGGCGGTCATGTTCTTGTGGATGATGCCGATGCCGCCGTTCTGCGCCATGGTGATGGCCAGGCGCGCCTCGGTGACGGTATCCATCGCGGCGGAAACGATCGGGATGTTCAGCCGCAGGCCGCGGGTGAAGCGCGTCGAGGTGTTCACGTCGCGCGGCAGGACGATGGAATGGCCCGGAACCAGGTAGACGTCGTCGTAGGTCAGGGCCTCGGCGAGGATGCGCATGCGAAATGTCCCGCTGCAAAGAGGGAATTATACGTTCCCTTCACTGCCCTCGCCAGCGCCGGACCCGCGCGGCGCGGCCAATGTGATGACATAGCACCGCACCCGGCATGTATCTTGGCGACCTTCGCAGGAGCCGCCGTGCACGCCCATTCCTCTCACGATCACCCCCACGATCACCCTCGCGATCACGCACAGGGACACGACCATGCCCATGCCCATGCGGCCGGTCATCCGCATGCCCACGGCGTGGCCCGTGATGCCGATCGGCGTTATCTGACGATCGCCCTGCTGTTGCTGCTGGGTTTCATGATCGTCGAGGTGGTGGTCGGCATGCTGGCCCAATCGCTGGCGCTGATCTCCGATGCCGGCCACATGCTGACCGACGTCGGCGCGATCGCCCTGGCGCTGGTGGCGATGCGGCTGGCCAGCCGACCGGCGCGCGGCAGCTACACGTTCGGGCTCAAGCGGGTGGAAATTCTCAGCGCGCAGGCCAATGGCGTGACCTTGCTGTTGCTCTCGGCGTGGTTCGTGGTCGAGGCCGTGCGCCGGCTGATCCACCCGCCCGCCGTGCACGGCCTGCTGGTCACCGTCGTGGCGGTGGCGGGCATCGGCGTGAACCTGCTGGCGGTGTGGGCGATGCACAAGGCCAACCGGGAAAGCCTCAACATCCAGGGCAGTTACCAGCACGTGCTCACCGACCTGTATGCATTCATCGCCACGGCGGTGGCCGGCGTGCTGGTCTGGTGGACGGGGTGGAACCAGTTCGATTCCCTGGCGGCGCTGGTGGTGGCGGCGCTGATGCTCAAGGCCGGCATCGGGCTGGTGCGCGACGCCGGCCGGGTTTTCCTGGAGGCGGCGCCGCGCGGACTGGAACCGGACGCGATCGGCCAGGCCATGCACGCCCTGCCCGCGGTCACGCGGGTGGACGACCTGCACGTGTGGGAAGTGACCTCGGGCATGCCGGCGCTGTCGGCACACGTCTTCGTCGAGCTCGACGTCGACTGCCACGACGTGCGCCGCGAACTGGAAGCCATGTTGCGCGATCGATTCGCGATCACCCATACGACCATCCAGACCGACCATGCGGCCAGCGGCCAGGTGGTCGCGACGCCCTGTTCGCTCGAGGCGCACGACACCGGCCACCGCAGCTGAGCGAACGACCTAGCCGGCGCTGCCGCGGGCAGCCTGTGCCTCGGCCGCTTCCAGCGTGTTCTCCATCAAGGTGGCGACGGTCATCGGCCCCACCCCGCCCGGCACCGGCGTGATCCAGCTGGCGCGCTCGGCGGCCGGGGCGAACTCCACGTCGCCGACCAGCCGGCCGTCCTCCAGCCGATTGATGCCGACGTCGATCACCACCGCGCCGGGCTTGATCCAGTCGCCCCGCACCAGGCCGGGCTTGCCGACCGCGACGATCACGATGTCGGCCTGGCGCACGAAACTTTCCAGCTCCCGCGTGAAGCGATGGCACGAGGTGGTGGTGCAACCGGCGATCATCAGCTCCAGCACCAGCGGCCGGCCGACGTGGTTGGACACGCCCACCACCACCGCATGCTGCCCGCGCACCGGCCGATCGGTGTGGCCGAGCAGGGTCATCACGCCGCGCGGGGTGCACGGCCGCAGGCCGAACCGGCGCAGCGCCAGCCGCCCCACGTTGACTGCCTGGAACCCGTCCACGTCCTTGTCCGGGTCGATGCGGTCGACCAGCGCGTCTTCGTCGATGTGTGCCGGCAGCGGCGACTGCACCAGGATGCCGTGCACCTGCGGGTCGGCGTTGAGGCGGTCGATCAGCGCGAACAACTCGGCCTGCGTGGTCTCGGCCGGAAGGTCGTGATCGAAGGAACGGAAGCCCACCTGGTGGCAGGCCTTGCGCTTGTTGCGCACGTACACCGTCGAGGCCGCGTCGCTGCCGACCAGCACCACGGCCAGCCCCGGTGCAGGCAGGCCCCGACCGACCCGTTCGGCCACGCGCAGGTGCAGCTGTTCCAGCAGTTCCCGGGCGATGCGTTTGCCGTCGAGTATGCGTGCGCTCATGCTGATCCCTGGCCGTAAAGGATGCATTATCCGGGCTGGACGACATGCGCACAAACGGCAGCGCGCCGGCAACCAGGCAGGCTGATGGAACACGACCCGCAATACACGATCGAGCTGGGCGACGCGCGCGTGCGGTTGCGCCCTTGGAACCACGCTGACGCCGACGCCCTGGTGGATGCCGTGCGCGACTCCGTGGACAGCGTCGGGCGCTGGCTGCCGTGGTGTCGCGCCGACTACGGCCACGATGCCGCCCATGCATGGATCGCGCGTTGCCAGGACGGCTGGCAGGCCGGCAACCATTTCGCCTTCGCGGTGCGCAGTGCGGCAGACGGCTCGCTGTTGGGCGGCGTGGGGCTCAACCAGTTCGAGCCGATCCACCGCCGCGCCAATCTCGGTTACTGGATGCGCCAGGCCTGCCAGCGGCGCGGGCTGGCGACGGCGGCGGCGCAGCACGTCGCGCGCTTCGGGTTCGAGCAGCTGGGGCTGATCCGCATCGAGATCGTGGCGCTGCCGGACAACGCGGCCAGCCGCGCCACGGCGCTGCGCATCGGCGCACGATTCGAGTCGATCGCGCGCCAGCGCTTGCTGGTGGAGGGGCAACCGCGGGACGCGGCGGTGTACGGGTTGCTGCGGTCGGATCTTCCCTGAGCGTCGACGATCAGCGCGTGCGCTTGATCAGTTCGCTGAGCCGGCGGCGGGCCTTGTGCTGTTGCTCCTTGGTCAGCACCTTCTTGCGTCCGGCGTAGGGGTTTTCACCCTCGCGGAAGGCAATGCGGACCGGCGTGCCTTCGAGCTTGTAGCGTTTGCGGAAGAAGTTTTCCAGGTAGCGCTGATAGGCCGGCGCGATGTGCTTGGTGCGCGTGCCGTGGATGACGATGGTCGGCGGATTGGTGCCGCCCGGATGCGCAAAGCGCAGCTTCGGCGCATGGCCGTTGACCAGCGGCGGCTGGTAGCTTTCGTACGCCTTTTCCAGCGTGCGGGTCAGGTCGGAGGAGCTCAGCTCCCTGGTCGCCGACGCGTGCGCGCGCACCACCGCGCGCATCAGCTCGCGCAGCCCGGAACCGTGCAGCGCCGATATGTGCACGCGCTTGGCCCAGTCGACGAACACCAGCCGACGATCCAGCGCGCGCAGGCATTCCTCGCGCTGATAGGCGTCCAGGCCATCCCACTTGTTGAGCGCGATCACCAGCGCCCTGCCCTCGTCGATGGCGTAGCCGATCAGGGTAAGGTCCTGGTCGGCCAGGTTCTCGCGCGCGTCGACCATCATCACCACCACCTGGGCGGCGGCGATCGACTGCAGCGTCTTGATCACGCTGAACTTCTCCACCGCCTCCTCGACCCGCGCCTTGCGTCGGATGCCGGCGGTGTCGATCAGGGTGTAACGCTTGCCGTCGCGCTCCAGCGGCACGCGGATCGGGTCGCGCGTGGTGCCCGCGACGTCGGAGACGATCAGCCGTTCTTCGCCCAGCAGGCGGTTGATCAGCGTGGACTTGCCGGCGTTCGGGCGGCCAACGATCGCCACGCGGATACTGCCGTCCTCCGTGGCCGGCTCGTTCGCGGCATCCTCGTCCGGCGGCAACAGCGGCAGCACGGCGCGGATCAGCTCGTCGGTGCCGCGACCATGCGCAGCGGAAATCGGCAAGGTGGTGGCCATGCCGAAGGCAGCGAATTCCGCCAGGGCGGCCTGTTCATCCAGGCCGTCGATCTTGTTCACGGCGGCGATGATCGGCTTGCCGCTGCGGCGCAACTCGCCAAGGATCACGTGATCCTGCGGCAGCAGGCCGTCGCGCGCATCGACCACGAAGACCAGCACCTGGGCCTCCTCGATCGCCAGCCGCACTTGCCGCGCGGTGAGGACGTCGATCGCCTCATCGACACCCGACAGACCACCGGTATCGACCGCGAGAAACGGGCGCTCACCCAGATGGCACGCACCGTAGTGGCGATCGCGGGTGACCCCGGGCATGTCGGCCACCAGCGCGTCGCGGCTGCGCGTGAGCACGTTGAACAGGGTCGATTTGCCGACATTGGGGCGACCGACCAGGGCGACGACGGGCAGCATGGAAACTTCGTCCCGCGATCAGGGCGAGGACAGGCGGTAGGCGCCGATGTGGCCCTTCACGTCCTGGACGTACACGACATCGCCAACCACCAGCGGCTGCGCGCGGATCGCCTTCTTGGAAAGCCGCTCGCGCGCGGCCAACGCGCCGTCGCCGGTCTGCAGCCAGTGCACATAGCCTTCGGCATCGCCGACCACCACGTAGTTGCCCTGCACGGCCGGCCCGGTCAGCCAGCGGTAGCGGAGCGCGTCGTTCTTCCACATGTCGGCGCCGCCGGACTTGTCGAAGGCCCACACGCGCGACTGATCGTCGACGCCGAAGATGGCATTGTATTTCACCGCCAGCGAGGTATAGCTGGAGAACGGATGCGACCACAGCGGGCGGCCACTGGGGCCGTCGATGGCCACAACGTTGCCGTGGTAGGCGGTGCCGTAGAGGGTGCTGCCGTCGAGCAGGATCGCGCCGTCGGCATCGTTCAGACGGTCGATCTCGGTGCGGCCCTCGCCGCTGGCCAGGCGCTGCTCCCACAGCTTGCTGCCGTTGTCCAGGCGCAGCGCGACCAGCAGGCCGTCGTCGCTGCCGAAGAACACCACGCCGTTGGCGACCAGCAAGCCGCCGTTGCCGCGCACGCTCAGCAGCGGCACGTTGCCCTGGTCGTTCACCCACTGGCGCTCGCCGGTGGCCGCGTCAAGGGAATAAACCCGGCCGTTGCTGCCGCGCACGATGACCTGGTTGCCGATGATCACCGGCGAGGCCAGCACCTGGGTATTGAGTTCGGCTTCCCAGCGCGGGCTGCCGTCCTTTGCGTTGACGCCGTAGACGTGGCCGTCCAGCGTGCCCACCGCGAGCAGGTCGCCGCCTACCGCCGGACCGCCGGCATACTGGGCGTCCTTGCGCTTCTTGTCGCCCCAGCCGAACCAGCCGTGCGTGCGCGAACTCTTCGACCACAGCGTCTTGCCGGTCGCCGCGTCGAAGGCGGCCAGCTTGCCGTCGGTGCTGTCGGCGTAGAGCACGCCATCGACCACGGTCGGACGCAGCCGCACGCCACTGTCGCCCGCGCCGTCGCCCACTCGTTCGCGCCACAGTCGCGTCACCTGCACCGTCGGCTTGAAATCCTTGGCCAGCGGCGTCGGCGGCTGCACGTTCTCCTTCTTGAAGGAGTGGCAGCCGGCGAGCGTCAGCAGCGAAACCAGCGAAACCAGCATGGCGCGTTTGATCATGTGAACTTTCATGCACCCTGCTTCCCGGCCACGGCCAGGTCATCGAGTTTCATCTGCAAGGCGCCGCGTTGCGGGGCGTCCTCGCTCAGCGCCGACATGGCCGCCTGGTAGGCCTTGCGTGCATCGTCCATGCGTCCAAGCTTGACCATCGCATCGCCGCGGAGTTCCTGCACCATGCCCTGGAAGCTGCCGGGCGGCACGCGGTCGAGCGTGGCCAGCGAGGCCTGGGCCTGGTCGCGCGCCAATTCGACCCGCGCGATGCGCACCAGGGTCAGTGACTTCAGCGGCTCTTCGGTGGTGTGGCTTTCGGCCCACTCCAGCGAGACCTGGGCCTTGTCCAGTTGCTTGTCCTGCACTTGCTGGCGGGCGCGGTCGCTGACCGCGAACAGCGCATACGGCGATTTGGCGTAATCCTTCATCAACTGGTCGGTCAACTGGGCGGCCACGTCGGGCTTGCCCGACAGCTGCGCCACCTTGGCCTGCTGGTAGAGCTGCGAGGCCGCGCTCTCGTTGCGGGCCTGGTGGTTGCGCCATTGCTGCCATCCGAAGATGCCGACCAGTCCGATAAGAACACCGACAACGATCGAAACGCCGTTCTCGCGCAGCCACTTCTGTACCAACTCGCTCTGTTCGTACTTGTCGTACTCTTCAAATGCCATGCAATCACCGTTCAATAGGCCGCGCACCGCTTGGCGCAGTCCAGCGCGTAAACACAGGTAATGGGTGGATCAGACCCGCCTGGTCGCAGGCGGGCAGTGCGCAAGCATAACCGAATTGGGTCGCCGGCAGCGGCGGCGATGCCGATCAGAGGGCAGTGGCGGAGGCCTTGCCGTCCTGCACTTGCACGCGGAAATGCGCGACGTTGGCGCGGCGGAAATCATCCATTCCCACCGCCTGCCCGTCGATCGCGACCTGGGCGCCGCCGACGTTGCCGATGCTCACGTTCAGCGGCTGGTCGCTGTGATAGACGGCGTGACTGCCCGCCGGCAGCAAACCGTATTCGAGACGCGTGCCGTCGGCACGGGTCACCTCGACCCAGCTCGGCGCGCTGAGCGTCAGCTCCAGCTGATGGCCACCGCTGCCGGCGGCGACCATCGCTGCCGGCGGCGCAGGCACGGCCGGACGAGTGTCGCTGGCGAGGCTCGGGAACGGCGCCATCGAGGCCAGCAACGGCTGCTCTGATGCCGTGTCGGCGGCCGAGGCCTGCACCGGCGCCGCCGGCTGGCGGGCGCGGTCGGCGGCAACCATCGCCGGGGTGCTGGTGCCGGCTTGCTCCTGCTGTGCCACCGGGGCGGCGTCCAGCGGGGCCAAATGGGTGATGTCCCGATCCAGCGTGCTTTTCACGCCGAACCAGAGCGTGGGCACGGCGATCACCAGCGTCAGCACCACGTAGGTGGCCGCAGTGGCGTAGCGGTCGAACAGGAAGCGCGAATGGGAGATGCCGCCACTGGTCACCAGCGGCGCGTCGACCTGGCGGATGCGGTCCACTTCGAGCTGGATGGAGGCGTCGTTGATGCCCAGGTGGCGCCCGTACTTGGCGATGTAGCTGCCCAGGTAGACCTTGGAGTCGGTGCCGTCGTACTGATCCAGTTCCAGCTTGCGCAACACCCGCACCGGCAACCGCAGCGCGTTGGCGCAGGCCTCGAGATCGAGCCCGCGTGCCTCGCGCGCCGCGCGCAGCCGGCTGCCGAAACTCGGCTGGGCCGATTCACCGGCCATCGCTCCCTGCCCCGCTCCATGGGCGAGGGAAGAATGGGTGCCGTCAGGCGCGTGGTCGAACATGGGAGACTGCTGCATGGACGTCATGGGTTGTCGATGGAGTCAAGGGCGTGCGCCTGTTCCGAGTCCGGGAACTGGCTGCGCAGTCGCTTGAGATAATTGCGGGCCCCCTCCGGGTTGCCCATGCTTGATTCGATGTCGTACCCCAGTTTCAGCGCGGCGGCAGTCGGTTTGCCCAGCGCGTCGAAACGCTGCAGGAATGCCCTTGCGCGAAACGCATCTTTCCCCTGGTAAAGAAGGTTTGCGAGCTGGAAGAGTGCCTCGCCATTCTGCGGATTTCGCGCGATGGCGTCACGAAAATCCGCTTCTGCCTTGGTTTTGTCGCCTGCCATCAGCTGGCAGACGCCGGCGTTGGCCAGGGCCTCCGAAGGGGTGGCGTAGAACGGATCGGCCACTGCCTTGCGAAAATAGGTTTCGCCCTCGGCATAGTTGCCCCGCGAACACAGGAACTGGCCGAGGTTGTTGTTCCAGGCACCCTTGGTCGGCTCCAGCGCCACCGCCTTGCGATAGTGCTGCTCCGCTTCGGCCAGCTTGCCGATCCGCGCGTCGATGTAGGCGAGGACGGTATGGGCGGGAGCGTAGTTCGGGTCGAACTGGAGCGCCATCTGCACCTTGCTCAGCGCCGTCTGCAGGTCGCCGGTGGCAAGGTAATGCTGGCCCAGTTCGGTGTGGATGCGCGCCGCGTCCGTGGCCTGCTCGGCCTTGCTCTCCTGCGGCAGCGGCTTGCCCAGCGCACCGGTGTTGGTATGCGTGGTGACGCAGCCGGCCAGGGCGAACAACAAGCAGGGAATCACCACCCGGTCAAAGCGCATGCAAAGCCCCCTGGTTCTGCCGTTTGCGAAGTTCGGCGCTGCGCCGGGTACGGTCGGCGACCTGCCCCGCCAACTGGCCGCAGGCCGCGTCGATGTCGTCGCCGCGGGTTCGGCGCAGCATGGTCAGCACGCCGGCATTGAGCAGCTGACTCTGGAAATCGTGGATCGCAGCCGCGTCCGAGCGCGCGAACTGCGTACCCGGGAAAGGGTTGAACGGAATCAGGTTGACCTTGCACGTGGGCAGCTTGCGCATCAGCTTGATGAGCTGGCGGGCGTGCTCGGGCTGGTCGTTGACGCCTTTCATCAAGGTGTATTCGAAGGTGATCGAGGTGCGCGGCTTGCGCGCGACCCAGCGCTGGCAGGCCGCCAGCAGCTCGGCGATCGGGTAGCGCTTGTTGATCGGCATCAGTTCGGTGCGCAGCTCGTCGTTGGCCGCGTGCAGCGACACCGCCAGCGACACGTCGATGGCATCGGACAACTGGTCGATCAGCGGCACCAGGCCAGCGGTGGACAGCGTGACGCGCTTCGATGCCAGGCCGAAGCCCAGGTCGTCGCGCATCAGCTTCATCGCCTTCAGCACGTTGTCGAAGTTGGCCAGCGGCTCGCCCATGCCCATCATCACCACGTTGGTGATGCGGCGGTTCTGGTGGGTGACGTTGCCCAGATACTTCGCCGCCACCCACACCTGGCCGATGATCTCGGCGGTGGACAGGTTGCGGTTGAAGCCCTGCGCGCCGGTGGAGCAGAACTGGCAGTTCAGCGCGCAGCCGATCTGCGAGGAGACGCACAGAGTGCCGCGGGTCGGCTCGGGGATGTAGACCGTCTCGATCGCGTTGCCCGAATCCATGCCCAGCAGCCACTTGTGCGTGCCGTCGGTGGCGACCTTGTCCAGCAGCGTCTTGGGTGCGCCGATGTAGCAAGCCTCGGTGAGCTTGGCGCGCAGCGCCTTGCCCACGTCGGTCATGTTTTCGAAGTTGTCTTCCAGGTCGTGGTAGATCCACTTCATCACCTGCTCGGCGCGATACGGCTTCTCGCCGATCTGCGTGAAGAAATCACGCAGACCCTGGCGATCGAAATCGAGCAGGTTGACCTTGTTCGAGCTGGCGACAACTGAGTTCAAAGAGTGGCTCTTGTGAAGAGTGCGGCCACGGATGGCCGCTGTTTGATCTTCGCGTTCAGGGACGAACGCACTTGTTTCTACTGTGCGGCCACGAGTGGCCGCTGTCTGATCTTCGCGTTCAAGGATGAACGCACGAAATTAACGCGAAACCACATCCGTCGCCGCAAAGAAATAGGCGATCTCCACCTTGGCGGTTTCCACGGCGTCGGAGCCATGCACGGCGTTGGCGTCGATCGACTCGGCGAAGTCGGCGCGGATCGTGCCCGGCGCAGCTTCCTTCGGGTTGGTGGCGCCCATCAGGTCACGATGGGCCAGCACGGCGTTTTCGCCCTCCAGCACGCTGATCATCACCGGGCCGGAGATCATGAACTCGACCAGGGCCTTGAAGAACGGGCGCTCGCGATGTACGGCATAGAAGCCTTCGGCCTCGGCGCGCGACAGCTGCTTCATGCGGGCGGCGACGATTTTCAGGCCGGCCTTTTCGAAACGGGCGTAGATTTCGCCGATGACGTTCTTGGCGACGGCATCGGGCTTGATGATGGAAAGGGTGCGCTCCAGCGCCATGGGATCTGCTCCGGCTGACGGATTTCGGGAAAAGTGATTGAGCGGGCAACTACCGGCAAAGGTAGCCAATTCCGACAAGGAATGAGGATTTAGCCCACTAAAGTCTGACAGATTCTAGCTCATTGGCAAGGATCGCGCAGGCCTGATCCATACGCTCGTTTGACGCCCGGGAAGCGCTTCCCGTATGCTCAAACGATCGTTTGAATCGCGTCAGCTGCCAAAGGACGTCCGCTTCCGTGAACTCGACCAGCTCCACCCGGGATCGCATCCTCGGCACCGCGGAAAAAATGTTCGCCCAGCGCGGCTTCGATGGCGCCTCGCTGCGCCAGCTTACCGCCGCCGCCGGGGTCAACCTGGCCGCCGTCAACTACCACTTCGGCTCCAAGGAGAAACTGGTCGAGGAGGTATTCCGCCGGCGCCTGGACGCCTTGAATGCCAATCGCCTGGCCGCCCTGCACAAGCTGGCCGGCGGCGAGGCCACGCTCGAACAGGTGCTCGCCGCCTACATCCGCCCGGCGCTGGAGCTGTCGCACGACGGCAAGGGCGCCCTGTTCATGCGCGTGCTGGCGCGCGCCTTCGCCGAGCACGACGACAACTTGCGCCGTTTCCTGTCGGAGAACTACGGCCACGTCATGCGCCAGTTCACCGCCGAATTCGCCCGGCTGCTGCCGCACTTGGGCAAGGCCGAGCTGTACTGGCGCATCGACCTCGTGACCGGTGCGCTGACCCACGCCATGTCGGGCTTCGGCATGATCCAGCGCAAGGGCGACGTCAGCGAACAAGAGCATCTTGAGCAGACCGTCCAGCACCTGATCCGCTTCGCCGCCGCCGGGCTGAGCCACCCGTGAACTCGCCCTGCCAGCGCCGCCTGCCCCATTGATCGCACCACCCCTCGCACCATCGGAGAAGCCAATGACTGCTGCATCCTCACCCACCCTCGGCTTGCGCATCCGCAAGGCCGCCGTGCTGGGCGCCGGTGTCATGGGCGCGCAGATTGCCGCGCACCTGACCAACGCCGGCGTGGAAACCGTGCTGTTCGACCTGCCCGCGAAAGAGGGTCCGAAGAGCGGCATCGCGCTGAAAGCGATCGCCAACCTGGCCAAGCTGTCGCCGGCCCCGCTGGCCGACAAGGCCCTGGCCGCCTCGATCATCCCGGCCAACTACGACGATGATCTCGATCACCTGAAGGATGTCGACCTGGTCATCGAGGCCATTGCCGAGCGCATGGACTGGAAACTCGACCTGTACAAGAAGATCGCCGGCCACCTGTCGAAGACCGCGATCATCGCCTCCAATACCTCGGGCTTGTCGATCAACACGCTGGCCGAGGCGCTGCCGGAGGAAATGCGCCACCGCTTCTGCGGCGTGCACTTCTTCAATCCGCCGCGCTACATGCACCTGGTCGAGCTGATCCCGACCAAGCTCACCGACCAGAACGTGCTGGACGGCCTCGAGGCCTTCCTGGTCACCACCGTCGGCAAGGGCGTGGTGATCGCCAAGGACACGCCCAACTTCATCGGCAACCGCATCGGCGTGTTCTCGATGCTCGCCACCATGCATCACACCGAGCAGTTCAAGCTCGGCTTCGACACCGTCGACGCGCTGACCGGCCCGGCCGTGGGCCGCCCCAAGAGCGCCACCTACCGCACCGCCGACGTGGTCGGCCTGGACACGATGGCCCACGTCATCAAGACCATGGCCGATACCCTGCCCGACGATCCCTGGCACCGGTACTTCAAGGCGCCGGCATGGCTGGCCGGCCTGATCGAGAAGGGTGCGTTGGGCCAGAAGACCGGCGGCGGCTTCTACAAGAAGGTCGGCAAGGACATCCAGGTGCTGGACGTGGCCAATTTGAAGAGTCCGGCCAAGGATGGCCGGGCTTTTGCGGAGGGAGCCGCATATGACTTCCGCCCGTCCGAACAAAGGCCCTCCGATGAAGTCGCCGCGATTTTGGCGATCAAGGACCCCGCCGAGAAGTTCGGCAAGCTGCGCGCCTCCAGCGACCCGCAGGCGCAGTTCCTGTGGGCCACTTTCCGCGATCTGTTCCACTACACCGCCTATCACCTGGCCGACATCGCCGACACCGCGCGCGACGTGGATTTCGCCATCCGCTGGGGCTACGGCTGGAAGCTCGGCCCGTTCGAGACCTGGCAGGCCGCGGGCTGGCAGCAGGTCGCCGAATGGATCAATGAAGACATCAAGGCCGGCAAGGCGATGAGCGATGCGCCCCTGCCCGCCTGGGTCACCGACGGCCGCACGGGCGTGCACGGCAAGAACGGTTCGTATTCGGCCAGCGCCAACGCCGACAAGCCGCGTTCGCGGCACCCGGTGTACCAGCGCCAATTGTTCCCCGATCCGATCCTGGGCGAAAAGTTCGACACCGGCAGCACGGTGTGGGAGAACGACGGTATCCGCCTGTGGACGCTGGGCGACGACGGCGTCGGCATCATCTCGTTCAAGACCAAGATGAACACGGTCAACGACCACGTGCTCGACGGCATCCAGCACGCGATCAGGCTGGCCGAGGAAAAGCTCAAGGCGGTGGTGATCTGGCAGACCGGCGAACCGTTCTCCGCCGGCGCGGACCTGAAGGGCGCGTTGGGCCTGCTGAAGGACGGCAAGTTCGACGACTTCGGCAAGATGGTCGCCAACTTCCAGCGCACCAGCATGGCGATCAAGCACGCACTGGTGCCGGTGGTTTCCGCCGTGCGCGGCATGGCCTTCGGTGGCGGCTGCGAATTCCAGATGCATTCCGCCCGGACGGTTGCGGCGCTGGAAAGCTACATCGGCCTGGTCGAGGCCGGCGTCGGCCTGCTGCCCGCCGGTGGCGGCCTGCATGAACTGGCCGTGCGTGCGTCCAGGGCCAATCCGGCCGATCCGTTCGAGGAACTGAAGAAGGTGTTCGAGACCGTGGCGATGGCCAAGGTTTCCCCCAGCGCCATCGAGGCGAAGAACATGGGCCTGCTGCGCGACAGCGACGTGGTCGTGTTCAACGCCTACGAACTGCTGTACGTCGCCAAGAAGGTGGCGCTATCGCTGGCCGAAGCCGGCTACCGCCCGCCCCTGCCTGCCCAGGTCGTCGTCGCCGGCGACGTCGGCACCGCCACCTTCAAGGCGCAACTGGCCAACCTGCAAGCCGGCTACTTCGCCTCCGAGCACGATGTCGACATCGCCTCGCGCATCGCCGACACCTTGTGCGGCGGCGTGATCGAGCGCGGCTCGACCGTCGACGAGGAATGGCTGCTGGCACTGGAACGCAAGCACTTCGTGGAGCTGGCGAAAACCGAGAAAACCCAGGCCCGCATCGCCCACACCATGACCACCGGCAAACCTTTGAGGAACTAGTGAGCGCGCTGCGCGCGCGGAAGTGAGGAGTGAGAGTCGAAGCCCAGGCTTTCTTTCACTTCTCGCTCCTCTCCACTCTTTTCTCACCCTTTTGGAGTTCCGTCATGACCAAACAAATCCAGGACGCCTACATCGTCGCCGCCACCCGCACCCCGGTCGGCAAGGCGCCGCGCGGCGTGTTCCGCAACACCCGCCCGGACGACATGCTCGCCCACGTGATCCGCGCGGTGATGGCGCAGGCGCCCGGCATCGACCCGCACCAGATCGGCGACGTCATCATTGGCTGCGCCATGCCCGAGGCCGAGCAAGGCATGAACGTGGCGCGCATCGGCCTGCTGCTGGCCGGCCTGCCGCACACCGTGCCCGGCGTCACCGTCAACCGCTTCTGCTCCTCCGGCCTGCAGTCGGTGGCGATGGCCGCCGACCGCATCCGCCTGGGCCTGGACGACCTGATGCTCGCCGGCGGCACCGAGAGCATGAGCATGGTGCCGATGATGGGCCACAAGATCGCCATGAACCCCGCGATCTTCCAGGACGAGAACATCGGCATCGCCTACGGCATGGGCATCACCGCCGAGAACGTCGCCAAGCAGTGGAAAGTCAGCCGCGAGCAGCAGGACGCGTTCTCGGTGGAGAGCCACCGCCGCGCCCTGGCCGCCCAGGCCGCCGGCGAGTTCAAGGACGAGATCACCCCGTTCCAGCTCGATGACCATTACCCGGATCTCGCCAGCCGCGGCATCACCACCGACAACCGCGTCATCGACCAGGACGAAGGCCCGCGCGCCGGCACCACGCCCGAAGTGCTGGCCAAGTTGAAAACCGTGTTCCGCAACGGCCAGTTCGGCGGCACCGTCACCGCCGGCAACTCCAGCCAGATGTCCGACGGCGCCGGCGCCGTCATGCTCGCCAGCGAAAAAGCCATCAAGCAATACAACCTGCAACCGCTGGCCCGCTTCGTCGGCTTCTCCGTCGCCGGCGTGCCGCCCGAAGTCATGGGCATCGGCCCGAAGGAAGCGATTCCAAAGGCGCTGGCGCAGACCGGCATCAGCCAGGATCAGCTCGACTGGATCGAACTCAACGAAGCCTTTGCCGCCCAGGCCCTGGCCGTGATGGGCGACCTCAAGCTCGACCCGGCCAAGGTCAACCCGCTCGGCGGCGCGATCGCGCTCGGCCACCCGCTCGGCGCCACCGGCGCGGTGCGCATCGCCACGCTGGTTCACGGCATGCGCCGGCGCAAGCAGAAGTACGGCATGGTGACCATGTGCATCGGCACTGGCATGGGTGCGGCGGGAATCTTCGAGGCACTCTGAAGTTCGTCATTCCGGCGAAGACCGGTATCTGAAACTGCAACGGCGCCGTAGCGATACGGCGCCGTTTGCATTTGAGTGGATCTGATCCGCTTGCAAACCCTTCTCGGCCAAGGGATGCGTTTTCCAGCGGATACGGTGCTCGTTTGACGTATTACGTCAAACGTAATACCGTCAGCGCGTGATCAGGAGCTTTCATTGCAAGGATACGCAGGCGCTGTTCGAGGGTGGCGATCCTCGTCGGTTCCGTGCCATCAAGGACGCCGCCATCCGCAAGTTGTCGCAACTCGATGCCGCGCAAACGCTTGAGTTTCTGCGTTCACCGCCTGGCAACCAGTTCGAAGCCCTCAAGCACGATCGCGCTGGCCAGCACAGCATCCGCATCAACCGGCAGTGGCGCGTTTGCTTTGTGTGGACAGCCGGCGGACCCGAGCACGTCGAAATCGTGGATTACCACTGAGAGAGCCATATGAAACTTCCCGTCAATCGCATGCGCCCTGTACATCCCGGCGAAATCCTGCGCGAGGACTACCTCACCCCGCTGGGGATGAGCGCCAACGCCTTGGCCGTGGCACTGAGCGTACCGGCCACCCGCATCCACGAAATCGTCAACGAACGCCGCGGCATCAGCGCCGACACTGCCGAGCGCCTGGCACGCTACTTCGGCGGCGACGCGGTGTCCTGGCTGAACCTGCAGGCGACTTACGACCTCAAGACACTGTCCACACGTGACGAGATTCTGCACCGGGTGGACCACGGGCGGCCTGACTGATGGCGTGCGGGCACTTCGGCGCCGACGTGGCAGCCCGAAAACCCTGCCGGCAGCCTGTAAAGTGGAACATGCGCACCAAAACCCCTGTCCGCCGAAGGCAACCCGGAATTCGCCACGATCATGAAGGTCGTGCAGGCGCTGGGGATGAAGTTAGCGCCGAGGCGGCGCAGCAGATCTGATGACGCCCTGGCCCTCCCGGTAATGTCAGGCACACGTGGCGATAACCACCTTCGTCCCCTTTGGTCGCACCGGCGGCCACGTTCCGTCACCTGCGAGAAAGCCATGCACTCCAAGTATCCAAACCGCACGCGTTCCGGGATCCGGTTCGCCACACGCGTGGCAGCCCTCGCCGGCCTTGCCTCGCTGGCACCTGCCGCCCTGGCCACGTCTCCACATGCCTCTACGTTACCCGACCAAACATCTGTTGAGTGTCCCTCCGCGCAGAAGCTCCGGCCCCTGCTGAAGCTGGGCAACATCTATCTCGGCGAGCTACATGGCACAGTGGAATCACCCAACCTCGTGCGTTGCTTGACGGACGCGGAAGTGGCTGCCGGCGTTGCACCGCTCTTCGTCTCGCTCGAGCTGCCCGAGTTCGCCCGCGACGCCCACAACGGGGCTTGGGCCGGGGTGGACGGCAGGACGTCGCAGGCGATGATGTCGTTGGTCGAACATCTGGAGTCACTGGAAAAGCAGGGCAAGCTCACGCTGGACTTCCAGCTGACGGGCAAGGAGCAGAATGCCGTGCAGATGAACAAGCAAGTGGGCGAGCACCTGCGCGATCTGGCTACCAAGGGCCGCCTCATTGCCCTGGGTGGAAGTCTTCACAGCCAACGAAAGCAGGCCATGATTCCGTCACTCACTTTTGCGCCAGCCGGTGCCTTTGTGGGCGATGGCATCAAGACGGTGATGATTGTCCACGCGCGCGATGGCACGGCCTGGAACTGCACAAAAACGTGCGGCGCGCACAAGGACAAAGGTTTCACTGGCATCAAGGCTGGCGAGCTCGTGGACGGTAGCGCATACGGCCATGACTATCTCTATGGTCTGGGTCAGGTCACTGCATCTCCCCCTGCATTCGCAAGCCCCAGACCCGGCTCGTCACGACCACCCCGCTGAGTGCACGAAAGCGTGGTAGCTGCACGGTCGATGGGCGCAACAAGGTCGGGCAGATGCGTTGCGCGCATCATGTCCTGGACGGCGTTGACGTGGCCTTGCATGGCGCGCTGGTTGCCGGTCAGGGCCCCCACCCGGAAACGCCTGGCCCACGCACACCGGTCTTCACGCGCGCTTGCACCCGTTCGGTATGTCGTTGGCCTCCCCTGACGAGCGGTTCGCCGTATGCGGCGCGCTACGGCCACCCGGCAATTGCCGTGCAGACACGCGAGTGGATCGACCTGCGATGACCAAGCCACCCTCCGAAACCCCGGACAAGCGTCCCTCCGGAACCGCGAACACGGCGGCCGGCGATGGCTTTGCGCTCTCGCGCGAGGAGAAGGACGAGGTCGAGAAAAAGCGGCCGCCCCGCGCTGCGGTCCTGCACGAGATCATCCGCAGCAACGGCGAGGAGGAACTCAAGCGCACTGTCCCGGCGCTGGCCTGGTCGTCGCTTGCCGCGGGGCTGTCGATGGGTTTCTCGATGCTGGCGCGCGGCGTGCTGCATCGTCACCTGGGTGGCGTGCCGGGTGGCTTCCTGATTGAGTCGCTCGGCTATCCGCTGGGCTTCCTGGTGGTGATCCTCTCGCGCCAGCAGCTGTTCACCGAGAACATCATGACCGCCGTGCTGCCGGTAATGACCGAGCCGGGCCTGAAGAACTTCCGCCGTTTCCTCAGGCTCTGGTCGGTAGTGCTGGCAGGGAACCTTGTCGGTGTCACGCTGTTCGCGTTCGGGCTGCTGCACCTGCAGCAGTTCGATGCCGCCACGCAGAAAGCGTTCGTCGAGATCGGCGAGGAGCTGATGCGCAATTCGCCCTGGCAGATGTTCACCAAGGGCATCCTGGCCGGCTGGCTGATATCGATGATGGTGTGGATGCTGGCCGCCAGCGAACGGTCCCGCTTCATCGTGATCGTGGTAACCACGTATGTCATCGCCATCGGCGGGTTCACCCACGCCATCGTGGGATCGGTCGAGGCCATGTACCTGGTGTTCGCCGGCGGGCTCGACTTCCTCGATTGCGTCACCGGTTTCGCACTGCCCACGCTGGCCGGCAACATCGTGGGCGGCAGCCTCATCTTCGCCCTGATCAGCCACGCCCAGGTGCGCAGTGACGGTGATTGAGTGCCCCGGCTGGGCCACCCCGGCGGGAAGCGTCGCGCAGGGTTCACGACCCGCTTCGCAAAGTTGACGGGAATTCGACACACAGCCCGGTGTTCGGGCGCGAAAAGGCAGGTGTACATGCGGCAACTGATGGGTGTGCTTGGCGCCGCGTTGCTCGGCATCGTCGTGGCGGGTTGTTCGCCGCCAGTCCCGGTGGTCAAGCCGGTGTCGAAGGCGTTGCCGCCGACGGTGGGCACGCCGGCAGCGCGCTACGTGCATGCGGAAACCGGCAAGCACCAGGATCAATCGGGCTTCCGCCTGCTGACCCACAACACGAACGCGCTGATGAGCCGCGTGGCGCTGGCCGACCACGCGCAGCATTCGCTGGATCTGCAGTACTACATCTTCGACAACGACGCGACCGGGCGACTGATGGCGCAGCGCCTGCTGGCCGCGGCCGACCGTGGCGTGCGCGTGCGCCTGCTGGTGGACGACATCAACGCCAGCCAGGCGATCGACCTGTTCGACGCGCTGGATACCCACCCGAACATCGAGGTGCGCCTGTTCAACCCGTTCGCCACGAAGAAGCCGTCGGTATTCTCCAAGGCTGCCCAGTTTCTGCTCGACACGCACCGGCTGAACCGGCGCATGCACAACAAGTCGTTCATCGCCGACGGCAACGTGGCGATCGTCGGCGGACGCAACATCGGCGATGCGTATTTCGACGCGGGCGAGGACACCCATTTCCGCGACCTCGACCTGATCGCGATCGGCCCGGTGGTGCCGCAGGCCTCGCATGCCTTCGACGAGTACTGGAACTGCGACGCGGCTTATCCGGTGAAGGCATTCCATGGCAAGCATGCCGATCATGTCGACCTGGCGAAACTGCGGACAGAACTGGCGCACGATGCGCGCGCGTTCGCGCAATCGGATTACGCCCAGGCCACGCTGGACGCCCTGCCCTACGGCGCCTCCGCCGACCGCAAGGGCCAGTGGTTCTGGGGGCCGGCCACGCTGGTGGCCGACCAGCCGGCCAAGATCGAGGCGACCGAGGACCAGCCCGAGCTGCGCATCGGCCCGGACATCAAGGCGATGGCGGATGGCACGCAGCACGAGTTGCTGCTGATCTCGCCCTACTTCATCCCCGGCGAGCGCGGCACGGCCTATCTCGATGCGCTGGCCAGGCGCGGGGTGACGGTCAAGGTGCTGACCAATTCGCTGGCCTCGAACGACGAGCCGATCGTGTATTCGGGATATTCGCGCTATCGCCGCCCGCTGCTGGAAAGCGGCGTGCAGCTGTACGAATTGCGACCTGCCGCGGGTGCGCCGCAACGGGTCACCACCGGGGGCACCTCCTCCGGCGTCAGCCTGCATGCCAAGGCCATCGTGGTGGATCGGCGCAAGGTGTTCATCGGCTCGATGAACATGGATGCCCGCTCGAAACTGCTCAACACCGAGATGGGCATCATCGTCGACTGTCCGCCGCTGGCCGCGGCGGTCACCGCATTCTTCGACAGCGCCACGCGGCCCGAACACGCCTACCGCGTGACCCTGAAGCAGGACGGCTCGGCGCATGGCGGGGCCATGCAATGGCAGGCCACCGAACACGGCAAGCCGGTGACCTACGACCACGACCCCGGTGCCACCACCGGTCGCCGGGTCGAGGTGCAGATGCTCAAGCTGCTGCCGCTGGAAAGCCTGCTCTAGGAGCGTGGCCGCACCGACGCCGGACGGTCGTCGGCATGCGCTGCCCACAAGCGGCGCAGCTGCCGTGCCGAACCCAGGCCCGCGCACTCGGCCGCCCGCTCCACGTTGTCGCCGTTGGCCAGCGCCTGCCGCGCAAGCGCCAGCCGCAGACGCGCGTGGTAGCGGTTGACCGACATGCCGCTGGCTTCGCGGAAGTGGCGCGTGAGGCTGCGCACGCTCAGGTGGCCGATGTCGGCCAGCCGCGCCAGCGGCCAGTCCTGCGCGGGCGCCTTGAGCAGTGCATCCTGCACGCGGTGGATGGCCATGTTCATGTGGTTGCGCCCTTCCAGCCACGGCGACAGCGCCGGGTCGCCGGCGGCGCGGCGCATGTAGACGGCCATTTCCCGCGCCACGGCGACGGCCAGGCGCGGCGAGCCGAGCCTGGCGATCAGGTGCAGCGCGAGGTCGATGCCGGCGGTGATGCCGGCGCTGGTGCAGACCTCGCCGTCTTCCACGAACACGCGGCTGTCCAGCACCTCGGCCGCCGGCGCCAGTTGGCGCAGCTCGTCGAGCAGGCTGTGGTGCGTGGTGCAGCGTCTCCCGTCGAGCAGGCCGGCGGCGGCGGCCAGCAGCGCGCCGGAACAGACGCAGGCCAGCGGCCGGCCAGCGACGACATGGCGCCGCAACCAGGCCACCAGCGCCTTGCCGGCCGCCGACGACAACAGGCGCGCGGCGCTGCCGGTGGCACCGCACACCACGATCAGCGCGTGCTCGGCCAGCAGCGCCGGCAGCGGCTCGACGCCGGCAAGGCCCACGCCGAGCGCAGTCGGTGCCGCCTCGCCCGCCGCCACCGGCGCCATCAGCCGCAGGCGCACCGGCAAGCCCATCGCCGCGGCAATGCGAAAGGCGTCGGCGGCACCGGCCAGATCCAGCAGGATCAGGTCCGGCGGCAGCACGAAGCACACCTCAGTGATCGGCGAGGACGTCATCGACGGTGCGGATGCGGGCAAAGCGTCCATCCAGAACCAGTTCCGTGCGTTGCTTGATGTCCTGCGCATCGTAGCGAGTGCCGCTGCCGGCGTGGACCATCGGAAAGGTCAGCGTGGCCTCGGTGACGTAGTCGACGTCGAAGCCGAGATCGGAAGCGACCCGGGCAGTCGTCTCGCAGCATTGCTCGCTGCGGATGCCGCTGATGATGACGCGGCCGATGCCGCGCTCGCGCAGCCATGCCTGCAGGCCGGTGCCGGTGAACGCGTTGTGCACCTGCTTGCGAAACACCGTGTCGTGCACCTGCGGCACCCACGCCATCGGCTGCACCAGCCCCGACGCCACGCTGAAGTGACCGGCAGCCTCCTCGTGCAGGATGCGCACGATCGGCCAGCCGCGGGCGCTCGCGCCGTCGATCAGCTGCAGCAGCTTCTCGCGGAACGTCGGCACGTCGTCTTCGCGCCAGTACGGCGCGTGCAGGAACGATTGCTGCACGTCGATGACCAGCAAGGCGGGGGTGTCGGACATGGGGCGACTCCATCATGGGGGAGCCGTCACTCTAGGCAGCCGCTGCGTCCTCGACGAGCCCTGCACCGGACCCGGAGCGGACCGATCCGGCCAAGCTTTTCCGGCCAACCCTTTCCGGCCAACCCTTTCCGGCCAAACTTTCCGGCCAACTCTTTCCGGCCAAACTCGCCGGCCAAACTCGCCGGCAGAACCCGCCTCAGTGCGGCGCCCGTCCCGCCACCCGTTCGATGCGCCGGTCCGGCACCAGCCACAGCAGGGCGGCCACGCCATACAGCAGTTGCGCGATCCACGCGGCGCGGAACGAGACGAGGATGGCACTGGCGTAGATCACCGGCGAGAGTTT
>Ga0209960_1001749_pt1 | contig 25898 bp, 29 predicted proteins | sample ThiBiot_500_plan_2_FD_183947 | JGI IMG/M metagenome (GOLD analysis project Ga0209960, IMG submission 183947) | Wastewater bioreactor microbial communities from Cape Town, South Africa - Thiocy_expt_500_plan (SPAdes) | ecosystem: Engineered > Bioreactor > Thiocyanate-remediating >...
CACACACACACACACACACACGACCGAAATGTGTGTCCAGCAGGTGTGTGCGTGCGTAGTGTGTGTGGCTGTGAACGAAATCGAGACTATCATCCATGCTTATATATGACCACCGTAGAACATAGAGAGAGAGAGAAGAGAGAGAGAGAGAAAGATAGAGAGAGAGTCAGCGAGGGAGAGAATGCACTTAGTTATAATATTATTTGTTTACTGTTTCGAAAATTTTATATACTTGATGTCGACAACGAAAATTGCATCTAGAAAAATTGCTTTACTTTTTCTTCTTCTTCTTCTCCTCCTCCTATTTTTTTTCTCTCTCTCTCTCTTTTTATAACTTCATTCGGTACACTGAAAAAAAGAGCAAATCAACAGAAGAAAAAAAGAAAAAAATATGTGTTATTTATTACAAGTAGACTTTGTTCGTCATATCAATATTAACAAGCAAACGTGCACTCAACACAATACTTTGCTTAACATAATATAAGAAAACGAAAGAGAAGAATTATATCTACCACAAATGATAATCACACAACTAGCTAGCTATCTAGATGCGCATATATATATATATATATATGTCTATTATGTCGGTGATGATGACACGTTTACAAAAGAAAAGAACGGGAAAAATTTTTTTCTAATAAAAGGTTCGAACAGCTGTGCCGTTATTTTCTTTTCTAAAGAAAAAGAAAAAGGAAAGCAAAAAATATTTATAGCGGTTCGCCGAGTAGTCTCAATACAACAGATCATGCAGGCGTTGTATGATCAACAGCGTGCTCGCCATATTCTCTTGATAATACGAATAATAAACAAGGAAAAGAAACATGCATGGCCCATATAAATTTCGTAAGTAGAGGAGAAAAAAAGACAACACCCGGTCTTCGAAGCTCAAGGTAATCATCACATAATATGATATCTCCATGCATCGACCGAATGATAATATGATCCGATTATTTTTCATGAAAACTGATTTCTTTTTTCTATGATTAAAATCGAAATATCATTTTGCTTAGTTAATGATGTGTGATGAATTGACTAAGGTCAAAATAAAGCAATCTCTATTCGAAAAGAGAATACGTATAAAATTAAAAAATAAGACATGTCAATATTATTTCGAGAATCTTTCTCTTATTCTACTTCATTATTAAAGATTGTTGATCACACCATCGATCGATTCTATTTCATTTTGATATTTTACTTTGTATTCATACCTATATGCATCAATCAAACCTAACGAGTTTTTGTTGTTGTTATTTTTCTCTCTCTCTCCCGTTCTCTATTTGCAGATGATTCAATAACAACATATTGATTATATTTACTCAAAAAAGAGCATATTACCTGGACTTATTTTATGTATTTTTCTTGCTGAATTTTGGATATATACCATCAAATATCGATTTTAGTCGTACTGCACGCGGACATCTGTCTCTCTCTCTCTTTCGTTTTACTTTATATAAAACGTCTAATGTGCATTCAAGTATATAATAACCATCTATCTGTTTGTCATGATCATCTGATTTTATTTGATGAAAGAAAGAAAAAGAGAAAAAGAACAAAATTTTACTTTTCGTCGTCATTAATTAACAAAAATGAACCGACAATATCAAATGTTTAATCGATAACATTCACGTAGAAATACATTCGAGAGAAAGGTGATAACGATAATCGATTATAGATGCATATTCTGATGTTAATGCATTCACATATTCAGGCGAAATATCAGATACAAAAAAAAATATATTACGTCAACAAAGGACAGTACAGTCAATCATCACTTATATTTAGAAGGAGAGGTCATATTATCGTTGTCTGCATAGAGAGTATACAGTAAAAGTTTTGTAGTTATATTTTTGGATGTTTATTTCTCTGACGCATGAAAAAGCTAAAGTTCAAATACGTCCTGCTTGATTTGTCATGATGGAAAGAAAGAAAGAAAGAAAATTAATTTGCCTCGAAGAAGTGCATCTGACATATTTTTTACATTTCGAGATTTTTGTTTCTATTGACAAAACAGTCACACACTTACTTCAAGTATTCGATGTGATGTCGAAGTGATTGGAGAAGAAGCTGATGATGATGATGATGATGAAGACGACGATGTTCGTTGTCGAATAAAACACGTTATCCGTGCTGTGATATTTAACATTGACATAAATATTACCGTAGAAATAACGCGAATCTTATTTAATAAAATTCGACGATAAGATATACAAATACGTCTGAGAAGTGCTAAAAATGACTAATAGGAAAAGCAAATAACGAAAATTTATTCAGAAAAGTTTTCTACATTTATTTCTGTTGAGGGAATTAAAGATCGATAATTATGTTGTTGTTGTTGTTCTTCGTCTTCTGCTTCGTTTTGAACAGTTAAAGTCGATGAAGTACCAAGATTATTCGACTCGTCTTGATCCGTAAATAATAACATGCCGGGCATTCAGTTGAGTAGTAAAAAATCATCCACAACAACACTAACTAAATTCGTTCTTTTTTTCTTCTGCTTTCCTTCTCTTCGTGAGTATTTTTTTTATATATGCGTATAAATGTTCACAAAAGATCGACAAAAAGCAAGTTTTTGTCGTTCGTTTTTTTTCTTCTTCTTCTCTCTCTCGTTCTCTCTTTTATACGATGAATTATTCTTCGTCAAGTAACTTCTCTTACCAGATGACTAGACGCTGGATAGACGGAAAAGAATATAGAAATATTTAAGGACATATAGAACAGAAAAATCAAGATAGGAAAGAGAAAAATACAAAACAAAATTCTTCCATTTTTTCTGTCTGCTTCGTTCTATCTTAAGTTACAGCAGTTTTTAATAACGCTTCTGTTCTCTGGAAATACTATACGCCGAAGATTTCTTCTTCTGTCTTGTTTTCTCCTCGATTTCATCGTTATTGATGAAGATAATCATGATATTACAGAGAAGATTTTTTTCTTCTTCAAAAGATCGTGTCATTGAATGCATCGATATATACAACGGTCATTTTCATTGTTTGTGAGTAGATGATGTTTATCAAGTGTATATAGAAACCGAATCATGATATAAAAATCAAAGTATGCTTGTTTTTTTCTGACAACGGCTGATTAATAGATCGAACATGAATTTAACCTGTTTTTATGACGCAGAAAAAGATATTATCAAAGTACAAACAAATTCTAATTATGTCCGGAAAGTTTTTTTATTTATACACGCATCTCAATTAGTTTGTTTGTATTCTGTTCGACATTTTCCTAACGGTCGATGAAATCTTGTCTTTTGGGTACATCGCACTCTAAATCTCATCAAGAACAGAAACAGATTTTCTGTATATTCTGACGAAAGAACGAGAAAAAACACTTTTCACATAGAAATTCATCCTTGAAGAGCAATTACATGTCTCTATCTCAGACAATAAAAAATTATTACCAGGGATTGAAATATGTCTTCGACCTGTTTTTCCTGTTTGTATTTATGTCAATACATATACGTATAGTACTTGAAAAATAAATTGAAATCACTATTTTGTTTTTCGAAAATAATTTCGATAACTTATTTGTATGGAATCATCCTCAGAAACTCATTTTTTCTTCTCATTAAAATAAAAAACATATTTGACAATAAATGTATGACATCTACCAATGACAGGTGTATAATTGAATGCAAGGCCAATCGTTCTATGTTTTTTGCTTCGTACTCATCTTTTACTCATCATTTTTGCTATGTGCCTATTTGTATACGCTGTCATACGGGTCATGTTTTATACATCATATTCATGTGCGTATGCAAAAACGAATGATAAACAATCATATTTGTTGCTTTTAGTATTACTTCTCGATATTTGTAGATTAAAAAAAATTTATATTTACATAATCTATTTGTTTGATTTTTATGGCAGCAAAATCAAGCTCAACCGATCATTCACAAAAAGGTACATCGAAATGAACTGTTGAGTTAGTTTTTTTTTCATTGCATTGAAAATTTCTTTTCAGAGAGATTTAATCGTTCAACAAGCCGATCCGATCAAGATTCGAATAGTTCATTATCACGAGAAAGTAGTCAAATACATTGTTTTTTCAAAGCATGCGATCGTGATGCCAGTGAAAAACTACTCAATGATACTTATGCTTGTAAAGAGTTTTCCTTTTTGATTTTACTGTAAAATTAAAAAAATCCTTTCGTAGACAAACAAAAAAATGGAATCTATATGCTTCGACAATCAGCACGTGATGAAAATAAATTCGTTCTTTCGTTGATTAAGGATGGACAATGTTATCACTATCGAGCACATCATGCTGGCAATGGAACATTTCTCGATGAGAAAACCGATTCGATATTTTATTGTGAGAAAACTGCAAAAATGTACAATTGAATTTTTAAGATTGATTTTCTTTAGCTTTGGATGAACTGTTAGAATATTATCAAGGCGAAGGCGTTCGCCATTTACGTTGTGCATTGTCAATTCCATTACGAGGTCATTCGTTGCCTGCATTTGCTCAACGACGTGGTCCCAAGACTGTTCTTCATCAGGCAGCTACCGAAGGACAACGTGATGTCATCGCTGTATTACTCAATGATCCTAATTGTCCAGATATTCATGCTAAAAATGAAGAAGGTTTACACGCGAACATCTTGTCTTGTTCTATTTCATGTTGAAAAATTTCTAGGAAATACACCATTACATGAAGCATGTTTCTTCGGACGAGAAGATGCTGTTAAAGAATTGTTACAAGCCGGTGCAAGTTGGAAGTTTGTTAATAAACTCGGCTGGACATCTCTTCACGTAGATTGATTTTTCGAAAAATCGACATGCATAAGTTTTGTTTTTTTCTTTAGCAAGCAGCATTAGGAAATTGTCCGACAATCGTTGATCTACTTGTTAGCCGTGGTCAAGCGGATGTTGATACACGAAATCCATTTAATCTATATGCGCCTATTCATTGTGCTGCAGCTTGTAATAATGTCGAAACAATTACAGTAACAGAAAAAAAAATCAATTGTACGGAATGAAAACATTCTTTTTTGTTCTAAATAGACTTTAATAGCACATGATTCACCGTTACGACCATTGACTGACGACGGTGAAACACCTTATGATTTAGCGATTAAACGTAATGGTAATGAATGTGCCGAAAAACTCGGTAAGACAATGTTCTACAGAACGAAACAATGTTCTTTTTCTTGTGTTTGTTCTCTTTAAGCTTCTATTCGATCTCGTGCAGCTTCGTCTCGACGTTCGAGTTATTATCATGGTTCACTAACGAATAATGTAATTGAAACTATTGATTATTAATCTTAGTTTTGTTTTATTGATTAGCAAATGCGTGCGATCTTAAATCATTTTCGAAAGCATGATGGTTACTTTTTTGTTCGACAAAGTTCATCCGTTCAAGATGACTATGCTATATCAATCATTTGGCAAGATAGTCTTGTTCATGTTAAACTTCATAAAAAAGTTCGTAACATAATTTAACTTTTTAACCATGCAAATGACTTTTCTATAGAATCCAAATTCGTACTATTTCGAAGATCGTCTTCATTATCACGATAGTCTCGAACATGCTATCGATTATTTCATGAAAATATATAAAAGCGTTGTTAAACCATTGAGTCCAGGTGTGAATCATTCAATGACAACTAAAATCTACTAAACGATTTTCGATGAGAATACTTTAGACATGGCAAAAGCAGCATTAGTAAGTGATTCGTCACCATCGGCAAGTCAACAACTTCTCATGAAAACTGCGAAAACTGTGAAATTATTGTCATCGAATAGTTCGAGTTTCGACCATGGATCGAGTTAGTAATTTCGATTGATTCGATTTCTTAAACGATTTTGCTTTTTTTTTTAAATTAGATGTCAATCCATTTCATAATAAAGGTCGTTCACAAACTGTACATAATAAACAAAATATGGTTTCAACAATAGGTTTGCAAATTCTTTTTCATAAAATCATTTTCTCAACTAATTTTTTCTCTAGAACAAAGATTAGTTAATCCATTAGTTGACAAAAGAGTTGTGATTATTCGAGAAGAACAATTAACCTTCGGCAAATTATTAGGTGAAGGTAATTTTGGCAAAGTTTATTCAGGTGAATATCGTGATGAACATGGTAAAGTGGTAAGTCTCGTCGAATAGTTAATTTCACAATTATAATCTACGAATGATTAGGTACCGGTTGCAATCAAAGCTTTAAAAGTTTCGATGGATGCACGTTCGAAAGAAGACATGAAAAAAGAAGCATTCGTTATGAAAGAACTTTCTCATCCATGTATCGTTCGTCTCTATGGTGTTTCACAATCGAGAAAGTTACACAGTACATTAATGGTATTGAAATCATCTTTCGATTATATCGATCGTTTTTTTTCTCTCAATTTCTTTGCTTAATTAAAACGCTCTGTTTTTCTATTATTTTAAGATTTTTGGTTATTGGTTCGAAATGTTTACTAAACCTTCGCATTTTGTTTTTTGCTAATAACAAATAATTCTATTTTCATTCAGGTTCAAGAATTACTATCAATGGGCTCGTTAATAGATTATCTTAAAAAACATAGTGGTAACGCGATTCGATCACTATTTAGTCTTTGGATAACACAAATTATTCACGGAATGGCCTATATGGAAAGAAAACGTTTTGTACATCGAGATTTAGCAGCAAGAAATATTCTCATGCAATCACATTCTCGAGTAAATGACACAAAACTTGAGGGCAATTTTTAGAAGAAGAAAAAAAACTATTGAATTTAGATTAAAATCTCTGATTTTGGTTTATCACGTAGTGTGGATTCAAATGATTATTATGTTCAACAAAGTGATACACCTATACCAATAGCTTGGTAAACGATTAAATAATGTTATTGATAGTCGAAATTGACTGTAATCGGTATATTTCAGGTACGCACCAGAATCATTGATGCACTATAAATTTACAAGTAAAAGTGATGTTTGGTCATTTGGAATAACTATGTGGGAAATTTATACGTTCGGACAATATCCATATGAAAATATGCCGAATGAAGAAGTTCGATTGACTGATCGATATGAATGAATTTGTTCGTTTTTGTTTTTTCTTTAAGATTTATAATTATATTGCATCAGGCGGTCGACTCCAACGTCCATCTGGTTGTTCGAGTTCAGTTTATGATGTAATGCGTCGTTGTTGGGCATTCGAAGCTCATAATCGACCGTCGTTTCCTGATCTTTTGAAAATCTTAGCCAACCGATCGGAATTCGTTTCGGCTATTCAACATTTTCATTCGTTATCAAAATCTTAACTAATCTTCGATCATCAACACACTCAAACGAAAACTAAAACATATCATTTATTTAATTATAAAAGACACAAACACCACTAACGTCGTTTTTTTTTAAATTAATCATTTTTTTGTATAGATGTTACGAAATTCAAAAAAAAGAGTAAAAAATAAAATTATTCATTTCCATTTTGTGATGTTAAATTATCTCTATCGCGTTTTGCTTGAACAATAACGGCTCTCATACGATTTAAATCTCGTTTTTGTTTGGTCAATTGTGTGCCTTGAGAAAAATCAAGAAATCGAATCACTTTGCCCCAATCACATGATTGCTTATCGCTTTTTTTCAATGCTTCATTGAGTGATGAATCTTGTTCGCTTTTCATTGCCTGTCGTTTTTGTTCCATTTGAAGACGACGATCTTCATACCAACGTTCTAAATCTCGTTTACCTTGTTGACGTAATTCTTCGATTTTCTGCTTTTCAAGTACATCGAATTCGGCTATTTCTTGTTGACGACGTTGATTGAATTCTTCTAATGCTGATAAATTATTCGATGATGAAGAAAATTTCGGCATTGAATTCGACGATAAACTATTATCTTAACAAGAATCGAAAGAATATGAACAGATAAGATAAAAACAAAACTATATAAATTTGAAAACCTGATGATCGTCTTTCGAAATCATTGTTTAAAATTCGATTATCAGTTGGCATAGAAAATGGTTGTGATTGGTCTACGAATTGATTATCATTCGAAGATGTTACTGGGAAAGTATCATCATCATCGAACAGAATATTCGATTGTGTTGGTGCCGATATATCTGCTAAATTCTACAACGAATAGATTGTAAAGCAAAACAAAAAAAAACTTCGTTTGCTTCTATTATTTACATCATCCAGTGTCCAAGCAAGATCCGTTGATTGAATATTATCAGATGAATTTTCTTCATTATTATCATCGTTCTGCTCATTTGTTGTATTGAATACATCGAATTCGTCCATTTACTTTTCTTTTGTGTTTTACTCGAGTTTTGTATCTCGTTTCTATCTTCACTCTCTACGTGTCAGTTTCTTTCGTCTTTTTTCTCTTTTTATCATTGCATAGCATTTATCTATTTTTTTTGTTGTTAATAAACAAAACGAATAGATAGAAATTCTTGAGTCGTCTTTCGAGAAAGATAATATCAAAAGGCTAAGAATTTTGCTTATCGTTTAACATGAATTAGAAACTATGAGACAAGTAAATAAAGAACGAACGGAAGAAACCTTCTTTTCTGAATTATCTGGTTATTTCCCATTCGTTCGAGAATATGATTAATAGTAGTTTCAACCAACGGAGAATAAGATGACTCATTGACGTTACGTATAGCTTTCTTTGAGACTTTATTTTCATCATTCATTTGAAGCAAATAAACGGATAAATAAAGGTGTCGTTTTTTTTCTGCATTCACATTTTTAGATAAAAAAAAATAGTCGTCGCTTCTTGTTATAAATAAAATAAAAACATGAACGTAATTAATTCACATTCTGCCCAACATGATGTATTGCATCAGACTGAGAAAAAAACAAGCGACTAATTTTGTTTTTCTTGTTTCAGGATGATTCTGATATCACGATCATCAACCCATCGATAAATGAGGACAGTTTAACTAATTCGTATGTTGTTTTTTTTTGTTGGAAAAATAAACAAAAGTCATGGGTTTTTGCGTATTTAGACAAGTACCACAACCAGGAGCAGCCAATAACTTTAACCATTATAGTTCGAGTGATCCAAGCGATTATATCTTTGTTCATCATGATCCATTAGAAAATGCAAAAAAAATCGAAGAGGTCCTTGTAAATTATGTTCGAGATCTTAAAAAAGAATCAAATACACAATTAGATTGTGATAAAGGATTAGTTGTTCGTTTACTCGATCTTATTCGACCGGCATATTCGACAAATCAACAAAAATTAACTGCACTCGATCGAATTCGAGATGATATCGGCGTTTTACATGATCAAAGATTCGTTCAAGAAAAAGAAAAACTTGAAGAATTACGAATCGAAGTTGCTCGATTAAACAAAATGTTATTTACGGCGACGAATGATACTTCCAATTACGAAGATCAAATGAAAAGTTATTCGATTTACAATTCAATACCAGCTTCATGTATGACAAGGAAAACAAATTCGATAGGAAATAATTCTTGTTTTTCGTTGCTTTAGCTTTAATTACCGGTTACAATCAATGGACAGAAATCGAAAAGGATGCGAAAAAACTTCATGAAATTGTGCAATCGCAAAGAACCCAAATCAATGAAATAGTGACACTCATTTCACAAGCTAGTAAATAACCCAATAGTTTTGTTTGTTTTTAAGCATTGAAAATATATTCTAGCTTCGCCATCATCAAGTATCGAACAATCACCTGCGATTCCAAGTAATCAACCAACAAATACCTCTGGTAAATTACCGACAGTGCGTATCGACCAAGGTTTCTTAGCAGGTATTATCGACAAACTTAAGAATGTAAACAAACTACCATCGGCGAACTTTCCAGACCCAACCAAAAACGAGCCAAATGATACGACCATAATCAGCGAACATTCACCGGGCACATCACCAACCGAATCAATGGAAACAATAGTTAAGAACACTATCACATTGTCTATCAACCAACGAACACCTACCAGTGGCAATTCAATAGAACCAGAACCTATTATTCAACCATCTACCGAACACAAAATACCAACAATCGATCCTGAATCACCAACTATTGAACAAGAACAGCCAATAGTTGCACCTAAACCAACAATTATTGAACAGAATCAACTAACTATTGAAGAAAAACAACCAACTATCGAACAGAAACCACCAACTGTTGATCCTAAACAACCAACTATCAAACCACCGAACATATCACCAATTCTTATAAACCCAACTCCTGTTTCACCAGAAATACCACCCGATGCTTTACGACAATGTCCTGTGTGTAATCATAGTTTTGCTTCTGAATGTGATGACGTTGAAATGTATGAACATATCGATAATTGCTTATTTCCAGCTGACTCATTTCAACAACCTAAAGAATATGAATGTCCAAGTTGTCAAAGAAAATTTCCAGCCGATAGAGAAAACGAGTATCTTCATCATATGAGCGATTGTTTTGATAATCGATTTGAACAATAAAAAACAAAAAACCAACAAAATCTTACATATTTATCGTACAATTCACTGCACTTTTTTCTTTCTTCTTGACATTATTAATATTCTCGAGCAGTGCCACTGCAAATGTTCGTTTTTTTTCCTTTTAATAAACCAAAAATATTCATTCTCATTTATTTAATGTAAAAAATAAAAATTTATCCTAGTTATACAATAGTTAAACTAGCAATGAATAAAGCCACAATATTTTTCATACGCAATAGAGTTCATTTTTCCTTTCTTTTTTTTTACTTGCCTTCCAAACCAAAAAAAAAAGAATTCTCAATCGTAAAAGGAAAATCAATAATTCATCAAGTAGACGTCAAATAATTTTCTTTCGAAAATAGAATTTCTTTTTTTTCTAGGCAGACACAATTTATTCATTCGCAAGGCTAAGCACACACACATCTAGGTTAACATTTCCGATCATAGTAAATTCATTTACACATCATTTTATTTGATCACAATGAACTAGAAAAGATGATTTCTATTTCTATTTGACTTGACAAAGAACAAAACAAAAGTGTTTGCTTCTTGTCGTTCTTTTTCTTTCTTTCTTTTCATTTAATTTAATTGCATTAAAAAGTGTACTAAAGGTGCTTTACATCGAAAAAACATCGACGGAACGATGACAGTGTTCCATGTCAAATGACAAACTTGATCTTTTGTTTTGTTATTTTATTGTCTCTAAAAACAAGTTGATAATTGATTTTCTTTTGTTTTTCAAATAATCAAACAAAAAATTCTTTGACTGATTTTAGGTATATTTATTTAATATTAAATAAACAATAATGATCATCTTCAGGAATTTTACAATATGAAGAAAATATATTTTTTGAAAGAGAGACCTAGAGAATGAATGACAGTCTGCTTGTCTAACTGTATGTTTGTGCAAACGAGAGTCGTTTTGATTATTTGAAAAAATATAAAAAAAAGAGAAAAATGTAAGACAAAGAGAGAGAGGGAGAAAAGAAAGCAGAAAGAAAAATAGAAGGACAACTCGTCGTTATTCTTTTCTTGTCGTGATTATTTCTTTCTCTTTTTTTTACTATTATTCAATAATGAAAAAAAAGTAACTTAACATGATACACCACTTCGCCATAAGTATTGTTTAAAAATTTCGTTTTTTTCTTCTCTCCCTCTCTCTCTCTCTTATTCTCTTTGTCTCATTTTTTAAACAATAAAAAAAATAGTTACATGTTTATATGTACCAGTAGTTAATTGAATTTACGATTATTGATAGACAACAGACAATCTCCTGGACGAAACATGCTGTAAGTGCATAGATAGATTTCAAAACGAGAACGAAACTCGAACTTATGTGATCTGATTTTTTTCGAAACTAAATATCGAGTAACGTCTAAGAAATAAGGAAACTGAAAGGTTTCTTACTTGACAAAAAAAGAAAATGAAAAGAAAAGAATGAAATTGTCACATTGGTATCGACTGCTGATTAATATTGTTGTAATTTTCTTTTTTAACAACGCACTTCGTTCTTTTTTTTTGTGTCTTTATTTATATTCTTCTGTCATTTTAAGGAAATTAACTCAACCTCATCTGTCTATAAATAATATGTTTCCACCGATAAATTCACATTCTCGGCCACCATCCGAAGATCTACGTGCGAACACCAATGGAGAACTCAATTCGACATCAAAACAGAATTCAACACGTCGTCAACAACAACAACAACAAACAATTGAGCAACATAGAAGAAGTCCTATGAGAAGTAATTCATTAGTACCAACAACAGCTACGAGATATCTTTCGGCAGCAGCAGCAGCAGCCGCTGCGACTGCTGTTCAAATACCTACGGAATCGGTCTCTTCTCTTGCACGTTCACCGTCATTTGTACAAACGGGATCGGCAGTACAATTTGAACCAGCAAAAAGTGAGCTAGTATCAAGAAAAAAAAATAAGAAAGAAGAAAACGGCATTTTTTCCTATTTCTATTTCCGTATGCAAAAAAAATCGAGACTGTTTTCAATTCATATCCTTAAGGACAGGAAAACAAGAACGACCTCAAGAAAACGTGCATTTTCTTTTTTAGTTGTCTATCGAACGACTGATTTCGCCTGGAATGATCATCCAAGTGTGACTAATCACGCATTACGTGCAAGTAGTCCGTTGAAAAAGAAACTGTCAACATCAGCTCGACATATAACCAACGGGAATTTACATGAGAGTACAGCAGCTATAGTTGGTAATTCAACTCTTCACATACAATCATCATCTGTTTCACCGCAGCAACATTATTCACGTGAAGATATGAACAATAGTGATATGTTAGTAGCATCAGCAGCTAAGTCTCGTCAAACATCACGACTTCAACGAACAAATAGTTATCTTGATAAGTCACCTGGCACAGCTGTCTACGGTTTACCAATACGAAGTGAAAGTTATCGTTCATCTCGACTTGATTATGGTCCACGTTCACGACATACATCATCCAAACAACGAAACTATTCCACATCAAAAACATCATCTCATGATGTCAATAATGGCGATTTCTATTTAAATTCAGCTCAAGATGAAAATATCTATTATTACCAACAACAACAACAGCAGCAACAACTCAATTATGTCAATACAACACAACGTTTGAATGGTTCATCATTCGATTTAACAGCTAGTCGAAAGCCACTGTCACCTAATCGATCGAGTACATTCAATGTACCGGTTCAACATGGATATTACAATTCATCTCATGAACTTCATCGAAGTGACACCAATCTCGATCGAAATCAGTTGGCACGTTTGCCAGGACGTAGTGTGACATCGAAAGAACCGGTCGTTTCCACATCGAAATATCGTCATCAGTCAGGTGCACAAAGTAATACAACAACAGCCGCGTCATCGGCAACACCGGCCGAACGACATCCATCAGCTCAATCGTATAAATCACGTGATCCAAATATATCCTATGCATATACAGATGTGAAAAAATATATCGAAGAAAATGAATTAATGTCACCGGAAAAAGAACAAATCATACGAAACTGGGTACTTGACGTTGAAAAACATCGACATCAATTACAAAAAATTGATTAAACTATTGACAAGGTTTTCTTTTCTCTTTTCTCTTTTCTCTTTTATTTTCTCTCATCCGGTTGTGTTTTTTATTATTATTATTATTTTTTCTTCGAACCCATCGAGTCTTTCGCATGATGTTAGTTCATATTTTGCTCATGCTGCGCTGTTGCTCTATAAATACAAACGAAAACATTAATTTCATTTGACGAACATAATCTGAGACATGTTAAATAACTTCTCCTTCCGACCGTTTGTTTTCTAATCGCAATTAATATTTCGTACGTGTTTACACATACGTACTTATCTAGGTGTGGACAACGATTGTCAATTTCGATCCTTCAATCAATATTATTCATCAAAACACTTCGATTGCTGTGTTGTTGTTTTCTTCTTATCCTCTCTGTCTCACAATATATTGACAACAAGACATTATCTATTCTCATACAATGAATTTCTTTGTTTTGGTTTTAATCAATTTTCTTTCGGTTCAACAAGCAATTCATTCATTAGGAACTCAGGTCGATCCGAAACATGAATTATTAACTGAAATTATTGGTCGATATCGATTAGCATCGCGACATTTTCGCGAAAGTCAATCGATTTTACCATTTGAAATTCAATTTCCTATTCATGATGTTGTTCAACTCGATGGTTCAACAAATCAATATCAATTTCATGCGTCAATTCGACTCGATTATCAACTCGATTTTCTTCATTGGGCATCGAACGATACACAAAATCGTTATTATAATATCGAGGATATTCTCCTACCGAAAACAACCTATCAATCACTTTGGTTGCCTGATATTCAACTAGCTGACAGCGATTCAATTGAATTTAAACTCGAAAGTGAATCAATTAAAATCGATCGATACGGTCGAGTTATTTGGATTCGTCGAGGTTTATTTCAAATCTATTCATCAATTGATCTAACATTTTATCCATTCGATCGACAATATCTACGTATTAAAATTGAAAATAATCAAAAAACATTTAAATTACAATATCAATCGACGAGTAGTAATCTATCAAGAAAGCACAATTATACACCACGATCATTGAATTTTCTAACAACAATATTTGAAAACTTTCAAGTCGATAATTCATCAGATATTTCTCTTCAATTTCATTCAACAAATCAAACTTACAATTCAATCTATTCTCGCGGTTGGTTCGTTCAAATTCTTGGTATTGAACCGAAAAATATCAATGAAACTCTTTCAAATTTGAATATCTATCTTATTTTTCAACGTCGTCGTGAATCACATATCTATTCAACTATTCTTCCAACGATATTCTTTTCCATATGCATATTTATTTTCTATTTCTCATCAATTGAATCCTATCAACGTTTAATCTTGAATCTTCTCAATATTCTTGCAACATTCATTTTTCTTAGTTATCTCGATAAGAAATTATCCATTGAACAATTATCTTACACACCTATTCTTATTCGATATTTAACTATTGTCGTATTTCTTCAAATATTTTCGTTCATATTCGATCATATTATACATTCGGTTTACTATGGTGGCATACATTTTATATCTCATTGGTTGCATCGTTCGAAAGATTTGTCGCTATTGAAATATTTCAAACGAAATCTTCATTTCAATCATTATGATCCAGATGAACAAAATGATTATTTTCTTCGGCAATTAATCGAACGTGAAGAATTTCTACATCATGAAGATTATCAAATCTATCAATGGAAAAAACAAGCACGACTTAGTGAATGTTTATGTTGTTGGTTTTTTCTTTTCGTTATATTAATTGTATTTATATTAATATTTTTTATTATACCAATTATCAAAATGAGTTAAATGAAGAGAAGAAATTTGACACGCACACACACACACACGAACAAATAAACATTTTTGTTTTTCTTCGTATATATATATATATACATATAAATCTGACAGAAGGCCGAAGAAAAGATTGACTTAACAATTATTTAAATTTCGAAAAGAATTTCACATCTTTTGTTAATGTCGAAACAAAGACAGGTATTTGTTGTCGTTGATTCATATAAGGATCGGAACAGCTTGAATAGTAGTCCATTGTAACACGACGATTGACTTTAGTTAAAATTTTCAATAAATCCCATTCATGACCGTGTTTATTCAATGTTTCACATAGAGCTTGAATAAACCATGAACCTTTTTGAGAATTACGCCATGCATAATAACCTGGCATCGTCGAATAAATCATAAGAAAATCGGCTTCGGATGGTATATGTGATGTAATACTAATCACTTCTTTATTATCTTTCATTGGAATTTTCTGATGAGATTTCATCACTTTTTGACCTCGACACGCTTGAAAAATGAAGATTTTCGGTTTGCCAAGTAGACTATTAGCTGTACGTTTGAATGGTTCAGTTAACGCACTTATAGTAAATGCTTGATCAGTACCATAGATAATTTCTCGATCGTCACCATGAGATAACATGACAAATACAAATGCATCGCATTGTGAATGATCTTTTTTTGCAACTAGAATAAATCACAAACTTATGTTTCTTTCCATTCGGATTTCTTTTCGAATCTACGAACTCGTTTCGATTAAATTTAAAATTTGAAAAGCTGTTTGATTGTGATAAACTTGAGCATTGAAGCCAAGTTCAGTAAATGTGCCTTCCAATTGTGCAGCATCAATATTTGTACCATCACGAGTATTTAAATCTACAGAAAATACTTGGTTTTTTCCTTCTCTCTCTCTCTCTCTCTTCAATCAGATGAACGAACTTGTATTCGGATGAAAATCTTTATTATTAATGATAATTGCATAGCCACGCCTTTTATGTCCCATAAAATATTCGTCAATATCCGTAAAACCGATTTTTTCTGCTTGAATAATACTGCAAATGAAAAAAAAACAATAATATTTCGATGGAACTGTTTGTCTTTTTCTTTACTTCATTCGAGGATGTGGCCCATCAGTAAGATCACTATTATTCTGATCCATTTATACTGAAACAACAAAAAACTACAGATTTTAATGATCTAAAAAGAAGCTCATTCGATATTAAAATTCGTTTTATGACAAAAAAAGAAATGTGAAAGAAAGAAAGGAATGTGTGCATCTATTGATTAATTGCTTGTTCAAATTGTCTTAATAATAATTGTTTGTAAGCTAAATATTTTCGTTTAATCATATGAATATTTTCGATTTCTTCAAATGAATATTTTTCAATGAAAGCTCGTAACATTTGTTCAGGCAGAACTAAATAATTCGATACTTCCAATGGGACTGTTTGACTTTTGCCATGTTCCATTAAATAGAAGAGAATATCGTTTTCAAACGGTCCAGCAAGTATTCGTAAGACAAGAGGATAATCATCGTCACTCATTTCAACACAATTTCCATTCTGTCGTTCGACTTTATACAATGCAAATTGTTTTGAATTATTTTCTTCAATAAAATGCTTCGAAAACAGAAGAGAAATCGTTTCATGAACTGTTGTTTCACTATCAATATAAACTGTTGTCATACTATCCTTAGCCGGAAGAAACGAACGAGACTAACAACAAATAAAATCAAGAATAGACTAAGCATTTTCTTTTCGAGTTCTTTTGTTCTTTTACTTCTTCATCATCGTCGTTCGACGATTGAAGGAATGTTGGCAATGATACTCGAAGTGTTTTCCGTTGATTTGATGAAACACGAATTGTTTGAACACGACGTAATGAATTCGAATCTGTTTCATCGTTTAATGAGATTTTCGAGAGGATTGTATCGTCATAACATGATCGTTTCGAAACAAATTCATTGTTCTAGAACAATAGTTAAGTGATTGTTGATTTAACTTCTTCGTTCTCTCCATACTTTCGAATCAGAATCAATCATTGTTTTGTCATCATTCATTTCATAGATGCCCAAAGATTTTGGATATAAACCTAAAAATCATTGCGTTTTTTCTTTTGATTAAAACAAAAGATCAAGTACCGAGAGGAATCGATTGACCGGATTTTAATTGAATCGGAGTTGTTATATTCCAATAGATACGAAGCAAACCTGATACACGCAATTTTCCATCTTTCTACAGGCGAGTTTATCGATTCGAAACGAGAAAAAAAATGTCGATTTACTTCGTTTATTGTTAGATGTGAAGTTTTCTTCGGATTATATTCGTTATATAAATGAACTCGTTCAATAAATGATCTTGGTTTATAAACAAAATAAAAAAAAGATTTAATAAAGAAAATAGGTTTGAATTTACTTCATTGATCCATAGCGTTCCGCTAGATTCGTTGTTACTTCATTATTCACTAAACTCTCGTCTTTTTTAGGTGATTGTTCTTGTTTAATTAAACATTTTTTCCGATAACAATTTACACAATAGATTTCGTCTTCATGCTAAATGAAAGTTTTTCATTGAATTTTTCTTTTTACTGCAAACAAATGTTTAACAACCTGTTCGAAAACACCATCGCCAATCGATTTCTGACATTGAAAACAAACAAGACATGAACTATGCAAAATCTTCTCTCCGATTATTCGTCGTTCATCTAAAAATCAAACTCGAATATGATCGTAGAACTGAATTTTCTCGAATTATTACCAAAAGGTATCGGTTGTAAACAAATTGGACATTGAGACATTCGATGCCAGCGAACGATATTATTAACGTTGTCAATGATATGTAAATCATGAAGTGAAGTCGTTGTTGACCATTGCATATGGACACAAGAATACTCAAAAAGAAAAAAGAAATTTTTTTGTTTATCAGTCAATAGATTTTCAACAAAAAAAGAAAAGAGAGAAAAAGATTTGTTTTATTTAGAATTATTATGAAACAATACATTGATTTTCGTTTTCTTGAGAAGTACACATACATATATATACGTATAATTTAATCAAATTTACAAGAAATAAACAGGAGAACAAAAATTAGATAAAGATTTTTCAGGATGTTTTTCCACTAATACCCGAATCGGGCGAACCGTAACGAATAGTTAAGAATTGTTCGTGAGTTGAGAACTTTTTCGAATCACTCTTTCGACTGATTAATGTACCATTCAATGAATCATGAGCGTGTGTTGTATAGATAATGAGATTGATATCATCTGGTTCAGTTGATGGTTGAGAAACCGGACTTGTATGATGTTGAATATGTTCGGGAGGATTTGAAGGCGATGGCGACGATTTATTTTGTTCAGTTGAAATCGGTATTGGTTGATGGGCAGTCACATCGCATAGACGTCGATCAAAATCGGATGCATGAAGTAGAGGCTTTCGATTTCGTGGTCGATTAGCAGCTGTTGTCGATGTTGAACGTGGCGAGAAATGTGCTTGATTTTCGGCTTCATCGTCGTCGTCATCGACTTCATCTTCTTCATCATCGATTTCTTCGCTCGATGTCGTTTCTTGATGATTATCTGTTGTATGTAACCATTCATGTTGTTTTTGCTGCTGCTGTTGTTGTTGTTGTGGTGGTTGTTGAGGAAGTCGAAGATTGGTTCGTTTTGTTAACGATCTCGATCGACGTCGACGAGCTCGACCACGTGAGCTAACTTTCGATGTATTCAAACGACGATGTTGAACTTGTTGTTGTTGTTGTTGTTGTTGTTGTTGTTGATGTTGACCTGGAAACGGTCGAACAGGTGCGACACTAAATGGCATATCATGAATGATTGATTCATCATCGTCATCAATTATCGATAATTGTTCATCGAAACTAAATGAACGTGGACGTGGACGACGCATCTGTGTCGATGATGACGACGGCGTCGGATGAATTAGTGGAGGATTTTGACGTGTATCCGTTGAATGTGTTCGTAGTGATGCACGACGCATTGTCGCGTGCGGATGAGAACGTGATGAGGCACGAAATTGTCCGTTCGGCTCGAGCATACCATAGTCAGTGACAATACGAGCTGGTTGATAGTGTGGTTTCGAATTGGGCGATGAGAGTAATTGAGCATTGATTGCAAATGGAGGAGAATTGTTTTGTTCACGACGACGAAAACCATGTATCAGACGTGAAAATATCGATTTCGGTTCATCTGAGAATCAATAACGTTATTATTTAAAATCGAAAAAATGAACAAGTTCTTTTTTTTTACTTGAATATAATTTATGATCTTTAGTTATAAATTGTGTTTTGACTTGTTTCGCTTGTTCACATGGTAAAGTTATATAACCACCATCTAAATTTTAACGAAAAAAGAGAGATTCATTGAAAATAATCGAAAATCTATGTTCGAACTTTTTAAAAGTAAAATTTTATCTTGTATCAACGTTCCAATTGTACTATAAAGAATATCATCTGTTGGCAATGGAAATTCAGGAAATTGTAATTTCAATGTTGTTTTGATTTCATCCATCGATGCACCATAACCTGCACTTCGTCGATTAATATCATTAATAATCAAACATAAAACATTCGGCAGTGATATTAATGGATCACGTTCTTGTCGTTTACATTGAATATTACTTAATTCAACTAGAAAATAAATTCATTAAGCGCATTATTTTTCTCTATTTATAATGAATCTAGATAAACGAAATAGTTACACATCGAAATCTATTCTCAGTATTCTTCAATCGACTGATGTTCATATTAAATCACCGATATCAACTATCGATGATTATACAATTCCTTCGGTCGTTCTAGTTATCTTATCAATTCTTAGTCTTTGGGCAATTGGCTTCTATTCGATTCTAGCTATTTGTTATTACATACATTCAGGAATTTTAATTGAAGATCTACAAATATCATTGATTCATAATGAAAATGATCTATCGAAACAATATTCTCAATTAACATATCATTGCTGTTTTTCAGTTATACTCTATTCGATTCTATTTCTTCTGTGTTTTCTTATTTTAAACTATCGAAAATACAATTATTTACCAAGATCTGATATAATAAAACCATAGGGTGGTTGTAATAAACGTTGACAATAGAGACGTTTAAGGATATTCAATGATTTTTTCGAACTTTTAATTAGCAAACCATTTGAACCAAGTGAACCGGCGAATTGTATTTTTTCGAGTGTATGATAAACTTCTTGATACCAGACATGTGCTTCACGATTGATAGTTATAAATGATGAATAGATATTACGAATATTCAATAGATTTGTATTTGATAAGGCTGTTGGCTGTGTTGGATCGATGTTTAATAGGAGAAGAAGATAATTAGGCGAGACAAGTTTATCGAACATGATTTGTTTTCTTCACAAGAAAACTTGTCGATGGAAGAAGATAAGCAGAAAAGCAAGAAAACGAGTGATATTTGTGATATCATACAAAGAACGATGTTCACTGGCCAATTGAACTGGACAGACAAAAATGTAGAGGGCAGTATGAATTAGATAGAGTTCATTGCATTCGCGATTTGTGTATGCAAATATTTAATAAATAAAGAGGAAAAACAAAGCATCGAGAAATTCGATCGAATCTAAAACAACTCAAATTTCAATTAGTGACAACTGTTGATAGACTCGAGTGACATCACGGATGAATAGGGTATTTTATGGATTTGATTTTAGTCGCTCATTTTCACTCTCGACCATTTTAATATATCATTTGACATTTTGTTGATTAGTTTGATTAGACATCAAATGTGTCGACCGTTCGTTTTGTCTTTGTTCTGTCAATTATTTGTCTTTTTTTTTTCTGTTATACAGTTGCATTTTTTCGTTTCAATTTAAATTTGTCTCTTTCTCTTTCTCTTCTGGCATCCTTCCAAATTTTGTCAATTAACAACGGAAGTTGTATTTGAATTCTCCTCATTTTTTTTCTTTCCTTCCTTCTGTACAGTTTCTTTTTTTTTTCAATGAAAACTGTCTAGTGTACTTTTACTTGATTATTTCAAGAAAAAAAGTCCTGCTGTGAGTATAACTTTGAATTTGAGAAATTTTCTATTTACCAGAGATTACACTAAATTATCCTCATGCACGAAGATCGTTTCGCTTCGTTCTTGTTTTTTATTGCTCGAGTAAAAACGAACGAAAGAGAGAGAAAGGAAAAGAAAACTAAATATTTTCTTAGCATTTCATTTTTGACACAATATTGCCAAATAGAAGAAGAAAAAAAGAGAGGAGAAAAAGAACTCGATAATATTACTTTTTTATTTCATCGTCGACGATAAATTTCACGAAAAACAAAAAAAAACAAAAGTATTTTTCTCTTTGACGAACCTTGTTTTTCATCTACTTGAAAAATCGTTTCTTTTTTCTTCTTCTTCTTCTTCTTCCTTTCTATTCATGAAAAAAAGACACATGCATGTACGACATATTGTCATCATACGTATTCGAAATGTCCGCCTCATTTATTTCAAGTGGTGCAAAACTGGTTACTTAGCTTTTCTTTTTCTCTCGAGTTTTTTGTAGGACAAAAAAGAAATTCAAATTCGGAAGCAGGAAAAAAGACGTTAAATCTCCTCTCGGATTTCTAATCCCTTTCCTTTCATCTTTTTTTTTGTGTTGTATATTTGACCCTGGTTTATATTGCATCATTTCGATGATGTTCGTTGTAGTTTTTCTTCTTCTTTTTCTCGTGCTGCATCTGTACACGGATATGTCTTCTTCTTCTTCAGTGTCAATACTCGTGCAGATTAACATTATTTTGACTTGTTCGATAGTTGAGAAAGAAGAAGAAGAAGAAGAAGAGTAAAGGCGATGTTTTTGTTTTAGTTGTAAGTTCATAAGTAAAGAGAAAACGACGAAAGAAGTGAGAGAGGGAGAGCAAGTAGAGACATATCGGTCGAGATTGAACGAAGAGAAGGAGACTAATCTGTTACAAAGAGAATGTAAATAGGACTATATAGCGCGTTTTTTGTGCTTTGTATTTGACGAGTACGAGATAAAGAACAGTGAATTGTCGAGTATTAAAATGCATGCGCGCACTTTCTATGTTCTCATCTTTTTGACTTTTTGATATTTTAGATCATGAGCACAGCTGCAACTCTCGATTCATCGACAAATAATATTTCGGATGATTATAGAACAACTCGAAATAATACATCTCCTGCATCATTTAATCTAGCTGACGATGCGACATCATCATTAACAACAGCCGGTCAGACACCATTGTTATCGTCATCACTGACATCGGCACGTGATCGTTGCCGTCGTTGTCAACAACTTGTCTATGTTACTGAACGTATCGGTCCTGTTAAAGATTCACTCTATCATAAATTGTGTTTTAAATGTTTGAAATGCGATCGACAATTAGATTTTAAAACCTATTTCACTAATTCTATTGATCTTAATGATAAAGAAATCTATTGTCAAAGTCACGTGCCACGTTCAGGCAAAGGCGTATTCTCAACTGAAAATATTCATATACAAAATGTAATGCGTGCACCAAAATTAAATGTTATGCAGAAATTAGACGATCGTTTTCGAGTAAATTCTTTCAAGATCGTTTGTTTGTTTCAAATTCTTGTTCTTTTTTGTCCTTTGATTAGAATACACATATCGATTCTCAATCGGTTTCAATTGCTCATGCAATGAAAGCACAACAAATGTTTCAACAAGGTCGTGAGAAAGTTTCAGCTATACATAAATTTCCTGCGTTGCCGCCCGTATGAAAATTGAATTTGATTAATAGATAGAAACATTGGTTTTGATTCTTTTGCATTGCCGTAGGATGTTCTACATGCACGAGAGGAAGTTCGACGTGCACAAAAGACTTTAGAAGAAAAACAACGCGAAGAAGAAGATCAATTATTTCAAAAATTTCGTAATAATCGAGAAATGGAAGAGAAAAAAATCGAACGTGAAGTTACGGATGAATGGGAAAAGAAATTGCAAATGTTAACTGAACGATACGAAGAAGATTTGAAGAGAAAAAAAGATAAAAATCTTGAAAAAGAATTGACGCTTCGGTTTTCAAAGGAGAAAGCTGAATTAGAACAAAATATGACATTGAAACGTGATAAAAAACGTGAACTTGTTCGAAAACAATTAATGGAAAAAGAACAAGAAACAACACATTCACTTGTATCGAAATTTTCCAAAGAAATGATTAATCTTATTCAAGAAAAAGAATTAGCCGTACTCGTACGTACACAACAACAGTGTGCGCAAATGATTTGACTTGAAAATTTTCTTCAATTCTATTTCAGACAGAAAATGGTGTTGATAATCAACATGCATCGATGTTTCAGTTACGTCAAGCACCGCCACCTCAACCGCCACGTCGACGAAAACGTGATCTCTATCAAGATCCATCGGTATTCGAACATGTCGATCAACAAGCTATTGCCGTTGCTGAAAGCGAACAAACATCGTACACAGAATTAATCGATCAATTAACATACGGACTGCTGACTGATTTAGAAAAAGCCAGGTAAAATAAATACGAGATTAACGAAAGATTGATATTTTTTGTATATTATCGAATGTCTTTGAAAAGAAGATTTGTAAGTAAATATCGTGAGAAAAAGAAACGAAACAGATTGGGCATGATTTGTGGTTTTGTTTTCGACGTATATTTTGCTGCTGCTGGATTTGCTTTTGTTTTATTTGAACGAATCGAGATTATTTTGTGTTGTTCGTAGAGCTATTTTCCGGTGGATAACTGTCAAAGATTTAAATGCCATTGATTTTCAAAATAATCTCGCAACAGACACGCCAATGGGTCTTTTGCGTGGAATTAAATATGGTACTGAAACGTATCACACATTATTCATGCGTTTGTGCAGGTAGATTCGTATTGTATTTTGACGGGCAAAGTTCGATATATTTCTTTTAAATTTGAAAAATAGTTTTGCTGGCCTACATTGTGTCGATGTCAAAGGTCATTCGAAAAGTGTCGGTTATGAGCCGGGCATGCGTATTGGTGATGGAAAATTTACGAATACATGGAATGCAGTTGTTATTGATGGTGAATGGAGATTTGTGCAATGTAATTGGGGTGCTCGACATTTAGTTATGAGTAAAGATAAGAAACAAGCTGAAATCTCGCCACCGAAACCAACTCGAGAGAAAATCAAATATCAATATGATGAACATTACTTTCTGCCTGATCCCGAAGATTTTATCTTGGAATTTTTTCCCTATAAAAGTGAATGGCAATTACTTGAACATCCGATTACATTGCAAGATTTCGAACAATTACCATTTGTTCGTTCGCTTTTCTTTCACTATCATCTTTCGTTTGTTAATCAACAACATGCAGTTATTCAAACCGATAATCGTGGTGCTTGTGATATTAAATTACGTATGCCTGACTCATTGAAACAACGTTTAGCATTTCATTTTCACTTACGATTCGCTCAACAAACCAATTCAACTGAAGATCTGAGCGATTTTCAAGGCATTAAATTAGAACGTTACGTTCTACATACAGTTCAAGATGATCTAGTTTCATTTAATATTCACGTACCACAAGAAGGAGATTATTTTATTGAAATATTTGCGTCATTAGTTGAGCCCGATCCGAATCCGTTCGGACAAAGTTTTAAATTGAAATGTGTTTGTAAATATCGAATTCTATGTAAACAATTAATTCAACGGATGCATCCACTACCTGCATGTGCAGCCGGTGAATGGGGTCCAGCGAAAGCTATTCGTCATTTTAATATTCATCCTCTCACACATTTTCAAGCCATATTCGAAGTTCATCAACTACCGATTTTGATCAAATTTCGTTGTCCTAAACAATTAAAATTTCATGGTAAACTAAGTTCAAATCAACATTCGGATTTGAATTCATCGACAACAACTCAACTCGATAAATATGTTAAATATGAATATGATGAATATGATTTTTCGATTATATTCGTTATACAATTGCCAAATGAAGGACAATATGGTCTTGATCTTTACGCACGTGATCCCGATTATCAAACAGAAAAACGAACAATGTCACATTGTTGTAAATATATAATTAACTATTCGAAAACAACAAAAACAATTGATAAACCATCGACAAATACTCAAATGTATCATGATTATTCATTTGATAATGCAAAAGACAAACACATGTCTTCACGTGTCAATCCATCGGAACGAAGTCTTTCACCACGTAAGATGACCTGACACATGTTTCCGTTTGAGCAAAAGAAATATTAATTTCATTGTTATTGTTTTTGATTTTGTCAAGGTTCGACATCGGCACGAGATAGCAGCAATGGTTCAAACTATTCACCATCGTCATCATCATCAATACAAATGCCAACAATTGGCGGAAATAATAATCTACTGGTACAATTCGGCATGACTCCAATCAGTCATCCTGATCCAACAATAAATGTAACATCGAAAGACTCACTTGAAATACAATTTCAAATAAGAAAAATCGTTGATTTCTCGTTTGATTTAATTTATCATCAAACTCTATCGGATTATCAATCACGTTCGTTAAATAAAAATCTGAATCAACGTTTGAATGCATCGGATTATATTCAAATAAAACCGAACGGTGGTTTTAATGTTATATTTGAATTGAATCTTCCGAAACAAGGTGTTTATACATTTACAATCTATGCATC
>Ga0209960_1001751_pt1 | contig 25872 bp, 23 predicted proteins | sample ThiBiot_500_plan_2_FD_183947 | JGI IMG/M metagenome (GOLD analysis project Ga0209960, IMG submission 183947) | Wastewater bioreactor microbial communities from Cape Town, South Africa - Thiocy_expt_500_plan (SPAdes) | ecosystem: Engineered > Bioreactor > Thiocyanate-remediating >...
GAGGAACGCCCCAAGAAGTCCCTGGGCGGATTGACCCCGGCGGACTATGCCCAAAGGCTGGTGCAAAACCCGTTAAATTAACCCCCGGACTCCAAAGCCCAGTGCTACTGAAAACGGGGGGACGTCGCTCTCGCCCCTGCAGCGCGATATGGTCGATGTGGAGGCGCTGGAGCGCTCGCTGGGCGCGCCGCGCTGAGTCAGAACAGCTCGACGTCGTCGTTGCTGACCTGCTTGGACTGGAGCAGGCCGGCGGCGAGCAGGTCGTCGTAGTAACGCACCTGGTTGCGGCCGTTTTCCTTGGCAAAGTAGAGCGCCTGGTCGGCACGCCCCAGCGCCTCGACGGGCGAGCCGCTCTCGGCCGCGACGAAGCCCACGCTCACCGTCACCTGGCCCACCTGGGGGAAGTAGTGGTCCTCGACGTTCTTGCGGAAGCGGTTGAACACCTTGTGCGCCTTGGCCAGGCTGGTCGAGCGCAGCAGCACGACGAACTCCTCGCCACCAAAGCGGAAGATGCGGTCGTGGCTGCGAAAGGACGAACGCAGGATATTGGCCAGCAGGATCAGCACCTCGTCGCCATAGAGGTGGCCGAAGCGGTCGTTCACCATTTTGAAATGGTCGATGTCGATCACGGCCAGCCACTGGCGATCGGGGCCTTCACCGGCCTCGTCGACGGGCAGCGAGAGCTCTTGCGCCATGGGCACCGCCACCTCGCAGAACGTGGAGCGCGAGAACTGCTCGTCGAAGGTCTTGCGGTTGAGCAGCCCGGTCAGGGCGTCGCGCTCGCTGTAGTCCAGCAGGCTCTGGTAATTGCGGAAGACCTGGAACACATGGGTGATGGTGTCGATCTTCTGCGCCGAAAACGGGCGGTTCTGGATCACTTCCAGGCAGGTGTGGACCTTTTCGTTCATCCACACCGGCAGCCACAGGCCGTGGCGCCCCTTGCCCAGCACGGCCACGGCGCTGCTGGACTGGTCTTGCAGGCATGCGTGCAGCGCCGGCAGATCATCGGCCACCGGGCGGCGCTGCGGGTCGCTGGCGGCTTCCACGCCCGCACTCATCCACTGCCCGTTCGCGCCGAGCCAGGTCCGGGGGCGGTAGTGGAGCTGCCCCCCGTCCTGGAAGATCTCCAGCGAGCGCACCTGCAGGATGCCGCTGACCGATTGCAGCGTGGAGAGCACGGACACCTCCAGCCGCAGGTGGTCGCGGTGCCCGGTCATCTCCACGAGGTTTTGCAGGATGGGCTTCATGGCGGGTGGGGCTCCGGCGGTCATGGGCGGCGCTGGAACACGAGGTCCCAGACGCCATGGCCGAGACGCAGTCCGCGGTTTTCGAACTTGGTCAGCGGACGGTAGTCGGGCTTGCTGGCATAGCCCGGGGCGGTGTTGGCCAGCAAGGGCTCGGCGCTGAGCACCTGCAGCATCTGCTCGGCGTAGGGCTGCCAGTCGGTGGCGCAGTGCAGGTAGCCGCCGGGCTTGAGCCGCGCCGCCAGCTTGGCCACCAGCGGCGGCTGGATCAGGCGGCGCTTGTTGTGTTTCTTCTTGTGCCAGGGGTCGGGGAAGAAGATGTGCACGCCATCGAGGCTGCCGGGCGCCAGCATGTGGTCTATGACCTCGACGGCGTCGTGCTGCAGGATGCGGATGTTCGTCAGGCCCTGCTCGCCGATGCGCTTGAGCAGGGCGCCCACGCCGGGTTCGTGCACCTCGCAGCACAGGAAGTCGTCCTGCGGCCGCACGCGCGCGATGTGGGCGGTGGCCTCGCCCATGCCGAAGCCGATTTCGAGCACCAGCGGCGCGCTGCGCCCGAAGGCGGCCGCGGCGTCCAGCGGCGCTGCGGCATAGGGCAGCACGTAGCGCGCACCGTATTCGGCAAAGGCCTTGGCCTGGCCGGTGGTGGTGCGGCCCGCGCGGCGCACGAAGCTCTTGATGGTCTTGGGATGGGCGACGCCCGCGGGCGCCCCCGCGTCTGCGGGGCCGGGGGCCGGGGCCGTGGAGGAGGCAGAAAGCATGGATGCAGTCACAGGGGTTGATTGTAGAGACCATCCCAGGCCTTGACCCATAGAGCCAGTGCATCACCCAGCGCGGTGTTGTGAACCTGCACCAGGCGCGGCAGGCCCAGCACGGCGGCAGCATCGTCCAGGGCCTGCACGGGGTGATCGAGCTGCAGCGGCGCGGCGCCATGCTGCTTGGAGAGTTTCTCGCCGTCGGCGCCGCACACCAGCGGCGTGTGCAGGTAGCGCGGCGTGGGCAGGCCCATGGCGCTTTGCAGCAGCATCTGGCGCGGGGTGTTGTCGGCCAGGTCTTCGCCGCGCACCACGTGGGTGACCTGCTGCGCCGCGTCGTCCACCACCACGGCCAATTGGTAGGCGTAGCAGCCATCGGCGCGCAGCAGCACGAAGTCGCCCACGGTGCCTGCCACGTCCTGCTGCTGCGCGCCCAGGCGCCGATCCTGCCAGTGCAGCAGGCCTTTTGCTATGAAAAAAGGAGCTGCTTGCGCTTGCTCATCAGGCGCTGGAAGCCAATTTTGCATGTAATCCGTGGTCGCGAAGCGCCAGGCGCGCACCGGGCGGGTGCCCAGCCCCTGGCGGCAGGTGCCGGGGTAGGGCAGCTCGACATGGCGCGCGCGCGTGCGCCCGGCGGCCGCATGGGCCTGGGCGATGTCCTTGCGCGTGCAGGCGCAGGGGTAGGCCAGGCCGCGTGCGACGAGCTGTTCGAGCGCCTGCTGGTAGAGCGCGCCACGCTGCGCTTGCCAGACCACGGGCCCATCGGACTGCAGGCCGCAGGCGGCCAGCTGCGCGAGGATGCGCTGGCCCGCACCCGGCTGGCAGCGTGGCCGGTCCACGTCTTCGATGCGCACCAGCCAGCGGCCGCCCGGGTGGGCGCGTGCGTCCAGCCAACTGGCCAGGGCGGCGACCAGCGAGCCCGCGTGCAGCGCGCCCGTGGGCGAGGGGGCGAAGCGGCCGACGTAGGCCGCCGTCATGCCACGGCCAGGGCCAGCTCCAGCCCCGACAGGAAGGCGTCCTCCACGCGGTGGCCCAGGCACCAGTCGCCGCAGACGCCGATCCGGGCGCGCGCATCCCACAGGTGGCTGCGGCCCAGCGGCTGCAGGGTGCGCGCGTGGTGCCAGCGCACGGCCTCGGCCAGGGCGGGCTCGGCGCGTATGCCCGTGACCTCGGAAAACGCCTTGCGCAGCTTGGCGCGCACGCGCGCGGGGTCGTCCTGCAGGTGCTCGGCCGACCACTGGGGGCTGGCCTGCACGGTCCAGCGCTCGATCTGGCTGCGCGCGGGCTTGGAGGACTCGCGCGCCAGCCAGGCGATGCGGTGGTGCGTGCTGCGCGCGGCGTTCCACTGCGGGCCCAGCGTGGTCAGCCCCGGGCGCACGGCCTGGGGAAAGGCGAGCAGCAGGGTCCAGCAGGGCGCCATCTCGACCTGCGCCAGGGGCCGTGCCAGGTCCGGCGCCAGGGCGGCGCCGCTGGCGCTGGAGGCGAGCAGGCGCCGTGCGGGCTCTGCGGGCAGGGCCAGCAGCACGGCGTCGAAACCGGCAAAGACCTGCTGCGCGCCGTCGTCGGCCAGGGTGTGCAGCTCCCAGCGCCCGGGGTCCAGGCGGTCGCGCTCCAGGCCGGCAACGCGGGTGCGCGTGTGCAGGCATTGCGCGGCGGCGAGCGGCTGGGCCCAGGTCTCGGGCAGGCTGGCCATGCCGGGCCGGGCCACCCAGTGCGCCTCGCCCGGCACCGGGCTGGCGGCGACCATGCGGCCCGCGGCGTCGAGCACGCGCACGGTGTTCACGCTCCAGGGGCGGCACAGGCCGGGCACGGTCTCCAGCGCCCGGGCAAAGCGTGCGTCGCGCACGGTGAAGTACTGCGCGCCCAGGTCGAAGCTGCCAAACGGCGTCTCGCGTGTGGCCATGCGGCCGCCCGCGGCGGGCTCCTGCTCGAAGACCGTGACGCGGTGCCCGGCCTGCAGCAGCGTGCGGGCGCAGGCGACGCCGGCCATGCCGGCGCCGACCACTGCCAAGTGGCGCGGCGGCTGTGCCGGGGTGCGGACGGGGGGAGGGCGGCGGCGCGGTGCGGCCGGTGGTGTGGGGGCGGGCATGGGCGGGTCTTTCCTGGGCTGCGGAGCGGTGTGTGCGGTGGGTCCACTCTACACGCCCGGCGGGGGCCTGGGGCTGCCAACGCTCTCAGAAATGGTGGTGGTTTTCCAGCAGGGCGCGGCGCGTGACCGGGCTTTGCAACTGCTCCAGCCACCACTGCAGGGCCCGGCCCGGCGCCGCGAAGCCCGGCCCGCCCCAGGCGTAGTGCATGCGGATGCTGCGCTCCGGGCGCGCCACGCGGCGCGCCACCAGGTGGCCGGCCTCCAGGTAGGGGCGCACCATGGGCTCGGGCAGAAAGCCGCCGCCCAGGCCGCGCAACTGGGCCTGCAGCTTGGCCTGCATGCTGGCCACGGTGAGTACGTCCTGCCCGCCCAGCAGGCCCATGGTCAGGCCGCCGCGCAGGGCCGAGTCGGCCACGGCCACGGCGCGGTGGGCCTGCAGCGTGGCGTCGGTGATGGGCTCGGGCGCCTGCGCCAGGGGGTGGTGCGGCGCCACCACGTAGATGAACAGCAGCTCGCCCAGCAGGCCTTGCTGCAGCCCGGCCACGCCCGAGCCCACAGCCGATACGCCCAGGGCCAGGTCGGCGCGCCCCGAAGCGAGCGCTTCGAGGGTGCCGCTCAGGATGCCGTCCACCAGCTTGAGGCGCGTGGGCGGGGACTGCGCGTAGAAGGCTTCCACCAGTTCGAACAGCGTGTGCGGGGAGATCACGCCATCGACCGACAGGGTGAGCTGCGGCTCCCAGCCCGTGGCCACGCGCCGCACGCGGTGGGCCACGGCGTCCACCTCGTCGAGCAGGCGCGCGCCCTCGCGCAGCAGTTCGGCGCCCGCCGCCGTGGGCCGCGCCTGGCGCGCGCTGCGGTCGAACAGCAGCACGTCCAGCGCATCCTCGATCTGGCGCACGCGGTAGGTCAGCGCGCTGGGCACCACGCCCAGCTGGCGCGCCGCCGCGGCAAAACTGCCGGCCTGGGCAATGGCCTGCAGCATGGAGAGGTTCTCGGGCGTCAAGACATCGCGAATGTTTTGCATGGTGCGGGCCTGCTCATTCAGATGTTTTGAATTATTCCATCAAGCCGTTCGCCCCATGGGGAGCGCGCCGCGGCCTACAGTGTGTCCATAGATCGGAACAAGGAGCGCGCACCATGCTGACCATTCGCAAATCCTCGGACCGCGGCTATGCCGACCACGGCTGGCTGCAGTCCCACCACAGTTTTTCCTTTGCCGGCTACTACGATCCGCGCCACATGGGCTTTGGCAATCTGCGGGTCATCAACGAGGACCGCATCGCGCCCGGCACGGGGTTTGGCACGCACGGCCACCGCGACATGGAAATCGTGAGCTATGTGCTCGCGGGCGAGCTGGCGCACAAGGACAGCATGGGCCATACCTCCGTCATCCGGCCCGGCGAAGTGCAGCGCATGAGCGCCGGCACGGGCGTGATGCACAGCGAGTTCAACCATGCTGCGGGCCAGGCCACGCATTTCCTGCAGATCTGGATCCTGCCGGAGCAGCAGGGCATCGCGCCCGGCTACGAGCAGAAGATGTTTGCCGACGCCGACAAGCGCGGGCGCCTGTGCCTGGTGGCGTCGCGCGATGGCGCGCGCGGCTCGGTGCGCCTGCATGCCGACGCGGCCCTGTATGCCGGGCTGTTCTCGGCGGGCGAGTCGGCCACGCTGGACCTGGACCCGCAGCGCAAGTACTACGTGCACCTGGTGCGCGGGCGCCTGCAGGTCAACGGCCAGGCGCTGGCGGGCGCGGACGCCGCGCTGCTCGAGCAGGAAGAGCGGCTGGTGCTGGAGGGCGGCGCGGACGCCGAGGTGCTGGTCTTCGACCTGCGCGCCTGAGGGCGCTTCAGGCCGGGCGCGCCAGCATGGTCTCCTCGACCTTGCCGGCCAACTGCCCGATCGCCAGCGCCGCCGGGCAGCCCGGCACCTGCAGCAGCAGCAACTGGCGGCGCATCACGGCCTCGCGCACCGTGGGGTCGGCGGGGATGTCGCCCATGTGGATGAGCCGCAGGGGCCGGCCGCTGTCGGTGGCCACGAAGCGCTCGAGCACCTGCTGCAACTGCCCGGTGATGGCGCGGCCGTCGCCGGGGCGCAGGGTCTGGTTGATGACCATGCGCACATGCTGGCGCTTTTGCTGCATGGCCAGCACCTTGATGGCGGCGTAGGCGTCGGTCAGCGAGGTGGGCTCGGGCGTGGCCACGATGATCACCTCAGACGCCAGCGAGACCGAGAACAGCACCACGTCGGAAATGCCCGCGCCCGTGTCGAGCAGGATCACGTCGAAGCGCGGCGCCAGGGTCTGGATCACGTTGAGGAACTGGGTGCGCACCTCGGGCGTGAGGCGCGAGTACTCGACCATGCCCGAGCCGGCGAGCAGCACCGAGAAGCCGCCGGGCGCCTCGATCACGGCCTCGTCGAGCGCGGACTTGCCGGTGAACACGTCATGCAGCGTGGTCTTGGGGTAGAGGTTGAGCACCACGTCGAGGTTGGCCAGGCCCAGGTCGGCGTCGAGCACGAGCACGCGCAGGCCGCGCCGGGTCAGGGCGGCGGCCAGGTTGGCCGAGACGAAAGTCTTGCCCACGCCGCCCTTGCCGCTGGTGATGGCAATGATGCGGGCACCCTTGGGCGCACCGGCCGGGGCGACGGTGGGGGAAGGAATGGAGGATGGCGACGCGGGGCTCATCTTGCTGCCTTCAGGGGGCGTTGCCGGAGTGGTTCATGGCGCCCAGGGCGCCCCAGTCCGAGGGGGTATAGAGCGGCTCGAACAGCATGCCCTTTTCCTCGGCACTGACGGTGCTGTCGGGCTGCGGTTCGATGCACACGCGGTTGCGGCCTGCGGCCTTGGCCAGGTAGAGCTGGTGGTCGGCACGGTCTGTCCAGAGAACGGGTGAGGAGCGTATCCACTGCATGGCGTAGGCGCCGCCGATGCTGATGGACACCTCCAGCCAGGTGCCCGGGGCGATCTGCACGGGCGCCTCGGCCACGGCGCGGCGGATGCGCTCGGCCACGGTCTTGCCGAACGCCGCCTGGCAGGCGGGCATGATGATGGCGAACTCCTCGCCGCCATAGCGCGCCAGCGTGTCCATGGGGCGCACGCACTGCGCCAGGGTGCGCGCCACGGACTGCAGCACCCGGTCGCCGGCCACATGGCCATGGGTGTCGTTGACCTGCTTGAAATGGTCGATGTCCAGCATGAGCAGCAGCGCTGCCTCGCCCGAGCGTGCCACGCGGTCGATCTCGGCGTCCAGCACGGCCTGGAAGTGGCGCCGGTTGGCCAGGCCGGTCAGCGGGTCCTTGAGCGAGAGATCGCACAGGCGGTCGATCAGTCCCTGCAGGAAGGGCGCGGGCGCCATGCCGGGCGGCGGAATGGCGCTGCCCGCCTGCCCAGCCAGGGCACAGGCGGTTTCCAGGCGCAGGTCGCGCAGGTCGACGGGGAGGGGAGGAGTGGTGGATGCCACGAAGGTTCGCAGGTGATCGCTGCAAAGTGTACCTGCAGCCGGACCATGCCCATTCGGCGCAGGCCGCGCAGGCTGCGCTGCGCACCGCCATTGCCGTTACGATTCCCGCATGCAAGACACCACCCCGACCCCGGACATGGCCACGCGCCTGATCCACCACGGCTACCAGCCCCCGGCAGGCTTCGAGGCCCCCATGCCGGGCATCCACAAGGCCTCCACGGTCATCTTCCCGGACGTGGCCGCCATGCGCCGGCGCGAATGGAAGGACAAGAGCGGCTACACCTACGGCCTGCACGGTACGCCCACCACGTTCACCCTGGAAGAGCGCCTGTGCGCCCTCGAAGGCGGCCGGCACTGCGTGCTCGTGCCCAGCGGGCTGGCCGCGCTGGCCACGGTGGCCCTGGCCCTGCTGCGCCAGGGCGGCGAGGTGCTGATCCCCGACAACGCCTACGGACCCAACAAGGCCATGGCCGCGGGCTTGCTCGCGCAGTACGGCGTGCGCCATGCGTTCTACGACGCCATGGACCCGGCCAGCCTGGCCGCGGCCATCACGCCCGCCACGCGCCTGGTGTGGCTGGAGGCGCCGGGCTCGGTGACGCTGGAGTTCCCTGACCTGCCCGAGCTGGTGCGCATCTGCCGCGCGCGCGGCGTGACCGCGGCGCTGGACAACACCTGGGGCGCCGGCCTGGCCTTCGCCCCCTTCGACCTGCTGGGCGACGGCAGCCTGGGCGTGGACGTCTCGGCCCATGCGCTGACCAAGTACCCCAGCGGCGGCGGCGACGTGCTCATGGGCAGCATCGTCACGCGCGACGCGGCGCTGCACCTGCGCATCCAGAACGCGCACATGCACCTGGGCCTGGGCGTGGGCGCCAACGACGCCGAGGCCGTGCTGCGCGCGCTGCCCAGCATGGCCCTGCGCTACGCCGCGCACGATCGCGCCGCGCGTGCCCTGGCGCACTGGATGCAGCAGCAGGCCCCGGTGGTGCAGGTGCTGCACCCGGCCCTGGAAGGCGCGCCCGGCCACGCGCACTGGCAGGCGCTGTGCGGCGCGGCCCGGGCCGGCGAGGGCGCGGCGGCCGGCCTGTTCAGCGTGGTGTTCGATGCGGCCTGCTCCCAGGCCCAGGTGGACCGCTTCTGCGACAGCCTGCGGCTGTTTCGCCTCGGCTACAGCTGGGGCGGCCCCATGAGCCTGGTCGTGCCCTACGAGATCGCCAGCATGCGCCGGCAGACGCCGGCCCACCTGCGCCCGGGCCATGTGGTGCGCTTTTCCATTGGCCTGGAAGGCGTGGACGATTTGCGCGCCGACCTGCAGCAGGCCCTGCACCAGGCCTTCGGCGGCGCGTGAGGCGCAGGGCAGGGCGGCCGGCCGGCCGGCCCCGCCTGCCGCGCCCATGACAGAGCGAAACACTCGGGTTTGCGTTTGATGGCCATCAAGAACCCGGGACGGCGCATACAGTGGTTCGGCCCTTCAATCCACTCTGTGCCGCGCCATGAACACCACGTCAGCGACCGAGAGCACGCCTTTTTCGATGGCCTTGCAGCCCTTGCGCTGGGCAGACCCCTGGCGCTGGCTGGCGCGCGGCTGGAGCGACCTGCGTGCGGCCCCCGGCATTGCGCTGTTCTACGGCCTGTGGTTCTGGGCCATGGCCTGGGTGCTGGGCTGGGTGTTCCGCACGCGGCCGGAGTACGTGATGTCGCTGGCCAGCGGTTGCCTGCTGCTCGGCCCCTTTCTGGCCATGGGCCTGTACGACACCAGCCGCCGCCGCGAGGCCGGCCTGGCGCCGGAGCTGGGCCAGTCCATCACCTGCTGGGACCGCCACCTGGGCAGCATGGGGCTGCTGGTGCTGGTGCTGGTGCTCCTGGAGCTGCTCTGGGGCCGGGCTTCGCTGGTGGTGTTCGCGGTGTTCTTCAACACCGGCCTGCCCTCGACCACGGGGGTGCTGGATGCGCTGCTGAGCCCGCAGAACTGGGAGTTCGTCGCCGTCTACCTGCTGGTGGGCGGTGTGTTTGCGGCGCTGGTGTTCTCCACCACGGTCGTCTCCATCCCCATGATCCTCGACCGTGACACCGACGCCCTCACCGCCGGCATCACCAGCATGCGCGTGGTGCTGGACAACACGGGCGTGATGCTGCTGTGGGGCGCCTTGATCGCGCTGCTGGTGCTGGCCTCGCTGTGGGCCTGGGGCGCGGGCCTGGTGCTCGTGGGGCCGCTGCTGGGCCATGCGAGCTGGCACGCCTACCGCTCTGCCGTGCAGGGCGGACCGCCCGCTACAGCAGCCCCTTGAGCACGGCCCAGACGTTCTCCAGCATGCGCGGATGCGCCTGGCTGTTGGGGTGGATGCGGTCGCTCTGGAACAGCGCCGCCGCATCGGGCGCATTGGCCACGCCTTCGAGCAGAAAGGGCACCAGCGCGCTGTGCTGGGCTTTGGCGACGGCGGCAAACGTGGCGGCAAAGCGCCGGGCGTAGTCCGCGCCGTAGTTGGGCGGCACCTGCATGCCCACGAGCAGCACCTGCGCGCCCGCCTTGCGCGCCGCCGCCGCCATGGCGGTGAGGTTGTCCTCGGTGTTCTTGAGCGGCAGGCCGCGCAGCGCGTCGTTGCCGCCCAGCTCGATCACGACCACCGTGGGCCGGTGCTGCGCGAGCAGGGCGGGCAGGCGCGAGCGCCCGCCGGCCGTGGTGTCGCCGCTCACGCTGGCGTTGACCACGGTGGCCGCGATCTTCTCGCTCTGCAGGCGCGTCTCCAGCAGGGCCACCCAGCCCGTGCCGCGCGCCAGGCCGTACTCGGCGCTCAGCGAATCGCCCAGCACCAGGATGCGCTGTTCCTTCCTGCGCCCCGCGGCCCAGGCCGCGGACCCGTAAAAGCCCGCCAGCAGCCCGCCGGCCAGCCGCAGGATAAAGTCACGCCGAACGCCCTCTGTCATCACGCACCTGCACCTTTCATGTCTGATACCTCGCTGCCGCCCATCATCGCCGTGGACCATGTCTTCAAATCCGTGACCGATTCGACGGGCACGCTCGACATTCTGCGCGACATCGATTTCCGCCTGGCACCCAGGGAAACCGTGGCCATCGTGGGCGCCTCGGGTTCGGGCAAGAGCACCCTGCTGTCCATCATCGCCGGCCTGGACACGCCCACGCGCGGCACGGTGCGGCTGGACGGGCAGGACCTGTTCGCCCTGGACGAGGACGCGCGCGCCGCGGTGCGTGCGCAGAAGATCGGCTTCGTGTTCCAGAGCTTCCAGCTCATGGGCAACCTGACGGCCCTGGAGAACGTCATGCTGCCGCTGGAGCTGGCGGGCCAGCGCGATGCGCGCACGCGCGCCGCCGACATGCTGGCGCGCGTGGGCCTGGGCCAGCGCCTGGGGCATTACCCCAAGCTGCTCTCGGGCGGCGAGCAGCAGCGCGTGGCCCTGGCGCGCGCCTTCGTCGTGCAGCCCGCCGTGCTGCTGGCCGACGAGCCCACGGGCAGCCTGGACTTTGCGACGGGCGAGACCATCATGGAGCTGATGTTCGCGCTCAACCGCGAGCAGGGCACCACGCTGGTGCTGGTGACGCACGACCGCGCCATCGCCCAGCGCTGCCAGCGGCGCATCACCATCGAGGCGGGGCGCATTGCGAATAATGAGTGATTTTGGCCTCCAGGCCAATGAATGCAAGCGCCACCAGCTATGAAAAACAGAGCAAACAGGCGCAACGGATAATCACGCGATGTCCAGTCCCAAAGTCCTGTTCGGCTTTCACGCCGTGGGGGTGCGCCTCAAGACCGCGCCGCAATCCATCATCGAGATCTACTACGAGCCCACGCGCCGCGACCAGCGCATGCGCCAGTTCCTGGAGCGCGCCAAGGAAGCGGGCGTGCGCCTCATCGAGGCCGACGGCCTGCGCATCGCCAAGCTCTCGGGCAGCCATGGCCACCAGGGCGTGGCCGCGCGCGTGCACCCCGTGGAGCAGTCGGCCTCGCTGGACGACCTGCTCGACCGGCTGGAGGCCGAGGGCCAGGCGCCGCTGTTGCTCGTGCTCGACGGCGTGACCGACCCGCACAACCTGGGCGCCTGCCTGCGCGTGGCCGACGGCGCGGGCGCGCACGCCGTCATCGCCCCCAAGGACCATGCCTGCGGCATCAACGCCACCGTGGCCAAGGTGGCCAGCGGCGCCGCCGAGACCGTGCCGTACTTCATGGTCACCAACCTGGCGCGCACGCTGGGCGAGCTCAAGGAGCGCAACATCTGGGTCATAGGCACCAGCGACGACGCCCCGCGCACGCTCTACCAGGCCGACCTCAAGGGTCCCGTGGCCCTGGTGCTGGGCGCCGAGGGGCCGGGCATGCGCCAGCTCACGCGCAAGACCTGCGACGAACTCGTGGGCATTCCCATGCAGGGCGCGGTCGAGAGCCTGAACGTCTCCGTCGCCAGCGGCGTGTGCCTGTACGAGGCGCTGCGTCAGCGCCAGTGAAGCGGGGCGGGCCCTGGCATGACGCCTGATGCCCCGCTGCTGGAGACGGTGCGCCAGTGGCTGGCTGCTGCCCGCCATGTGGCCGTGCTCACAGGCGCGGGCGTGAGCGCCGAATCGGGCGTGCCCACTTTCCGCGATGCGCAGACCGGGTTCTGGGCCCGCTACCGCCCCGAGGACATGGCCACGGAGCAGGGCTTTCGCGACCAGCCCACGCTGGTCTGGCGCTGGTACCAGCACCGCCGCGAGATGCTGCAGGGCGTGCAGCCCAACGCCGGCCACCAGGCCCTGGCCGCCTATGCGCGGCAGCACCCGGGGCGCCTCACGCTCATCACCCAGAACGTCGATGGCCTGCACCAGCGCGCCGGCAGTCCCGGCGTGCTGTGCCTGCATGGCGACCTGATGGCCGACCGTTTCCTCGACCTGCCGCGTCCCTGCTGCCACCCCGACACAGTGGAGGCGGGCGAGCCGCCCCATTGCCCGCGCTGCGGCAACCTGCTGCGCCCCGGCGTGGTGTGGTTTGGCGAGGCCCTGCCTTTGCCCGTGCTCGATGCGGCGCAGCGGGCCGCGCGCGAATGCTCACTGATGCTGGTGGTGGGCACGGCGGGGGCGGTCTACCCGGCTGCCGGCCTGGCGCACCTGGCGCGCGCCGGCGGGGCGCGGGTGGTCATCGTCAACCCCCAGGCGAGCGAACTCGACGGCGTGGCCCATGCTGTACTGCGCGGCACGGCCGCCGCCGTGCTGCCGCTGCTGCTGGGCCCGGCGGCCTGAGCGGGGCCGGCCAGCCGGCGCCGCAGCCCTGCGGCGGCGCAATCCCTGCGCCAAAGCGTGACTTTTGCGGCAAAACCCCGCGCCAGGCCTGCTGCGCGCAGGCGCTGGGGCGCCCCATCCATGCTCCACTCGGCGCCTGCGCCCTGCGCGCTCCACCCTCTACGAAAAAAAGGAGTTCTCTTTCATGCAAACCCCATCGCTTGATGCCACCCAGCGCAAGGCCCTCGTGCAGCGCCTGACCGACATCCTGCTGCGCCCGCGCGAGACCTGGATGCAGATCGACGCGGAAGACGGCAGTCCGGCGTCCATCTACAGGGACTACCTGGTGTTCCTCGCCGCCATTCCGGCCGTGGCCGGCTTCATCGGCTACAGCCTGATCGGCGTCGGGGCCTTTGGCATCTCCGTGCGCGTGCCGGTGGTGCAAGGCCTGGTCAGCATGGTGGTGGGCTATGTGCTGTCGCTGGCCATGGTGTACGTGCTGGCCCTCATCGCCAACATGCTGGCTCCGCGCTTTGCCGGCCATGCAGACATGGGCAGCGCCTTCAAGCTCGTGGCCTACGGCAGCACGGCGGGCATGCTGGGCGGGATTTTCAGCCTGCTGCCCTCGCTGGCCATGCTGGGCCTGGTCGCCGCCCTGTACTCGGTGTACCTGGTCTACACCGGCATTCCCGTGCTGATGAAGGCCCCGCAGGAAAAGGCCGTCGGCTACACGGCGGCGCTGGTGGTGTGCGGCATTCTGGCGGGCATCGTGGTGGGTCTGGCCACGTCGTTGTTCACGCCGGGCGCGCGCGGCCTGGGCGGGGGCGTCGCCGGCCTGGGCGGTGCGGACGCGGTCAGTGTGAAGCTGCCGGGCACTGACATCCAGATCGACACCAGCCGCCTGGAGCAGGCCACGCGCAAGATGGAGCAGGCCCAGGCCCAGGGCGACAGCCAGGCGGCCCTGCAGGCGGCCACCGAGGCCCTGGGCACGGCGCTGGGCGGCCAGGGCGGCGCCGCCCTGACACCGCAGCAATTGCGCGGCGCCATTCCCGAGCGCTTTGCGGGCTTGCCGCGCACCAGCGTGGAGGCACGTTCCGACAGCGCCATGGGCATGCAGTTCACCCATGCCAGCGCGCAGTACGAGCAGGACGGCAAGGAAGTGGAGATCCAGATCCAGGACATCGGCGCCGCCCCCGCCCTGCGCCTGGCCATGGCTGCCTGGGCGCAATCCACGGCAGAAAGCGAAAACGCCGACGAGGTCGAGCGCATCTACCGGCAAGGCGATGTCGCCGTCAAGGAGACCTACCGCAAGGACGGCAGCAGCGCCGAGCTTGCCCTGCTGCTGCCCAACGGCGTGATGGTGCAGGCGCACGGCACCCTGGGCCTGGAGGCGCTCAAGCGCCACCTGCATGCCCTGGGCCAGCAGGTGGCCGGGCTGCGCCGCGCGTCCTGAGCGCCGGGCCCTTGCGCTAGCTCAAACAGGCGCTGCATCGCCCCGGCTGCGGGCCTTTTGCCGGTTGACGCCCCCGGCGGCGGCTGCCAATACTCGTGCGCAGCATGACGCCGCACGCTGCATCGCGCCCCCCTTGTGGCGCAGCCGCAGGGCGCCAATGGAGGTGCCATGGAGCGATCGCACGCCACGCCCGCCACGCTGGAGCGGGCCCTGCAGCAACTGCAGCAGGAGAACGCCGCCCTGCGCAGCGCGCTGGCCGCCAGGGACGAAGCCCTGCAGCAGGCCCAGGCCACGCTCGAGCACAGCGCGGCCTACAACAAGCGGGTGTACCAGGACTCGCCCGTGCCCATCGTGATCATCGACCCGGCCATAGGCATCGTCGATTGCAACCAGGCGGCCGTGCGCATTTACGGGTTCGAGAGCCGCGCCCAGGTGCTGGGCCGCATGCCGCTGGATTTTTCCGCCCCCACGCAGTACGACGGCACCGACACGCAGACGGCGGGCGAGGAGATCACGCGCTCCATCGTCGAGCACGGCATCGCCAACTTCCTGTGGCGCGCGCGCCGGGCCAATGGCGAGATCTTCGACGCCGAGGTCAACCTCATGGCCTTCGACTGCGGCGGCCGCATCCTGCTGCGCTTCACGGTGGACGATGTCTCGGAAAAGCGCCGCGCGCGCCTGGAGATCGAGCGCCAGCAGGCCGAGATCCGCAAGCTCCTGGAGGAGCAGCAGGTCATCTTCGACAACGCGCCCAACGGCATGTGCTTCACGGCGGACGGCATCATCCTGCGGGTCAACCGGCGCCTGTGCCACAGCATGGGCCTGGCCGCGGCCGACCTGGTCGGCCAGCCCGTGGCACAGCGCATGTTCCGTGACGGCGCCAGCTACCAGGCCTTCGCGGCCACGGTGGCCCCCTTGCTGCGCGCGGGCCGGCAGGTGCACATCGAGTGGGACTTCGAGCGCGCCGACGGCTCGGTGTTCGAGGCCATGGTGTCGGGCCAGGGCATCAACATCCCGGGATTCGAGCGCTCGGCGGTCTGGGTGTACGAGGACATTGCCGAGCGCAGGAAGCTCGAGCGCGAGCGCCAGGAGAACGAGGCCCGGCTGCGCCGCATCCTGGAGAACAGCCCCGTGGGGGTGATCATCGGCACCGAGGACGGGCAGATCGTCTTCGCCAATCGCCAGCACGGCGAGATCCTCGGCGTGCACCCCGAGGACGTCGCCACGCACCCGGCCAGCCAGTCCTGGCGCAACCCGGCGGACCGCGACGCCTTCATGGAGCGCCTGCGCCGCGAAGGCGCTGTCAAGGGCTACCAGGCCGACTTCGTGCGCACCGACGGCACGCCGGTCACCTTGCTGCTGTCCTCCATCCTGCTGGACTTCTCCGATGGCCGCTACCTCGTGTCCTGGCTGTACGACATCACCGAACGCCAGCAGGCCGAGCAGCTCGTCGCGCGCAGCGAGGAGCGCCTGGCCCTGGCACTGCGCGGGGCCAACCTGGGCATGTACGACTGCACCATCAACGACCGGCGCGAGATCGTGGACGTGGCGGTCAACGACATCTGGGCCGGGATGCTGGGCTACGACAAGCACAGCCTGCTGGCGCGCCACCCCAGCCACATGGCGTGCTGGGAGTCCCTGATCCACCCCGACGATGCGCCGCAGGTCTTCGCGCGCCTGCAGCGCTTCCTGCGCAACGAGGCGCCGGACTACACCGCCACCTTCCGCATGCGCTGCGCCGATGGCGGCTGGCGCTGGATCCTGGACATCGGCCACGCGGCCCTGCGCGGCAGCGACGGCTGCCCGCGCCGGCTGGTGGGCATCAACCAGGACATCACCGAACAAAAGGTGGCCGAGGCCAGCCTGCGCGCCAGCGAAACGCACAACCGCCACTTGCTCGACGAGCAGCAGATGATTTTCGACAACGCGCCCAATGGCATCATCTACACCGCCGACGGCGTCATCCTGCGGGTCAACCAGCGCATCGTCGAGTACCTGGGCTACCGCGCCGACGAGCTCATCGGCCAGCCGGGCAGCGTCATCTACCCGTCGCCCGAGCACTACGCGCACTTTGGCGCCCTGGTGGGGCCGATGCTGGCTGCGGGCCGCGATGTCAACGTGGAATGGGACTTTGCCCGCAAGGACGGCGGCACCTTCGTCGCCCAGGTATCGGGCCGGGCCATCCACTCCACGCAGCACCAGCACGTGACCATCTGGGTCTTCGAGGACATCGCCGAGCGCAAGGCCGCCGAACGCGCCATGGCGCAGGCCCGGCGCGCCGCCGAGGAGGCGGCCCAGGCCAAGAGCGACTTCCTGGCCAACATGAGCCACGAGATCCGCACGCCCATGAACGCCATCATCGGCATGGCGCACCTGGCGCTGCAGACCGGGCTGGACGCGCGCCAGCGCAACTACGTGGAGAAGGTACACCGCTCGGCCGTGGGGCTGCTGGGCATCATCAACGACATCCTCGACTTCTCCAAGATCGAGGCGGGCAAGATGGTGATCGAGCAGACCCCCTTCCAGCTCGGCGAGGTGCTGGAGAACCTCTCCAGCCTGATCGGCCTGCGCTGTGAGGACAAGAACCTGGAGCTGCTGTTCTGCGTGCCGGACAGCATTCCCACGGCGCTGCTGGGCGACCCGCTGCGCCTGGGCCAGGTGCTGGTGAACCTGGGGAACAACGCGGTCAAGTTCACCGAGCGCGGCGAAATCGTCATTGGCGTGGAGGAGAGTGCGCGCAGCGCCGCGCACGTCGAGCTGCATTTCTGGGTGCGTGACACCGGCATCGGCATGACCGCGCAGCAGTGCGCGCGCCTGTTCGAGCCGTTCACCCAGGCCGACAGCTCGACCACGCGCCGCTATGGCGGCACCGGGCTGGGCCTGGCGATCTCGGCCGCGCTGGTCGAGCAGATGGGCGGGCGGATCTGGGTGCAGAGTGAGGCCGGCGTGGGCTCGGAGTTCCATTTCACCGTGCGCCTGGGCCTGCAGGCCCAGGAGGACGTGCCGCGGCCGTTCCCGCCCGAGCGCCTGCAGGGCATGCGCGTGCTGGTCGTGGACGACAACGACAGCGCGCGCGAGATCACCGCCGACCTGGCCCGCAGCCTGGGCCTGCAGGCCGATACCGCCGCCACGGGGCATGCCGCCCTGGCATGCGTGGCCCAGGCCGAGGAGTGCCGCCAGCCCTATGACCTGGTGCTCATCGACTGGAAGATGCCCGGGCTGGACGGCATAGAGACCCTGCGCCTGCTGCATGCGCGCAATCTGCTGAAGGCGCCCGCGAGCATCATGGTCACCGCCTTCGGCCGGGAGGAAGCGCTGGACGCGGCCGGGCGCCAGGGCGTGGTCCTGCAGTCGGTGCTCACCAAACCGGTGCTGTCCGGCCAGTTGCTCGGCGCCATTGCCGCGGCCATGAACGGCCCCGGCGCCCACGGCCCGGGCAATGGCCACGCCACCGGCACGCAGGAAGGCCGGCAGGCCATGCCCCGGTTCGAGGGCGTGCGCTTGCTGCTGGTCGAAGACAACGAACTCAACCAGGAGCTGGCCATGGAGCTGCTGCGCCGCGCGGGCGCGCAGGTGCACCTGGCGGTCAACGGCCTGCAGGCCTTGGCCCTGCTGCAAGAGCGGCCGCAGGACTTCGATGCCGTGCTCATGGACTGCCAGATGCCCGTGATGGATGGCTACGAAGCCACGCGCCGCATCCGCGCGCATCCCGGTCTGGAGGCCCTGCCCATCATCGCCATGTCGGCCAACGCCATGGCCGGGGACCGCGAGCGCGCCCTGGCCCTGGGCATGAACGACTACATCGTCAAGCCGCTGGACGTGGGCCTGATGTTCAGCACCATCGCCCGCTGGGTGGGCGCGGGCCGCGGGGCGGGGAGCGCGCCCGCTGCCGGTGCGGGCAGCGCCCCGCCCGCACCGGCGCAGGCAGGGCCGCAGATGCCCGGAATCGACCTGGACGCAGGCCTGGCCACGGCCATGCACGACGCCGGGCTCTACCGCTCCCTGCTGGGGCGCTTCCTGGCGGGGCAGAAGGACTTTGCCGCCGCCTTCCGCGCAAGCCAGGGCGCGGCCGACGCCGCGGCGCCCGAGCGGCTCGCGCACACCCTCAAGTCCGTGGCAGGGAGCATAGGCGCGCGTGCCGTGCAGGCCGCCGCGGCCGGGCTGGAGCGCTTCTGCCGGGAGCAGGCCCCCGCGGCGCAGATCGACGCAGCGCTGCAGCAGGTGCAGGCGGCCCTGGAGCCTGTGGTCGCGGGCCTGGGCACGTGGCTGGCCGGCACTGCACCGGCGCCGGCGCATCCCTCGCCGCCCGCCGCAGCGCAGGCGCAGGTGGCGGCCTTCGCCACGCAGCTCCAGGCCCTGCTGGCCGACGGCGACAGCGGCTGCCTGGACCTGCTGGCGGCGCACCCGGGCCTGCTGGGGCAGGCCTGTCCGCAGCACCACAAGGCCATTGCCGCTGCCATGGAGGGGTTTGACTTCGAGGCCGCGCTCGGCCTGGTGCGCCAGAGCGCAGCGGTCAGCGGGTCTTGAGCATGAAGCGGTTGCGCCCGCCGCTCTTGGCCTCATAGAGCGCGGCGTCGGCCAGGTCGACCAGCGCCTGCGGCGCCTCGCCGCACCGGGGCACCACGGTGGCCACGCCCAGGCTGATGGTGACGTGGGGGTGCGTGTCCGAGCGTGCGTGCTCCAGCATGCGCTCCAGCACACCCTGGCGCATCTGCTCGGCCAGGGTGGCTGCGCCGGCGCTCGGGGTGGCGGGCAGCACGCAGGCGAACTCCTCGCCGCCGCAGCGCGCGACGAGGTCCGAAGGCCGCGTCACGCAGGCCGCCAGGGTGCGGGCCACCTCGCTGAGGCATTGGTCCCCGCCCGGGTGGCCGTAGTGGTCGTTGTAGGCCTTGAAGTGGTCGATGTCGATGGCGATCAGCGAAATGGGCTGCTGCTCGCGCTGGGCGCGGCTCCACTCGACGCCCAGGTAGTCGTCCAGCCGCCGCCGGTTGCTGATGCCGGTGAGGTGGTCTTGCGTGGTCAGGCGCTCGAGCATGTCGCGCGTGCGCTTGAGCTCGATGTGGTTGCGCACCCGCGCCTGCACGATGGACGGGCGGATGGGCTTGACGATGTAGTCGATCGCCCCCAGCGAAAGGCCCATGGCCTCGTCCTGCTCCTCGTCGCGCGAGGACAGGAACAGCACCGGGATGGCTGCGGTCTGCGGGTCGCGCTTGAGCGCGGTGCACACCTCGTAGCCGTCCATGTCCGGCATCATCACGTCCAGCAGGATCAGGTCGGGCTGCGGCGCGGCCAGGGCCAGCTCCAGGGCCCGCTTGCCGTTCAAGGCCACCTTGATCTTGTACTGCGCCTTCAGGGCGGCGGAAAGAATGTGCAGGTTCTCGGCACAGTCGTCCACCGCGAGAATCGTTGCCTGTCCATGCATCGGCTTGTCTCCCGCGCCATTGGTGACTGATGGGGTATGGAGCGCAGCATACGGGCCGCACCCGGCCGTGCGCGCCAAATGCGCGGTTTTCTGCGCTAGATCAAGCGCGCACTCACACCCAGCCGAGCATGCCCAGCACGGCGCCCAGGCCCAGCAGCCACAGCAGGTGCAGGCGCGTGCGCCACACCAGCAGGGCCACGGCGGCGCTCAGCAGCCACAGGGGGGCATCGGTGGCAGGGTTGCCCTGGGCGCGCCCCAGCACCCAGGTGGCCGCCAGCAGCAGGCCGATGACCACCGGCGCCATGCCCTGCTTGAAGGCGCGCACCGCGCGGCGCTCGCGGTTGCGGTGCGCCCAGCGCGTGGCCAGCCAGGTCAGCGTGGTGCTGGGCAGCATGATGCCCACCATGCACACCAGGGCGCCCAGCAGGCCCCAGGCCCAGCCCGCGGGGCCCGGGCCGCCCGCGTTGGTGCCCACGTGCCAGCCCAGCAGCGCGATGAACAGCACATTCGGCCCGGGCGCCGCCTGTGCAATGGCGATGCTGGCGTTGAACTGCGGGTCGGTGAGCCAGCCCTGCTGGTCCACCAGGTAGCGGTGCATGTCCGGCGCGGTGGCAATGGCGCCGCCCACGGCCAGCAGCGAGATCGACAGGTAGTACAGGAACAGGTGCAGCCAGTCCAGCGGCTGCAGCGCGATGGCGTGCGTCATGGCGCCAGCCTGCGCCAGGTGAATACGCAGGCCGCGCCGCCCAGCACCAGCAGCACGGCGTACAGGGGCACGCGCCACCAGGCCACGGCCGCCAGCGTGGCCAGCGCCAGCAGCGCGCACCACCAGGGCCCCAGCACATGGGTGCGCAGCGCTGCCGCCAGCTTGAGCGCCATGCCGCCGATCAGCCCCGCCGCCACGGCCCCCATGCCGCGCAAGGCGCCCGCCATGGCCGGGTGCGTGGCCCAGTGCGCATAGGCCAGCGTTGCCGCCAGCGCCAGCAGCATGGGCAGCGCCAGCATGCCCGCCAGGGCCGCCAGGCCGCCGCGCAGGCCGAAGTAGCGGTCGCCGACCATGAGCGAGAGGTTGACCACGTTGGGCCCCGGCATGACCTGCGCCACGGCCCAGTCCTCCAGGAACTCCTCGTTCGTCATCCAGCGCTTCTTCTCGACCAGCTCGCGCTGCACGATGGCCACCACGCCGCCAAAGCCCTGCAGCGCCAGCCAGGTGAAGGACCAGAACAGATCGGCCGGCCCCTGGGGCCGGGGCGGGCCGTCCGCAGGGCCGGCGCTGGGAAAGGGGGTGGGGGCGGACATACTTTGAAGAAAAAAGGCCTCTGGGGCTTATGGAGCAAACGCGAGCAGCTCCTGAAACAATAGCAATTGATCGGCGGCGGCAGGGCGCTGCGGCCCGGCCCGCCGGAGCGCGCATGCGCCGGCCGGGCTCACTCCAACTGGCCGCGCAGCTTGTGGTTCATGGTGCGCCAGCCGGCCTGCTCGGCGTACTTGACCTTGTGGACCTTGAGGTCGGCCTGCGACTCGTACTTCACCCACTGCAGCTTGAAGCTCGCCTGCTGCTCGTACTGCACGAAGTGCCACAGCGCATCGCCCTGGGCCTGCGAGGCGTAGGGCACCTCGTGCCAGCACAGGTCGGCCTGGCTTTCGTAGGGCACCTCGCACACCTTGGCGTCGGCCTGGCTTTCGTAGCGGGTTTCGAGGATTCTGGCCATGGCAGCGCTTCCTGGGGGTGGTGAACGGGCGCCCCGGCAGTACCGGGAGCGGCAGCAGCGATTGTAGAAGCCAGCGCCTGCGCGGCGCACGCTGCTGTGGCACAGTGCACGGGCTCGTACGCCGCCCCATGCACGCCTTGTCCGCCGACCCCCGCCTCGCCACCCCCTGGTACCAGGTGCTGGCGGTCTTTCTGCGCCTGGGCCTGAGCTCGTTTGGCGGGCCGGTGGCGCACCTGGGCTACTTCCGCGCGGAATTCGTGCAGCGGCGCCGCTGGCTCAGCGAGCGCAGCTATGCCGACCTGGTGGCGCTGTGCCAGTTCCTGCCCGGTCCGGCCAGCAGCCAGGTGGGCCTGGCGCTGGGGCTGATGCGCGCGGGTTGGGGCGGCGCGCTGGCTGCGTGGCTGGGCTTCACGCTGCCTTCGGCGCTGGCCCTGGCCCTGCTCGGGCTGGGGTTTTCGTCGGCGGCGGGCGGCTGGTTCGACGCCGGCCTGGTCCGGGGCCTGAAGATCGTGGCGGTGGCCGTGGTGGCCCAGGCGGTGTGGGGCATGGCGCGCAGCCTGTGCGCCACGCCCGGCCGTGCGGCGCTGATGGCGGCGGCCTGTGCGCTCACCCTGTGGCAGCCCGGCGTGGTCGGGCAGTTGGCCGCCATGGGCGGCGCGGCCCTGGTCGGCAAGTGGGCCTGGGGGCGGCGCGGCCCCGGCGCCGCCCCCAGCGCGCCCGAGCACTGGCACCTGCCCCCGGGGCTCACGGCGCGCACCGGCGGCGTGCTGCTGGCGCTGTGCGCCGCCTTGCTGGCCGTGCTGCCCCTGGCGCTGCTGGCCTGGCCGGGCAGGGCGCTGGCGGCCTTCGACGCCTTCTACCGCGCGGGCGCGCTGGTGTTCGGCGGCGGCCATGTGGTGCTGCCGCTGCTGCAGTCGGCCGTGGTGGCGCCGGGCTGGGTGCCGGCCGACGCCTTCCTCGCCGGGTACGGCGCGGCCCAGGCGGTGCCGGGGCCGCTGTTCACCTTCGCGGCCTTTCTGGGCGCGGCCATGGCGCCGGGCTGGACGGGTGCCGGCCTGGCCCTGGTGTGCCTGCTGGCTGTATTCCTGCCGGCGGCCCTGCTGGCGACAGGCGCCTTGCCGCTGTGGGCGCGCCTGCGCCAGCGGCCCGGGGCGCGCGGCGTGCTGGCGGGGGTGAACGCCGCCGTCGTCGGCCTGCTGCTGGCCGCACTCATCGACCCGGTGGGCCGCAGCGCCCTGCACAACCCCGCCGATGCCGCCCTGGCCCTGGCCGCGTGGGCGGCGCTGCTGTGGGGGCGCGTGCCGCCCTGGGCGGTGGTGTTCGCCTGCGGGGCCGCCGGGGCCTGGTGGGGCTGAGCCGGGCGGCGCCCGTTCGCTGCGCCGCAGTGCAATCACTCCTGGATTCATAGCTGGCCGCGCTTTGCCAGAAAGCGCTGGAGGCCGATTTCGTTCATAACCACGGCCGGGGCATGACCAGAGCAACTCGGCGCGCGTTCGGCGCAGGGGTGCAGCGCCGGCCGTGCCGCCCAGGCGCGTAGCGCGCAACCGCGGGGCCACATCCACGGCACCACGCTGGACGGCCTGCAACTGCTGCAATACGCCCAGCAAAACGCCACCTTCACCGGCATCGAAGCCCAGGTGCGCCAGCGTCTGAACCACCCCGTGGGCCTCACCCTGTTCGGAGACGCCGTGCGCGCCCGCCTGCAGGACGGCAGCCAGCTCCCCCGCATCCCCCCGGCCCGCGCCGGCCTGCGCCTGGACGCCACCTGGAACGCCTGGCAAGGGCAGGTGGAGTGGGTGCAAGTTGCCCGCCAGAGCCGCGTGGCCGCCTTCGAGCAGCCCACGCCCGGCTACGGCATGCTGAACCTGGGCGTGAGCTACAACGGGCAGACGAACGGCACGCCCTGGCAGGTGTACCTGAAGGGCAACAACCTGACGGACCGGCTGGCCTACGCGCACTCCTCCTTCATCAAGACCGCCGCGCCTTGGATGGGGCGCAATGTGACGGTGGGGGTGAGGGTGGCGGTCTGACGGGGGATGCCGTGAGCGGGCCAGCGACGGCGGAGATCGTTCTGAACCGCTTGATGTCTTTACTTTGTGACTTTGTGGTAGTCTTTGAACATGGTTTATTCCAAGGCACGTTCTGTTGAGCAAGGTCACGTCGATGACAATCGACGTGTTGAGCCTATGTCTTCGTGGAATGAGTCCAAGCGCCAGGCGGTCGATGCCGCCAGTGACAAGGTGCCCCCCTCTGCCGACGCTCGGCAGGCCATGGGTTTCATGCCCATGAAAATGAAAGGCGCGGTCATTCGCTGGCGTGGTTTGTGATGGTTGCCAAGGGCTTGGGGCAACGTGCCATGGCAGGGCAACTCGCACCCTTCTCGCCCGACGATTTTTACTATGTGGTGGACAAGACATCACGCTCACCCGAGCGCCTGGTGTTGGTGGGCGGACAGGCTCTGGAAGTATGGGGGGTGGTGCTCGATGTGGCCCCGCCCAATGCCGTTGCCAGTGGTGGGCATCAATTTCACGCGTTGACTGTTGACGCCGACTGGCTGGGACAAGAGGCGGATGCGCAGTGGCTGGCCGATTTACTGGGTCGCGACCAAACCGAGTTGTGCATTCCTGCGAAGAGCGACCCAACGCCCAGTACGGCAGCCCTGTACCTGGAGCGCAATGGCCGGGTGATGTTGATGGATTTTCTTGCGTCTATCACTGGCTTGAAAAACTCCGAACTGCTGAGGTACGCCGCCGAGGTGGACGTAGAAATGCCGGATGGCAGAAGCGTGCCGTTGCGCGTGCTGGACCCTTTGCATTGTCTGCTCAGCCGCATGGCCAACCTGAAGGCCTACGCATCAAAGCGCCAGGGTAACGGTATTTTGCAAGCTCAATGGGCACTGGCCATTCTGGGGGCCTACCTGCTCTACATGGTGCAAAGCGGCGCGCCTGAAAAAACCATGCGTGCGCAGTGCCACAGGGTGGCCGAACTGGCCGAGTACGGCCATGGTGCGGCCGAGTTTTGCTTAACCCGCTATCACATTGACCCGCTGCAAGCGGCCGGAGCCCAGGTGGTGGCTGCAGGCGGCGCCAGTTTCGCAGAGAAGGATTGGCCGCATACCGTGGAACGCATTCGGCGTAAACAAGCCCATTGGCTAAACAAGAAAGCCGCAAGCCTGCACAGCGGAAAGTAAATGGCGACGGTTGGCTCAATAGCAGGCTGCTGAAATACTGGTTTGCCTACCGGCGGCCAAGAACATCGACCGTCCCGAACGGGTTACAAGCGTTTTTTTGAGCCTGACATTCGCGCAGCACGTTGTTGATGCGTGTTTGCCCGCCCGCACCGCTGTCTTTGAATACGCCCACCACGTCGGCATCCAGGCGGATATTGACGTGTTCTTTCGGCCTGGCCAAGGCAGGCGGGCCCCGTTTGGGCTTGAGCATTTCGCGCTCGGCATCGCTGCCCAGCAACTCCGTGAGTACATCGCCCGCAGGGCGTGCCTTGGCAACCCATTCGACGGTGGCTTCGGGCGCGTCGTCAGGTGTACCTGTAAGGTCACAACCTGACGGATCGGCTGGCCTATGTGCACACCTCGTTCATCAAGACGGCCGCGCCTTGGATGGGGCGCAATATGACGGTAGGGGTGAGGGTGGCGCTCTGATCAAAAAATATAATTCAATATACTGAATATCAAGTGATATTGCGTGATTTTAAAGGTTGCGCAAAATTTATCTACATTGTGAATCTTTGAATTGATCAACATAATTCTTGCCAACTATTTTTATAGTTGATGCGTCGAATTTTTGAGTGATCGATGGGTATTTTGTGTTGTATCCCAGTATTTCTAGTATTGTTGAAAAAAATATTCGATTGTCATGAGTGGTGTGAGCTTCTTTGAGCGCCATATCAAACCATGATTTGTTGGTTTTCAGGAAATTTTCATTTGCCCAAATAAAAAGAGGAACCTGAAAAGCGCTTTTTGAAAAACCATGCGAATAATTTGCACCGCATTCGGGTGTAACAAGGCCATGATCTGATATGTAAATCAAAATTATTCTTTTGTTGTTGTGATTTTGCAGTAAATTGATCCAGTCTTCCAGTAAAGACGACGTATAGAGAATACTATTGTCATAAGGATCATTGAATTTCTCCATGCTTTTTGGGTATCGCTTTGATACAACAGGATGGCTGCCAATTGTATGCAGCGTCAATAGTATGGATTCTCCATTGTGCGCGTATTTGATTGCCTCCTGCACGCCAACTTGGAGTGCCTCATCCATGCTTCCATCTTGCACCTTTCTGAAATTATCAGATCTTTTTATAAAGGCCATATGGAAAAAATTTTCATTAGCATCAAATACATTTTGATTACTATATGTTAGTGTGTGGAATCCGGCTTTTTTTGCATAATCTAAGGATGTCCTGAACAACTCGGTTTCGCGCGTGCTACGAGACTGAGTTTTTCAGCTGGCGCAATGGAGACCGTCTTTCCAGCGGTTTCGCCTTGTTTGGTGCCCCTTGTGGGGGCCGCTTGCGCAGCCG
>Ga0209960_1001754_pt1 | contig 25820 bp, 27 predicted proteins | sample ThiBiot_500_plan_2_FD_183947 | JGI IMG/M metagenome (GOLD analysis project Ga0209960, IMG submission 183947) | Wastewater bioreactor microbial communities from Cape Town, South Africa - Thiocy_expt_500_plan (SPAdes) | ecosystem: Engineered > Bioreactor > Thiocyanate-remediating >...
AATTGTAAATAATAGAAGTGAAACGTGATTGAAAGTACCTGCGTCTACGACGTTTGTTCTCTTCTTCAGAAATACCAGATTCCTTTCGATTTATTAGAACTCGTATCTATTCAAATGATTTAGTTATTTATAATACAGCGCAAACTTTACTTTGTTTGTATTGACGGAGCGGCTCCTCATTGATGGTCGTCGATGAAATTCTTGATTATGTAAACTCGATGAATTAATACTCCATGAATTAGATCGAGACTAAGACATGCAAGTATTTTATTATTGTATAAGATAATTAAATCATCCTAATCACAACTACTTGAAAGCTATAATCAGATTGCTTAACAGAAAGTAAGCTGTTCTTTCTTGGTCGAATACGTGTTTGAACCGTTAAAATAGGACGTGAAAGTCGTTTACGTTTTCTATCAGGCTAAGAAATATATTGATCTATATTAGCTTACTGTTTCAAAGAATTATTTATGGTCGTACTTTTACTTTAAACTCGGATTTTTTTGTGTGCGAGTACATTTTTATTTTAATTCGAATTGAGAACTACCACAGGATTTTATATGTCGATTTGAATTTAATTAATACTGTCTGTCTGTCTGTCTGTCTGCCTGTACATTGAAGCGGTTTCTCTATCAACTACCAATATAAATCTACCTCAATTAGACTCGATTACTTCATCCTCAATCTGTTAAAAATAGTTTGAAAGCAAAAAATCTTTTATTGTCTATAAAATATAAAATGAAAAGAGAGTATATTCATAGTTATTCCTTCTTCTTGGATACAATTAACATTCTACTTGTAAATCTAATGAATGGTTGTTCGACAAGACAATAATAAAGGCAAGCTATGAATTCTGTTATAATCAATGTGAATATAAAACAAATCGGTGATGCAATATCAATATGATACTGAATCAATATTTTCAATGGTCCTTTGCCAACCAGATCATATGCGATACGTGTATGAATTAAATAAGATAGATAACTCAGTTTAGAAAATGGTATTAAATATTTTGACGATAAAAATTTGTTTAAATAATTATTGTAGTACAGAGATTTTCTATCGACTAATGTTGTATATAGAACATAACCAATACCCATTGAAATAAATTGTCTTATTGAACAAATTAATATAACGGGTGGATCTGCTTGATTCATACTTGGACGTATACACAAGATTGCAAACAGAAACAGTGATAAAAACCAGTAAATATATTTTTTGATTTTGTTTTCATTCATAAAATTTTCATTTTTATGAATTAATAATTTAACCGCAAGAATAGAACCAGTAATAAAACTTCCAAAACGTACGTGAGTTGGAATATAAAATTGAACTATACTTGATAATTTATAACGATCAATAAATTCAGATTTGTTTAATGGAAATGTCAAATTATAAGTATCAAATAATGCTTTCGATCGTTCATAAGTTGTTTGATAGAATGGGTGTGATCGTGTACCGGATTTTACGATTTGTATTGTTGAATCAAACGAACAATAACAAATAATAATCGATAATATTAATAAGCATATTAATATTTTTAGAATTTGATTTAATCCGAGTTTATACCTAATCCATAATGTTCGAAGTATTAATGATAACACAATATAAACATGAAAATCAACACAATTCGACCAATTCATATGCAATGTATAAAACCAACTGTCAAATTTTGCATAATTCATTATGAATAATAGATGAACAGCATATTTCGATAGTGATTGTGGTAGATACGGTTGTTCTAAATCACCAAATAAATGCATATAGACAAACATTAATATTAAACCTGGATAGTAGCGCAAAAAACGTTTGAATATAAATAGAAAATAATTGACATGATTTTCATTTTTATTATTTGTTAAGATCGAATATGTTAATAAAAATCCACTTAAAACGAAATAAACTTCCAAAATATTAACAAATATAACTCCAAATAAAAATGCATTTGTCTGGAGATAATTAAACCATTCAGCTGATGGATATGTTGCAATAAATAAAACAAATAATTGAGAAACATGAAGATAGATTATTAATAAACTTGACAGTGCTCGTAAACCATCAATACTTGAAAAAGAATTCGATTCAAATAGAGATTTAAAATCTTCTTTCGGCTGAAATATCGGCATTTTCAACCAAAAAAAAACAGCTATTATGCTACCATCCAATGAAAAATAAGACATCGATGTTTTTCTTTTTCTCGTTATGTGCTCTCTCTGAGAAAAAAAAACAAGACAGAACGCAAAAATGCAACTTATGAGTCATCATAGACCAATTTTAACAATAGTTATATTCGAGATCAGTTTTCATTTAGAATGTTTCTTTGTTTTGTGAGTAATAATAGTCGATTGAATTTGTTTTTCTACGAGATATTCTTCCAGTTTGTGAATCCATCGTAGTAGAAAGAATCCATAATTTTGTTGTCGATTGACTGTCATATAATCTCGTGTATGTACTGCACATTGAATTGGACAACGATATCGAGAACGTTGACAGTATCGAATACATGTGAGTATAAATCGACCAGCACGTTTCAATTGCATATGAAGAAATTCATAATCAAATAACAATTCATAAATGATAATACTTCGAGTAAGCATGGCTTGAGTTTTTAACGTAGGAATTTCACCAACAGCTAAACCTGAACAACTTCATTTTTAAAAATACAAATACTATATTTGATTTCATACCGATCAATAGATTTGTAATAATGATTGTTAGACCAATTTCACCTGCGATGATGACAATGTAAACAACTGGATAGAGCATAATACCATTACTAGATGGTGTATAAAGATGAGCTTCATAACCTATATCATACAAACTGATAGCTGTTCTTAAAACTGCTTCCATTGCTGTTCCATAAACGCTTTGATATTGAAGAAGCATATAGAAAGTAAAACCAAAACCACAGATGAGAGTGAGAAGTACAGGTAAACATTTGAGAAATTTTTTAAAAATCACTTGCATCATTACAATATACAGACCCGTGTTCATCCAAGTCAAATAACGCATATATGCTATAATATCTATCCATACTAATAGTAAACCTATAGACCCCTTAAATTTACATTTTCTATTTTAAAATATAACCAGAGAAAATAGATCTATAACTTACGATTTGCCATTGATCAGGACAACGAAATTTGAGAGGTACTTGCCAATCATACAAATCAACAATAAATATTAAACATAAAATCAATCCAAGACTTTCCAAATAAAGAGCTGATTTTCGGAAAATACGAGGAAATGAAAATAAAATCATGCCTGCATTTCTCACAAGAAAAAGTGTCAGCAATACATATAACACTGGTATAATCCAACTGTACGTTCTATTCTTGAAATATTCACTATTGTTTGATGTTAACAGATATTTTCCAACATTTTCACAGATAGTTTCATTGTCTCCAAAATCCCATATTAATGTGCCATTGATTGTATCATTATATAAACTGTAATAATAAAATGGATGTCGTGTTTCGAGTGCTATGACTGTATAGAGTATAACGAATAGAGTATAGGTTAAACAGAAAAATGTGAAAAAACCTAAACCAAAACGTTGAAATTTCTTTTGACATAATCGAACACAATAATCATGTTCCATCAATTTAATCTGTTCACTTTGAGCAACAATAAGTAATGGATGATTTCGAACAAGAACATAGGAATCATTCGTATAGATCTCCTGTAAATCATTTCGTTGATTCAATCGTAAATCATGCATCCAATTACGAATATGATATTGATCTTCGAAGAATGTATAATCATAGACAGTTTGATGTTGACTTGTATCATCATTTCCTTTTGTATGAGTTAATTTCGTATCAATAATTTCATAAGCAATATCCGGCATCAAAATGATCAGTTGTCGCATTGGTGTTGATACATATCCATTGGGATTGTAGTAGGCATTTTTTAGTAAACGTCGCCAATTCGAACATTCAAGTAAACGACGAACAATCTGTGTTTGACTATTGACAATGGCAATATCAAGTGCATTGAATCCTTTAGAATTTCGAATCGTTGCATCGGCATTCGTTGTTTCTAAAAGATAATTAACAACATGTAAATGACCGTTAGCACATGCAGACGCAATCAATGTTTCACGATTTTCAGCTTGAGTTGTCAAACAAGCATTGAATTCTTCAATAAAACATTTAGCTACTTCCAGATTTCCAAGAGTACATGCAAGATGTAACGGTGTTTTTCCATCGATATCTCGAGTATCATTCAAAACTTTGTTAACTATTTGCCTGTCTATTGTGTTGGGCAAGAGAATTTTGACTAGAGCCGTGTTTTTCACTTGAGCACACATATGTAATGCTGTACGTTGTTTGAAATCCTGCATGAATAGATAAACATCGGGTTTCATACGGTTGACGAGTAACATGCATAGATCTGCATTATTCTTCTGACAAGCAATATGAAGTGGCGTGTAACCGTTATTGTCATGTTCCGTATTGAGAAGTTTGTACAATGGATTTTCAAGCAACCAATTGAAAATGATTAAATGTTCAGGATTGGTTTGTTCAGCACAAATATGAAGAATATTTTGATGACGTGCTTGAGTACATTCTTGTAATTGTAGATCGATATTTTTCGATGTTGAAAGTAAATATTTAACACTATCAATATGACCAAAATGTGCAGCAAGTAAAACGGGTGTATATCCTTCTCTGTTATAATTCGATAGTGTATTTAAATGAAGATCTTCAACGAGATATTCAATAATTTGACTTTGATTTAGTTTACAAGCAAGATGCAAAAGTGGTATATGGAGAGATGAATACTCATTGTAGACTTCGAGGACTGTTATCAGTATTTCACGATTGCCTGATTTAACAGCTGAGACAAGAACTGTTTCCCATTGTGTAGTATCGGCATAACGCAAAAGAAAATTTACTGTTTTGAAGTAATTTTTCTCAATAGCTCGACATAGAGCTGTTTTTCCATCAGCATCGAACATATTTACAGTACGTTTTACAAACGGATCTAGTGCTTGTACGAGAATTTCAATCATTCGAATGCAATCATCATCGAATGAAATATTACAAGCCAAATGTAAAGATGTTTCATGAAATCGATTCATTTTCTAAATATTAAAATTATATTTCTGAAAGCAATAATTGAAATAACAAATTCTACTGTAACATCTGCTCCATGATCAATTAGCCATTTGACATATGGATAATTGTTATATTTAACAGCATAGTGCAGCTATGAAATAAAATAATTCTACATCGAATATTTCGAAAATTTCACGTACTGGTGTTTGATATTCATCATCGAGAGCATTAATATTAATTTTTGGTTTAGTACTACATAGTAGTTGTAAGATTTGATCACCACAATCCGTGTTTGACCATTTTTGTCGATTTGCATACATATGGAGAACAGTTTCGCCATGAATTCCTTGAATATTGACATCTAATCGAAAGTTTTCGATGAGCGATTGACAAACTCGAAGATTATTGTAACGAACAGCATAATGCAATGCACATTGAAAATGTTCGTCTAATGATTGTAGAAAATGTCGTTCTCTCATACGATTAGAACAAATTGACAATGAACACCACCAATGACAGGACCATTTCGAGATGAATGTTTGATAATCCGAATTATTTGCTAAATAACTATCCCAATCGGAATGTTTGATAATAACTTGACGTAAATTCTCTCGAACGATTTCTTCGCGAGTTCGTTCATCACAAGAGATCATATTTCCGAGTAGATTATCCAAAGATCGTCGTCTCATTGCTGATTGAGACATGGAAATAGTGTGAATATGAGAACTGATCTTGTTACGATGTCTATGCATGCCACGTTATATTTGTTTTATTTAATATGATGAAAAAAAGAACAATAAAATCGGGCAACTTCTATGTCAATATAAATATGGGAGACAGGGAGAGAGATCGAGAAAAAAAAAGTTTTTATATACACAATTTTTTACAATTAGTAAAATGTAAAAAATCTTTTAACAACGCGCTGTAGTTCAATGCACTCAACAAATATTTTTCATATTACAAATATACAATGAAGAATGCTGTGATCAATAAAAATATCTCACATTTTGTTAGAAAAAAAAGAAAGAAAAGAAAAGTTAATTGAAGTGATGTTTGTAATCCTCTGAATTTGCAATGCAGTTTATGAAGTTTTCTTTTGATACGCTAAAAGAAACGATTATTAACAAGTAATTATAATATTTGTATGTAAGCACTTACCAACCACTACCATCATTGAGTTTATTCCAATAGGATTCCCAGTTATTAACTATCGGCTTGCTTATATTCTCGAATGCTGAATCATTTGAATTCAACCAACTAGAAAACAAAGAAAAAACACTAACCTATTATCTTTAGCAAAATTAAAAAAAAATGATAATGACTTATTATATCGATTAAGACGATAGAATACTCGTTCAGCTTGTTCACGAGTGATAAATCCTATAAATAAGAAACTTGCCAAAGTGAAACGGATGCATTCCTTTCTTCTACCTGGTGTTACACTATTTTGATCCAGAATGTAATCCAATCGGTCACGGAATGAAACACTGCTTCTTCGTGCACCTGCATAATGAGTCAACATAAGATAAGCTTCAGCAAACTCTAATATTCACCAATAAAACTATGATCTATTTATAAACCTAAATCATGTAGGTTACCTTCAAATGTTAATTTTCCTTTATTTCATAAAATAAAATAGAATAGAATAAAGTATTTAGTAAAAGAAAATGAAATACCTGCTCCTTCAAAATCGTACGTTTCAAATACATCATCGGACATTCGATTTAATTCACGTTCAGTGAAAAATGGTGGTAGACCACTTGGAAGTGAACTTGACTTGCTATTGATGTACATTTTTTTATATAAACGACGAAATTCTTTTTTGTCAATTGCATTATCATGTAGCGTAACAGTATCAAAATCTTTATGAATTTTTTTAACCATCGGCAAAGGAATACCTGTTACATGACTAAATTCAATCAAGTCCCATTCAGTAAACGTATTTTTTGAACTGCGTAATCCCATGATACTCGTTTGCACAATGACGAACAAAATAATAATAGAAAAGTCAAATGCAAGCTTGTTGAGAGTATAAAAACGATGTTTTTTTCTTTATTTTCTCTCGCTATTGCTAAATGTTTCTTGAAGAGGAAAGAAGAAAGAATACGACAAGCATCTCTTATATACTATCTATAACTTAACCAGGGTTCTTTTTTTTCATTGAACGGAGTAGAATAGAGAGAAAAAAAAATATAAGAATTTCGTCATTCTGTGCTTGCCTCGATAACAGCAAGTAACAGGAAAGAAGAAGAAAAAAGAAATGAACCATAAAAAATGTTGTTGGTTTCATTTTTCTCTTTTCTGTAGATGTTCACTATAAGCTTGTGATTGATAATAAATGACAATTTATTACATTTCAAAATCAAACAAACAAGAAAAACATTCTTAAGCACTAAAACGATGATGAAAAGCACTCAATGCAATAGCAAATGCTTGCATAGCTGTCAAAGGATATCGATAGTCGAGAGCAAATGTATTCTCATCAACACGACCAAATTGTAAAATAACATCTTCGTCATCTATGAAAAAAATCAACAATGAAATAATAATCATTTTCTTTTAAAAATTATTTTTTTACGATTTTCATTGGTCAGTAGTAATTGAAAATTTTTATGCGAAGCTTGTTGGACACGATTACTACCGAAATTAAGACAATATCTTTTACTTTCTAAACAAAAAATCTGTCGTATAAACAAAAAATAAAAAGACGAATAGAAATTTACCTTCATCATAAGCTGGAGTTCGATTTTTCATCTCAGTTAAGCTTGTCATACGTCCAGCTTGCCATTCACTGATAATTGTTTCATTTGCTTTCAATGGTTGAAAAGGTTTGTCAGCTTCGGCTAAAAGTACTGTCATTTTTCTTGGTCCTTTCGTTGCGAGTAGATGTTTTTCCTAGAAAAAAAAATAAGAGAACTCAAGATACGATCGATTATTAAGAATTTACATAAATAATCGCAATCGTTTGTTGATTATTGTGATTATAGAAAATATATTCAGTTCCACTTAAATTCATGCCCTTCAATTTGGCAATTGCATTTTCATCAGTGAGATTTTTCGATGTTGTTTCGTCCGTTCCAAGATAATAATCAGCATGACCATCGATTTTCAGATGTTTCTTTGCAGTTAAAATAAATGTCTTTCAAAGAGAAAAGGAAAAACAAATATTAAACAAAACAGTTTTCTGTATAGAAAATATACTCGATCATTATCATTTTCTCCATTGAAATATAATGAAAACATTTTTGTTAGTAAACCTTCTTTGTGACATTTAATTTCACATTGAACAAGACCTGAATAATCTTTTGGAGCTGGTGTATAGATATATTTTTCTCGATCTTTTTTAATCAGATCTTTCATTTGAATATTGAAATCATTAGTCGATTCTGTTGCAGTTACATGTACGTTTTTTGTATGTGGTTCTTGTGTCGTTGTGTTGTACATTGTTGGAACAATTTGATGTTCGACATGCAATTGATCATCATCGTCATCTTCGATAGTTTTGTGATTGTCAGTCATAGTTGAATTAAAGTCAACACACGAAATACATTCATTTTTATAGGAAGCTTCTTTCTCTTTCTTTTTACGATCTTTTTTTTTTTTGTTTATTTAAATTGATTCTATTTTCAGCCAAATGTATTTCTTCACCTTTTTCTTACTCATATGTATGTTGAACTCTGTTAACTTTTTATTTCTTCAATAAACAAACGAAAAATACTGTTTCTTTAATCGGAGTATCGTAGTACGCATCTGTTTCGACAAATCCAACTTGTTTATATAGTCCAATGGCTGCTTTCATAGTCGGCAAAGTATCTAACATGATTTTTTCATATTCCAACGAACGTGCTATATTAAGAATTTCAATGACTAATGCTTTGCCAAGTCCAAGGCCACGAACAGAAGGTAATGTATAGAGACGTTTCATTTCGCAGCAACGTGAATCTGCTGATCCAAGCGGACGTAGAGCTACACAACCTATCGGTTCTCGTTGAGAATTACGTGCTAAAAGAATTTCACCTGTCGGAGGCGCATATTTGCCAGGCATTGTTGCCATTTCATTTTCAAAATCTTGAAATGCAAGATCAATATCAAGAGATTTTGCATATGCACGAAAAAGATTCACAGTAGCTTCGAGATCGTCGATAGTACGCACTGGAACGATGTCAAACGATAGATTCGTGCTCATTTTTAAAATACTATGATAACTTACAGTTAGTTAATTTCTTTTTATTCTTATCTACAATCTGTTATCGCAAAAAAAAGAAATCTTTATTGAAACTTTGAAGAAGAAGAAAAGTTACGTCAACTGAATCCATCGAAGAGTAACGGATTCATTTGGCCGATAGGCAGTTACTATCATTTTAACAATACGTTCAAAATTCGGATCAAAACTATCAGTAATTCGAAGAACATAGATATGTCCTAATTGAACGCGAGCAGTCGCTAAACTGGTACCTCGTTGAAACACTTGAGCAGACTCGTCCATGATTTGAAAGGCATTTGTATTTCCAGGATTGCTTAAAATAACAAGTGTTTGATTTCGTTGATGAATCGATGCAAATCCTTGACCATTGCCAATTGTTTCAGGATAATGATACTTTTCTTGAAGACTTACAGCTGTACCGAAATCGACGATTGTACCGCGTCGACCACCTTGAATACCAATAGAAAATGTATTGACATAGTAGTTGTTGAAATCAATATCGATTTCTGTGGTATAAAAACCCCAATCAGTAATTTCGCCACCGTATTGACCATTGTTGAATGAAAAAGTCGAACTCAATGGATCATATGCGTATAATGTAGTGAGATTTTCTTTTTTTTGATAATCATGATTGGTTGTATCGTTGTTATGACCTGTTTGATGATGGATTTTAATATATGCAAATGAATAGAACGATGCAAGTAATAATACAACGAGGATTGTTGAGCAGACCTGTATACCAATGAGACATCGTAGTCGATATACATCTCGTTTTTGATTGACCATGAGTGGCGTACTTGCTACGGCACTACCTTTAATATATCTTTCGTCGATTGGATACATCATTTTGAATACTGAAAATAACGATAGAAAAAAGAGCCTTTTATAATCGACGATGTTGATCTGTTATCTTAGCATGACTCAATATATTACAGCACATGTGCAAAAAAAAACAACACGTAGTTATCATGATCATGATATTAATGCAAAACATAAAACTCGCTCACTAATATTTGCTTTATTACAATGTTCACTAGATTGAACAGAAAGAACTAATCGAGTCTCAATTATAGAGTCTGTTCCGAGCACACTAATGGAATAGAACAAATAGAAGACTAATAATTTACTTAATAGTTCTCTAAAAATTTTTATTTTACTCAACAATGTATTCATCGGGATCAACATGTGCATTATTCACTGATATATACAATAAAAATGGATATGTTGTATCTGAACTCAAACTCTGAGATTGATTGGGCAGTCAAGTTACTTTTTGAATATCATAACTATAATGAGAATTTATTAAAAAAAGGAATGATAACATTTGATGTAGCATTAAACACAGTTAGAGAACAATCATTGTTTCTAAGTTTTCTATTGCATCTTGAAAGTAATGTAGTACGAGGCCATGAATGTTGTCCTTTGGTTATTTTATATCCTATGACCATGCCATTTGTCTTACAATTCTTATTCCATATTTGAATTTGAACTGTTCCTTTTTTATCTATATTTTTTGACAAATTAGATGTTTTTGGCTCATCCACACAGCCATTACGAAGTGCCCAAGTTCGCCGAAACATATCGATATCAACCAGTGCACTACCATGTGCCTTTCCACCATTATATCGTATGACAGAGTCAGTCGTACCATGAAAATTGAGCATGGGTATAGCACGTGTCGTAGGACAATCTTTGTTAAACGTCGTTGTGTAAAAGGCAGCTGAAACTGTAGCAAAAGCAGCAAATTTTGCAGCAATCGATGGTGTACAAGCCAATAAGTTAACAAATCCAGCACCTGAACAAACATTTCAAGATGAGAATATGATAAATATCAGATAACATACATACCGTTACTTTTTCCAGTTGCATAGATTCGAGATGAATCAATACAGAATGTATTTTCCAGTTCACTGATCATTTTATGAACAAAAGAAATCTACGTAATCAATTGAGTATTACAATATTTATTATAATAGTAAAATAACTTACATCATCGATATGTGGATTAGAATAAGGTGCACCTTGCCAAGCAGTTCCTCCATCCGTTCCTTTTATTCCTTGAGGATAGACAGCGATAATTTCACTATCATTGATCAATAAACCTTTTTCAGATAATTGCGATAGATCTTCTTGTAAGTACATATTTCTTGTATGACCATGAAAAGAAAAAACAATGGCATGTCTACGATCGTTTTTGTAATTAACTGGAAGATGTACGTTATAATAACGAACAGGTTGATCATTCGTTTTTCGTAATTTTACTGTTGTTGTTTTGTCTGGAGAGAAATTATTCGGAATAGATTTTCCACAACCAGAACTTAATGAAGATTCTATTGAAGTTGCAATAAGAGCAAAAATGCTCGTCCAATAGAGTAGACATTTTTGTTGCATAAATAATATTAAACTGTGCTACTATTTGCGCACGGTATTTATAAAAGAATAGAACGATCGATCGATAAAAAGTACATTTAGTAGAAGTATACAATTATACTGCTATTGACAATGTGCAAATATTTGCTTTTTTAAATGAAAAATAATATGTGTGCGTGATATATCGATCAGCAAAGGACATCATGGCTTTATATCTTTTCTTTTATTGCAAACACCTTTATAGGTAGATAAGAAAACTGTTAAGATCCTCTGAATTCGTTTCTATTTTAACTGATAATTATTAACTATAAAACATGATAGTATAACATGCTTGTCCTCAGTTAATCAGTGTACTTAACATGACCGAACGATTCACTAGCTTTGTTGCTCGTATATCTTGCATTATTTTGATAAGTTTGCTAGCAATTCAAGCAGCTAATGTTAATGATGATATATCGATTATTCGTGATCGTGTATTAAGAATAATGGTATGGCCAAACAGATATAATATCTCGCGTATAATACATGAAGCAGTTTCATTCAATAACACTTTGAATAGTTCGTGCTATTGGTCTGATATTAATTATAAAGATCAAAATGTTCTTTGGGATACGGCAAAACATATGACACGAATAACTACAATGTTACAAGCAATCACTGTTAATGGGTCAACAATACCGTACGATGTAACAATATTATCGTCTGTTCATTGTGCATTGAATGTTTGGTTAACAAGAGATTTTCGACATCGATTTTGGTGGTTTAATGAAATCGGTATTCCACTTGAAGCTACTAAACAATTATTAATGTTAGGAGATAATGTAACTAGTTTTGAAAAAGAGAAAATCGTTGAAATCTCCTATCGTGCTGCTTGGTGGAATGGCGGTACTATTCCAGTCGGTGCTAATTTAGTTTGGATGATACAAGTTCAATTGTATCGTTCGTTAGCAACGACAAATTTAACAGGTATCAATCAAGGTTTTAGTAAAATGTGGGAAGATGTTACAATGAAACCACTAGGTGGACAAGGCATTGTCAATGATTGGTCCTATCATTTTCATGGTTTATTATTACTATCTGGTAGTTACGGAGACATTTGGGTTGGTAATGTTCTTCTCTTTCTTGTCTGTGGACATGGTACTCGATATGGATTAGAAACAAATAAAACTTTACTTGTTGCTGAAGCTCTCGCAAAAGGTTATGCATGGATGATTGTTGACAAACAATACGATTGGCTTGTCGTTGGAAGAGAAATTGATCGAGCTGCACCTGGATACACTGCATTCTTTGATATTTATGCATTAAGATTTTTAGCGAGTATTATTTCAATAGAATATCTCAAGAATGATTTAAATAATTTTGCTGATCGTCTTGAACAAAAACCAAATGCAACATTGCTCATCGGAAATAAACATTTCTATACAACCGATTATCAAGTTCATCGTCGACCGAAATGGACATCTAGCCTTCGCATGCAATCGACACGTATGGACCCTGTCGAATGTTTCAATGGACAAAATCTTCTCGATGAACATGGTGGTCAAGGTGTTCTCAATTTATACATTGAAACTACGGCTGATTATCATTACATATTTCCTTTACTCGATTGGCAAGCAATTAACGGCATTACTGTTGAACATGGAATTCCGCTTGAACCATGCACTGATGGACCATCTGGTTTGATACGATCGTCATACGTTGGCGGCGTTAGTGATGGTCGATATAGAATGGCATTTATGGATACAGCTACACATAATCTTACAGCACAACGATCATGGCATTTCTATGATGATGCAATTATTGCACTTGCAACGAATATCACATTGACAACGACGAGTGATGCATGGACAACACTTGCTAGTCGTTTGTTACCCTATGGTCAAATAACAATTGGATTTTTTAATTCAACTGTTGTCACGCTACCAACGGATGGAGTTTATTCATTTTCTTATATTCAAAATGCGTCGAGTAATGTTCAATGGATTCATGTTGGCAGTAGAAATATTGGTTACATTCTTCAACAACAAACATTCTATCGATCATTAGGTATTGATCTTCGAGTCAAAACAGGTAGCTATAGTTCAATTAGTACAACAAATCAAACAGTTACAGCTCGTACACTAACAATTTGGCTCGATCATGGACGAGGACCTTTTGTATTGGATTATAATTATATGATTGTACCTCAAATATCATTAGAAACAATGAAAACACTCGTTCAAACGTTCGAAGAAGAACAAGTTTTTGCATGTACATCATCGAATAAATTCTTCCATGGTACAATGTGGCCTCGGTTAAAACGTGCATCATTTGTCCTATGGAAAAATACTTCTACAATATTTTCATGCAAGAGTTCATTATTTCAAGTTCAATTCGAAGTTGATCAAGCTGGTGCTTATATTTTCAGTGAAACGACAACAAATTTTACTATTACTGCTTCTCATCCGATACAATTGAATAATAAACTAGTCGTGAAAGTTGATCGCATTGGAAGCGGTGAAGGATGTGTAATCAATTCATCGAGTACAAATGTAACACTCGCATTACCAACATCATCCGAATATGTCGGATCATCCGTTAGTGTTAGCTGCAAAAAATAATGTTTCTTTTTTTTTTCATAATAAAGATTTCAGAGCAAAAATTACTATAATCTATTCTTTTTTCTTCCATAAAACAAAATTAAAATCTGACACCTGCAGATCGTTCATTAAGTGAGAATTTTTCTTGCTTGTTTTCGAACTTCAGCTGATGTTGCACAATAGATATAAAAGTCGATGCAATATTGAGTTAGTTGTTTATCAAATCGACGAATGACATCGCCATTTTGTAAAGTATAAATATTAAGAATGCTTTCGCATTTGATGAACATATCGATCAAATGAAATGAAGCAATTAATAACGGATACAGATGTTATAGTAAATCCAGCATAACTCACTTGAAATTTACAGAATGAACTATTAATACCCAACCAATTGATTTGAAAACCAAATGTCACAATATTTGGTAGATAATAGAGTGGTAGAAAGAAAAATTCAAGAATTCTAAGGAAAGAAAAGATTTCAAAAGTCTGAAAGTTTTATCCTGTGCTAATCCATCATCATTTTTGCTATTTCAAATTCAATTTAAATTTAATACAGATTTTTTGTATGACGTTTCTTTTTATCCGCATACAAAGCTTAATAAGAACATTTCTTTCTGAGATTTACGACATTTTATGAATCATTACTTATCAATTATTCTGAAAATGAAAATATGCAAACTCTTTAATGTCCTGGATAATTTCAAATAGGATTTAATTATAAATTTTATGATTATTGATCTAAAAAAATGTGACTTTCTTCTTTCCGTATCATCGGGTGGCTTTTGTTCTCAACTAAAAATAACTCGTTTGATGAAATCATACTAATTTTTCTGTAATTATTAGTTTAATTACAAAGATAACGTTCACGCAATAATGCTCATGCTGTTTAAATATTACACTATATAAATCGATTGTTTCTCTTCATTTCAAGAAAGAATTGTTCTACTATGTCGACCACAACCACACAAGCATCTGCTCAATCGCCTGAATCATTGTTTGTTGCCTACTATTCACTCACTCTGATTGTAGTCGGCACTCTACTCAATCTGTTAACATTGTTTGTTCTTTGCCGGCCAGTATTTAGAAATACAAAGAAACAACCAGTCATTCATTACATGCGTGCAATCGCTATCTTCGATATTCTCATGTTATATGGATGGAATTTTGATCACTATCTACAAATCATTTACGGTTATATTCTTCTCACTTATTCAATACCAACTTGCAAAATGTTTGGTTTTTTCAATTATTTTGCTAGTCAAACATCAGCTTGGCTTCGAGTCTTTGTTTGTCTTGATCGATATTTATCAGTAAGTCGTCTTCATCAAACATGGCTTAGTCGATCAAGAAATGTTCTCATTATTATTACATGCACCATTCTATTTTTCATTCTTTTCAATTTACATTTTCTTATCTTCACTTGTTTCTTTCGAGCAAGTGGTACAATCAATCCTAATTCTCGATTATATCGAATCTATCCATTGTGGGATTATATTAATCTTGGTATATACAATTGTGCACCATTCCTATTGATGGTAGTTTTCAATAGTGCAGTTATCTATCATTTGATTCAACGTCGAAATACTAGTCTAGTTCAACAATCACGTATTCAACATCGAACTATATCGATTGCATTAGTTCTTACAACATTTCTTTTCTCATTGATGACAATACCAGCAACCATCATGGCTGCATTTTTCTTTACAATACCAACAAGTCTTCTTGCAAAGATTCTAGATGCAATGCTTTACACATATCATATTTCATCATTTCCGTTATACTTTTTTACCTTCAGTACATTTCGACAAGAGGTCATTGCAATAATTACTTGCAAGCTAAACAATCAGAGAATCGCCCCAGGTGGGACCACGATTGTTGGTTGATCATTAGAAGAACGTTATGATTATCTCATCATTTCCATATACGTGATTTTTTCTTTCCTTTTATATTGTACTCGAAGAACATACGCAAATAAATTTAAATACTTCTTAAAATCCAATTTTGATTTTCACTACTACTATAGTCAACAATAGCGATATTCGTTGTTTCATACACAGTCATAACTCGTGACCAAGCATGACGTGGTCCAACACGATATGTATTGTTTTCTTGAAGAGTTAATACCCATTCTTGATCGTAACTATTGGACCAACTTGACACTTGTACTTGTCCAACTGTAGCATTAGCATTGGGTGTATATAGAGCAAGATTAGTATTGCTCAATGGTGACAGTCGATAAGTTCCATCATTACACCACGTAACATTCCATTTTTCATTGGCTTGACTGCATTGTCCTTGATAGAGTTGAACAGCATCACTTGTCGTATTTTGTGAAGTACCAAGATATTGATTAGGTTGCAATTGTGGTGAAAGACAATAGATACCATCAGCGAGAGAACGTGCTAATTCTTCTTGTAATTGCCAATAAGCTGGTTTAGGTTTATAAGATACATCCAATGGTAGAGCATCGCCTGCAGTGTAATTATAAGCTGCAGGTATCCAACTATATTTATCAGTAAAACCCCATGTAAGCATAGCTGGACATCGAGGAAAAAAATGAAAAACTAATTGTAAATGTTGTCGATACACGACACCCTGTTGTGGAATATCACCTGGATACATAGGTTGTCCATCTTTCATTGGCATAGTTATATCGAGTTCAGTAATTTTAATATCAAGATCATTATCTATAAATTGTTGTGCACTTTGATAATGTGCATCTCCAGGAGTTACAGCATTAGAAACCCATACATGATATTGTAGTCCAACACCATGAACTGTTGCACCTTGAGATCGTAGCCATTTGATTAATTCAACTGTTCGGTTTGCTTTTAAACCAATACGTTCGATACCATATTCATTGTAGTAGAGTTTTAAATTTGGATCAGCTTCGTGTGCAAAAATAAAAGCATATTTCATAAAATCAGGACCTAACTTTCGAAACCAAAAACAACTACGTAGATTGAATGGATTCGTATTATTTTGATCGTCAATCGCTTCGTTCACAACATCCCACCATTGTATTTTACCACGATATCGAGTGACTACCGTATGAATATAATCACTTAACAGTGATTTTGCTTTGTCAGGAGTGATCGATGATTCTTGTTCGAGTAACCACGTCGGTATGACTGTATCACGTGCCCAAAGTAAATTATGTCCACGTATTTGTAAACCATTCTGTTGAATCCAACCAGTTGTTGAAGGTGTACCACCGAGAAGCCAATCAGGATCAGTAAAATTGTATATATTATCGCCCCACCATATATGACGAGGTTTCATTTCGGTTTCTGCAACAACTAATTGATAATTTTTGATTATATTTGAAGCATATTGACCACCATCGAAATTCTTCTGTATAAAAGGAACATCGATTGCTGTTCCTACGAGAAGACCACGAAGAGATGCAGATACTCGAAGACCAATTGGATCTTGAGCACAAATCGTGAAACTACTTATCAATAGAATATATACGGTTAACATCGTCATACAATACATTTTCGAATCTGAATATCAACTATTCTTTTTTTTTCAATTATCAAATAAATCTGAAGGGATTTACTCTATACGCAAATATAATATTTCATTTCAATTTTCAAGCAAATAAAGAATAGAAAAGGATATTTTTAATTATAGAAATTGTTTTTAAACACGATATAATTTCAAGAGTCCAGCATCGCTACCATCAATTGTCGTACCAAGAACTAAATGTGTATTTCCCAACCAACGGAAATGTATTGGTGCTGTTCTACTGAACGAAAAATGAGGATCACGTTCATTGTTTCCAAACGACGTTTCCCTTGGAATTTCATCTTTGTTTCCTTCAATATCATATAAGTACAATCGATTTGGATCTTCTTGTACAAACAGCCAATGGTTTGATGATGACAGTAATTGTAATTTGTGATGAAAGTGTTCGATGTGATTTATTGGTGTTAATAGACTGTCTACAGCACGTATGTCAATCATCCAAAGACTACCATTTTTACGTACATTCATAACAAGATATTTTCCATTTCGATCAACGGTAATCTCTTGTATTTCATCATCATTCGAGTAATTCAAAGTATTCATATTCCATTCACGATGCCTACGCCATATTGACATTTTATATTGTTGAATTGTATGATAACCACGATTAAGAAATAAATGATCATGTTGAGAATCGCACGTTATAAACCTTAATCGTGATTCACGTTCGTTGTCTTGAGCATATATAGCTCCTAATCTTTGTCTGCTAATTTGAAAGTTTGAATACGTCAATTTAAATAGTGCACGGTGTGAAAGTACTAGAAAAGATCTTAAGTAAATTGACCAAATGATACCGGATATAAAACCAAAATTATCATAATCATGTTTAGTCCATTGCAATTCGGTTAATATCTGACCGGCTGCATTGAATACTATGAATGTGTTATTCTCATACAGGAGAATTTCATGTTGAGAACAAGCAAAATAACCGTTTGCTATCTTCGGTGATGGTAAAGAAATTTCTTCAATCCATCTTACAGAAGGCATTTGATTTTCAATACGTATTCCACTGAAAAGTATCATGCAAAAGCAAAGTGTAACATTTTTTTTTGAATCTTAGATGAGATAAACTTACCTAATCAAACGAAGAAATGTTCTATCGTCTAATAATTCCTTCGCACTAGGTCGTTCAGATGCTAATGGATTTAATAGCTTCACTATTATCGGTTCATACTAGAAATAATTTATGAATACAAGAAATATTCTCCATTAGCATATTTACTATTAAATTATAGTCAATGGCTTTTTCGTAACTGTTCAATATGGGTGTAATATCTTTATTCTTCTTTGTATATCGTCGAATTTTATCTAAAATCTATACGAAAAAAAATTCAAATGCTTCTCTGTTGCAAAATTATTTCGAACATTACCGCTGATCGATCAGCACCTGTCCTGAATGGAGCTAAAAGCTCTAAAAATACGATGCCCATCGCATAGATATCCACTTTTTCATCATATTGAATATCTTGTTTCGCTCTCAACTAAAAGAAAAAGTAAAACATAAATACCTTCAGAATGTATTCAAACTACCTCTGGTGCCTTATACCAGTATGTTCCAGGAGCCTTTCTTCCTTCAATCACAGCTTGAGTACTATCTAATAATTCAACTGCAAGACCAAAATCACCGATTTTAATTGAGTTATCCGATGAGAAGAAGATATTTGCCGGCTTGATATCACCATGAATCTGAAAGATAATATTAAAAATGTTCTATGTTAAAACAAAACACTTACCATTTTCTTTCCATGAAGATAATCAATTGTTTCAATGATTTGACGTAAAATATGGCAAGTTTCTTCTTTTGTAAAAGTCGAAGGACTTAATCGTCGTTCAAGTGTATCTTCACTGCATAATTCCATCGAATAATAAAGATAAGCAATTTCTTGTTTTCTCTCCAAACTTTCTAATTTAATCTCTACAGGAGATACTTCACTGATTAATTGTTGATCGTTTATATCAGAACTAGTTGTTTCAGCTAGGATATTTACTAATTCGGTGCCAACATTCGTCGGAGGATGCACATCTTCTGGTGCATTCCCAATTTGTGAAACATCGTTTTGATTTGTTGGCTTTTTTAAAATATAATTGATATCATATGATTCCTTATCAGAATCAATTTCGTCATAAGCACTTGCTCCAGCTTTGGATGATAACATACTTGATGTATACGAACTATTTGCTTCGGAGGTCATCGTCTTAATCGTATCATTTCTGAAAATGTTTAATCTATCTTTGTTTGTTTTGAAAATTGATTTATATTCACCTGCTTATGTCTCGCCAATCATAGGTATTGTCCTGTGCTTTTTGCCAACCAGCCGGTGGAGTTTCAATCCATGTATGAAAGTAGCGAATAATATGCGGATGAGTTAATCGGGCAAGTGCTTGTGTTTCTTTAATTGCTGCATTTAATTGACGATTACTATACAAGAAAACAAACTGAGTTTATCGATTTCAAGATCAATTTTAACATACGTTTTAAATGAAATTCGTTTGACTGCTAAATGTTGATTAGTGAGTTTGTATACTACTTCAAATACGCAACCAAATGATCCTTTGCCAAGTGCTTTAATAGTATGATAATCATTTGCGTATCTTTTTAATTCAAAAAATTAAATATATTAATATGAAAAATCAATTTGAAACTATTTAAGACTCACTGAGATATAAATGTATCATTTCTTTCAGTTTCTACTGAAATCGCTGGTATTTGATCACTTGGATAAATAAACCCATTTTGATTTTGTTCATTATTAATACTACTTGTAGCGATACCACTATCTGGTGATTGCAAAACCAACGTTTCTAAACGAGTACAAGACGCATTTTATTTATTCTTTAGAACATGTGAAATCTTTTCGTTACCTAGATGAGATGTACTGTTGAGAAAAATATTATGAACTTTTAATGAACAATTAATCCACGGTTCTTGCGGCATCTCATCGTCTTTAGTTTCATTGTACACATCCATGGCAACATCTGTTAGCACACTTCTTATATCTTTGTTAGGCTTTTTAATATGTTGTAGAAGATGCCAAGTAAACAGGCCATTATGACCCTTTGAAGAAAAATCTGATGCTGTCCGTCCTGGAGCACAAGCAAATGCGATTAAACAATTCATTGCAGGCGATAAAACATAAATTTTCTAAAAGATAAATAAATAGTGGATTAAAGTAGTATATGTTCATACTTTGAATCCTTTCGAAATTTCAACATCTGTATTTGTTAATCCTCTTCCAACATTACGTAAATCTCGGTGTCTTAAATGATAATCTCGACAACAATCTAATAGAACTATGATTACGAATGGTTGTTTCTGTCCGATTCTATTTAAGATTTCTTGAACATTGAACGCATGATCTTTGATTGTTTCACCTTCAATATAATCATCATTCGATGGAATTAAATAGTTTTGATCCTTGAACAATTTAATAAAAAAATTTTTTTTCTTTCTTCTCGAAATAATTATTCAACTATTCGAACTTACTTCCCATTGTTGCCCATGTCCAGCAAAATAAAACAATACCATATCGTTGACTTCGATACGATCGATAAAAGTATTTAAGGAAGAGTTCATTTCGTCGTACGTTGCCTTCAAACATTCTTTCACATTAAAATTGATTTCTCGTAATGCACAAGCCGTATCACGAGCGTCATTCTCGGAATTTTTCAAATTATTTCGAGCTTCATAATCATTAATTCCAATTACCAATGCTTTTTTATTACTACATACTGCGGTCGAAATCGAAATCGGAGATGTTTCACACATGGCAATACTCTCCTGCAAAAGAAAAATATTTGTGCGTAAGTAGTTTTTTTTTCTACCCATAGTGGGAAAAAATGTTGAGTTTATCTTTCTTTTACGATGTTTTTAAAAGTATAGAAGAGGCAAAAACTAGATGGCACACGAGACGAGCTCAGGTGCAAAATGCGGTGCGAATGCAATCAAAGCTTTCAATTGAGTTGAAATCTTGCATATGAAAAAAAATTCTCTACTTCTCAATAGCCAATCAATTTGTTTCCATTACTCCATAGTTTATAGTTTTAATTATTCGAGTATTTTGAGCGCCTAACTTTCGTTACAGCTGACATTTTAATTATCTTGTGGATGTTAGATATTGGTAAACGATGGAAGAAAAATATTTACGTTCCCTCAAAATAACGAAAGGTCGTAGCGGGAATTTGAAAAAAAATATCACTAGCTCGACATCAACATTTTTATTTTCTCTTTTGAACGAAAATTGTACGACTTGTAGTTCCCGAGATCATTAGGTAACAAAGTAAAGTGCGTACGTCGAGAAAGAAAAAGAAGAAGAAGAAGAAAAAGAAGAAAAAAAAAAGAGGAAAACACGCAACGCGCAACATAAATGCTTTGTGCATTCGCACCACATTAAAAAGAATGTGACTTGTATGTGACCATACGCAAATGAAGCAATACTCAGAGAAAATAAGAATTAATGACAATACTATGACAACAACAAAAAATGTATGTATATATAAGATTATTTAATACGGTGCGAATGCACAAAGCATTTATGTTGCGCGTTGCGTGTTTTCCTCTTTTTTTTCTTTTTCTTTTTCTTCTTCTTCTTTTTCTTTCTCGACGTACGCACTTTACTTTGTTACCTAATGATCTCGAGAACTACAAGTCGTACAATTTTCGTTCAAAAGAGAAAATAAAAATGTTGATGTCGAGCTAGTGATATTTTTTTTCAAATTCCCGCTACGACCTTTCGTTATTTTGAGGGAACGTAAATATTTTTCTTCCATCGTTTACCAATATCTAACATCCACAAGATAATTAAAATGTCAGCTGTAACGAAAGTTAGGCGCTCAAAATACTCGAATAATTAAAACTATAAACTATGGAGTAATGGAAACAAATTGATTGGCTATTGAGAAGTAGAGAATTTTTTTTCATATGCAAGATTTCAACTCAATTGAAAGCTTTGATTGCATTCGCACCGCATTTTGCACCTGAGCTCGTCTCGTGTGTCATCTAGTTATGTATGATTTAGTGCTTACCTTGGTCAAATATATCGAAAAAGGGGAATCTTTATGTTAAAAAAATACGTCTCACTATAGCGAGAGAGAGAGAGAGAAATATGATTGTTGTTACAATCTATCAATCACAAGCATTCAATGAGAAGAAAAAAGTACAATTTTTATTAATATGAATAAATATCGATCGATTTGGTTTTAGTAAAAAGAGGAAAATCATTGAGAGTAGTCTGTATATCGTAACGCCGACCACCTTCATAGATTTGTTTCGTATAAAAATGTTGCCAAGTAGCACCCGGTTCTAGCAGTTTCGGTAAATAAACTGAACGTGATGTAGCTTGATATGTATAGACAGGAGCAACTAAATAGTCACTTCCAAACATATATTGATCTTCGGCTTGATACGTTTCAGCATCATAATTAAAATCATAGAACATTGGCCGTAGAATTGGTGTTCCATTTTGATGAGAAATATTCAAATGATATTCAACATAATCACGTAGTGATTCACGTAATTTAATAATCTCGATAATTTGTGAACTGTGATTGAATAGCCAAACTTCATTATGACCACCAGAGAAACCACATTGATTCTCAGGTAGAGAAGGATGACGTTCACCATGTAATCGAAATATTGGACAAAAAGCACCGAATTGAAACCATCGAACTAATAATTCTTGAAATTGATCATCATCTAAATCCGCATAACGATAACCACCAATATCTGTTGTCCACCAATAGATACCCGATAGAGCAACATTTTGTGCAACTTTTATTTGTTTTAATAATTCAGTCCAAGATGAATCAATATCTCCGCTCCAAACAGCCACATTCATTCGATGACTGCCCACCCATGCTTGTCGACTAAGCACGATAAATTCGTCTTCATCTTGTTCTTTCAAACCATCGTAGAATGTTCGTTGATGTTCTCGAACCCAAACCATCGCAATTTCATCATCATGCCGACCGTACCACCACTGTAAACCAGGCCGACTTCGTTCAGGTTCATCAGCATCTAACCAATAGATTTTAATTCCAGAATCATAATAATGTCGTTTGATTTTATCCCAAATAAAATCTCTCGTTTCGGGATTAAATTGATCAGGAATATGGAGATCTCCACTCACTGACATAGCACTTCCATTGGCATCATGAGTTAATAAACCCATTGTTTTCATTGTCAAAAAATTGTCTGATTTTTCTTCAACATGAGGCCATACAGACACCATGATCTTCATGTTATAAGCATTTATTTGTTCGACCATTTGTGTTACATTTGGCCAACATGTTGTTTTGAATTCCCAATTGCCTAATTTTGTCCAATGATAGTAATCAATGACTATGATACTAACAGGTATTTGACGGTCGTAATAACCTTTGGCTACATCTAAGAATTCATCTTGTGATCGATAACGATTTTTACTTTGCCAAAAACCAGATGCAAACGAAGGCAATGGATTTGGACGACCAACAACATCAACGAAATTATTCATTAAAATTGGATAAAAAAGTGATGAAAGACTGCTTTCTTTCGATATTGTTGTTATCCATAGATCGAGTTGATGTACAGCATTTCCTACCCACGTAATGTTCATATCATTTCGAACATCAAACGAGCCGTAGCCAGCTTGATTCCAAAGAATTCCAAAGCCAGATGAATGTATATACCATGGAATGGTTATATCACCATTGGTTGGTGCTGTTGAAGAAAAATTAAATGATAAATGGAAATTATGATAGGGTAATGTTAGATTAGCATCATAATGATGTTCACCTAAACCATAAACATATCCATTCTGTTGATGATTATAATTCAATGCTAATCGATAAAGATTATAGATAGGCGAATAGATCGAAGGTGGATAAATGTATGGTGCAAATTCAGTAGATTGAACTGCAAGCAGAGTTGATCTATCGGATAGTCGTTGAATTGACCATGTTTGATTATCATCATTGAGAATAAATTGAATATTACCATTGGTAAATGTATTACCATTCGTTTGTTGACAATTTCGTTCATCTATTTCTGGTTTTTCTGGTAAAAGAGCTTCATAATCAGGCGTCTGAATAATTACATCTGGACTAAGACGTATACGAATACTATCCGTACCCCATGATTCAACTTGTAATTGTTGTTCGATATCATTCGAACGAATATTTTTCATAAAAACACATGATATTATACCTTCAGTTGCATGAATAGAAACAAAAGCGATACACAACCAAAGATATTTCTCTATCAACATTTTTATTTTTTAAATTGACTTTTAACATCTATCTATATATATTTTTTTTTATCTAGGTAAACAAAACGAACGATGATAAATATGCACACATCTAAATAGATACGAAGGTGTGACTCAAATATAATATCTTGATTAGTCCACATACATAATTTTCTTTCCTCTCTTCTCCGCATTATTCACAAGAAAAAGAAAACTTTTTTTTTCAAGAGTTGTAGACATTCAATGATGTGCGCACGATATTGGTTTTATTTTTGTAATTTAACCAAAAAATAAAAACAAAACTTCGTTTTTATGCACTTATTGCAGCTAATGAAGGTGAACCAGGACCTGATGCAGCAACATTAAACGATGTCGTTTCAAGCTGATTGAACGTCGTAAATACTAAAATATATCTCAGATCAGATCGAAGAGTAGCAGTTATTTTAAATTGACTGCTGCCAGCACCATCATCATCTTGTTTAACAATGTTGTATTCCGGATAAGATGGATAGAAATTTCCTTGATAGAGATATCCAAATGTGTCAATGCTACCGGACGCTGTGAATGTATACTCTCCTGTTACTGGCACTCGAACTTCGATTGCTTGATAAAAAAATGATCCTGAACCTCCATGACGAGTATAAGTTGGACTAACTGATGTTAATGCACCTGCAAAATGTGTAGTATACACCGGTGGTGGAGTAGTTGCTAAATAGAAAAATAACGGATTTGAAAAGAAAAAAGGTTATTATTTAATTGTACTTGTTGTCATTTCCATTGGTTGTATTTTCATGAATTGAACATTACTTGGACCAGTAGCATTGATTGAATATGGTCCCTGAATTCC
>Ga0209960_1001757_pt1 | contig 25778 bp, 26 predicted proteins | sample ThiBiot_500_plan_2_FD_183947 | JGI IMG/M metagenome (GOLD analysis project Ga0209960, IMG submission 183947) | Wastewater bioreactor microbial communities from Cape Town, South Africa - Thiocy_expt_500_plan (SPAdes) | ecosystem: Engineered > Bioreactor > Thiocyanate-remediating >...
TTAATATTAATTTCACATTAGGAAGAACATCATTTTTGTGATTGCCAAAATTTTGAAAAAAAATTGGTTGTTTTATGTGAATTAATGAAAGGATTTGGGTACAATTTCTTTTTTTTTTTTTTTTTTCTTTCTTTTTTCTAATTTTTTTTTCTTTTTTCTAAAATTTTTTTAAAAAAATTCTTTCTTTCCTGAAACGATTTTAGTCTCAATGAGATTAAAGAACGTCTTCAATGTATAAAATGTGATAATTGTGGTCATCAAGCCCTAGAACATCGGACTTTAACTGAATTAGAGATTGACAATGTTTTTTCCTTTCTCTTTTAATTGTTTTTTCACAAAAAAGAACATTTGTAGAAAGAACAACAGTCAATGAAACAGTGTCCAAAATTAATAGAACACAATTTAGATAAATCTCTTGAAAAAGAATTATTAATTCCTGAGGTCTTTTTTCTTTTTTCTTTTTTTTTCTTTTTGAATAAAAATGAAAATAAAAAAAAAAAAAAAAATTAAAGGATGGAACACAAATTTTAACTTTAACGAAATCTGATCTTCGTTATGTAAATATAATGAATGATAAAAATGATGAACCAGATAATATCAGAATCATAGTATCTTTTCTTTCTTTTCTTTTCTTTTCTTTTTCATTTATTTTACACTCAAAATAAATAGAAATTACCATCAGCAGTAACAAAATTTACGAAATTATCAACATCTATTCCTCTCATTACATCTCTCAATACCAAACAAAAAATTTTGGCTGTTACAATTAATTCAACTATTTATTTATATCTTGAAACAGTCTCATATTTTTTTAATTTTATTATTGATGATACCCATCAAAAAATGATTACATGGTTTGTTTTTTTTCAAAATAAATAAAATTAAATTAAAATAAAATAAAAATAAAATAAAAAATAGTTTGGATTGGCACCCAGGGTTTTTAGGATTAATGATTGGAAATAACAATAAAGAATTAGAGTTATGGATGATTGAATTATCAAAAATTGATGTTGTATCAATGGAAGAAAATTTGGAAGAAGATTTACCTCATGAGTTTGAGTAATTTCTTTCCTTTTTTCTTTTTTCTTTTGTTTATAAAATAACAATAAAAATCTTTGTAGATTGGAACCAAAAAGAATGGCTAATTATCAATTTAATCAATTTTTATCGAATCCAACTTGTATTCAGTTCAATGGAGATGGAAAGTAAGAATTCTTTTTTACTTTTTTTTTTTTTTGAATTTTATAATCAAATCCTTAGAATGGTTGGAGTTGGATTTGAGGATGGATCTTTTTCAATCTTAAAAATAGTTACTCAAAATCAATCAAATAATAATGGTCAAATACCCTTAAATTCTCATAATATTGAATCGATACAAATTTTATTCCTTCTTAATGTTTCAATTCATTACGGAAATGTACTATGTGCTTGTTGGCATCCAAATAATTCGTTACTTTCTTCTTCTTTTCCAAAACTACTTTCTTTTCACTTCTTTTTAATGCCATATTATCATAATTTAGTTATGTTGCTTTTGGAGGTGAAAGTGATAAAATTGTTTTATTAGACCTTAAACCTCCTGTGGTGAAACAAGCTCATGGAATTACAAAATATTGTTTAATTTTTTTTTTTTCCCTTCTTTTCATTTTGACAGTATCTAATAATATACTTTCAAATTAAAAAAAGTCCTTCCAAAAGAATCCCAAAATGAATTGACAATCAGGGAACAACTCTCACTTCAAGGACATTTCTCATTTGTTTCGAGTTTATCAATTCACCCAAACAAAAAATATTTAATTAGGTGAATTTTTTTTTTTTTTTTTTTAATTTTCAATTTAATTTACCTAACAAAAAAACAAATCAACTCACAGTGGTGGATGGGATGGAAGAATAAATTTTTGGAAAGTAGAAATTGATGAAATCAAACAAACATATCAACCAATTTTTAGAATTGTATTATTCTTTTTTTCTTCTTTTTTCTTTTCTTTTTTCAAAAAATTCAAATTCCGTGAAAAAAAATTTGAAAATTTTCTTCTTCCTTTCTTTTTTTTTAGCAATGTAACCCTATATCAAGTTTAGCATTTGTTCGAAATCTAATTCTAGTAAAAAGCAAATCAATTATTTCTGGATATCAATTACCAAATCAACTCGTTTCAACAGATGATCAAGCTTGGAATAATAATAGTCCAATCAAAGAGAAAAAAAACTTGAATCCAATTCAAAAAAATTCCAAAGTCAATTCAAAGAGTGTCCCAAAACCTCCAAAAAGTAGATCTCCTGCAACATCAATCGAGAATCTAAAGTTGGCTAATGAAACAATCCAACCAAAAATGACACGCAAAAGAAAAGCAAGTCAAAATCAAGAAATGTTTCAACTTCAAATTCAAATTCAAAATCAAAATCAAAATCAACCGGGAATTGGAGACTCTGGTGAGTAGAAATAAGTTAAATAGGACAAGGAAAAAAAGAAGTTAATCTGAATCCAAGATTAAAAACATAGAAATGAAAAGAAAATTATAGAATTGTAGAGAAAATTGTAAATACATCTTGAAATAACATTGATATTTAAAATTTAAAACACAATTAAAAAAAAAAAAAACAGAAAGGAAAGTCATTTTCAATCAATATTTATTTTAAAATACTGGAGAGTTCAAGATAAATAAACTTTCTTCTTCTTTCTTGATCCAACGAAGTAAATTATTCACAGCGAGAATTGCTGTAGATTTTGGAACAAGAGATCCAAAAACAGCATAGAGCTCAAATCCTGCTGCTACCCATCCTAAAACTATTTCTGATTGTCCACAAATGTAATGAATTTTTATATTTCTTGAACGTTGGTGGGCTCTATGATGAACAAATTGATAAAGACGAACCAGTCTCTTTTGTTGTTCCTAAAAAATTTTAATTTAATTTTGAATTTTTAAAAAAAAAGTTAATTATTGATAGAAAATCAACAAAGAAATAATAATTCAAAATCAAAAATAATAATCCAATAAATAAATAAATAAATAAATAAATAAATAAATAAATAAATAAAATTTACTTTGGTTGAATATGGAGCTTCAATCTTTGGAGTAATAAATTGAACAGTACTCCTTGATTTATACAAAAAATGTCTAAGTGAAGGAATTCCAATCTCTCTAACACTAAATTCATGATTTTTAATTGCTTGTCCAAGTTGTTTTAAATGACCAGAGTCTTCTAAAGAGGCAACAATATCATTTCTTGATTTTGACATATCAAAAAATCGATCTCTATTCGTTGAAATTAACATCAAACAAGTCTCATCATCAATGAAAGAAACATGAGCATGAAGGAATCCTTTATTATTGAATTTTGGAAGGCAAATAGGTGTCCAAGATTCTCCATTTTTGAAAGAAGAAGTTGCAGAAACCATATTAAATAAGATGTGTAAATCAGAAGGATGTAAAGAATGTCTTCTTGGTCTTAAAAGTGTAATTAATTTGTTATGTGAAATCAAAATTGCATATAATAAATCTGGAGCACGGTTTGCTTGTAAAACAGCTCCTAATGTCCCTCTTAATAAATTTGGGAGTCTAACACATCCAACAGCACCTAATAATCCTCCACAACTTAATTCTTGAGCCTCACATAATCGATCTAATAATCCATGATCAGCACCTCCAAGTAAATTTCTAAGATCATAATTATTATGTTGTTGAAAGATTTTTGTTAATTGAGAGAAGGTTAGAACAGATAAGATTTGATTATATAAGTAATTAAGTTGTTCTCGAAGTTGGCTCTCAGAATCATTCACTCTAGAAATTGCAAGAAGGTAGAGGGGACCTTTAACAAGAAATACAAATTTATGTTGATGAGCAATAATCATTTTCAAATTATCTTCATCATCAATAACAAATGAAACTAAAGCTTGAACAATTCCCATAAATGTAACTAACTTCTCTTCGTTTCCATATCTTGTATAAATTGGTTTTCCAGCACTGCTCAATATAAAGAAATGACGACGATGTTTTCTCCATCTTTTCATTTGAACATCTTCTTCTCCAAATTTATCTCTATGTTTTTGTTTTATGATGACTTTCCCATCTTTTGGTGCTTTTTGTCCTGCTCTCTCATTCATTTCTTGATCCTCAAGCTCTCCTGCAGAAAATTCAACATCTTCTTCTTCTTTCTCTTCTTCTTCTTCCTCTTTAACTTTCATTCTCTCTTTCTTTTTACTCACCTCAATTGGACTATCTTCAATTGATTCAGCTCTCCAAGCACCTTCCTTTTGAAGTTCTTTTAATGTACTTGTTCTTTGTTTTCTCTCTTCTTCTTTCTCCCTTTGTCTTTCCTCTCTTCTTCTAGCTAATCTTAAAGATTTTCGTTTATTTTCATTTTCTTCTGACTCTCCTTCTTCATCTTCATCTAACTCTGAGTATTTCTTTTCATCACCTTGAGCTTCTTCTCCATCATCACCATCATCATATTCTTCATTCTCTTCATCTTCAACTTCATGATGTGGATGATTCTCATCTTCATCTTTATCTCTTTCTATTTCTTTTGCTGTTCCACCAAAAGGTGTCTCTACTGCTTGAGTTCTTCCAGGTTCAATTCCAACAAGTTCATCCATATTTCTTTTCTTTTCAGATTCAATAATAATAAGAATCAATAAATGTAATCACTAATTCAAGGGGATCTAATTCCAACCAACAAATATCCAATTATTTTTGATTTTCTTTTCTTGCTCTTAAGTTTCAATAAATAACTAAAAACTGAATAAATTCTGAATCTTATATCTCTTCTTCTTCTCTAATTCCTACTTAATCTACACTTTTGAAATCTTTCTTCTTCTGAATCAACAACTATGTTTTTTTTTTTTTGTGTTTTTCCCTTTTTCCCTTCTTTTATTATTGTAACCTTTATTTATTTAATTTGTAATTTTTGAGAATAAAGAGAGGTTAGAGAAGAATAAATTGAAGAGAAGAAGATGTTGTTAAATGAAGAGTTTACTTATTGAATCAAGGAACAATAGGGTGAATAATAAGGTATAGTAGAATTGAAATTTGAAAGAGGTTCGAAGCTTCAAAAGATCTATTTTTTTTTTTTTTTTTTTTTTTTGGCCATTTTTTTTTTTTCTTTGAAAATTTAATCAAAGTCATTTATTTATGAAGAACTTTCAATATTGGTTTCTGTTTCTTTTCTTTTCTTTTTTTCTTTCTTGAGTTTTGTTTTCATTTTCAAGTTCATTTTGATTTTTGTTTTGGTTGAAAAAATTTGTGAAAGCCATTTATTTTCAAAATAATTTTGATTTTACAGCTTATTTTGGACAATGAGCTGAATCAAAATCAATTCGAATTCAAATCATGAAAAGTGTTTGCTCTCCCAGTCAAGCTTCCAAAGTGGTTAAAATTTAAGACTAAATAATTGAGTTTTTTTTTTTCAAAAATGATCCTTATTTGGCTTCCAATATTGAATTATTTGAGTTTAATTATGTTTTAAAATCTAGATAATGATCAGAGAGGAGAACAATAATTGCGAAAATAGATGTAGCTCCAATATCTTTTTGAAAAAAAAAAAATAAGAATTGAAAAAAAGAAAAAGAAATGATAAAAAATTCACCAGCTAATCCAAGTTGTATTCTTAATTTCAATTTTGTTTCATTGGGATCTCTTTCAAATGATTCTAATAGTTCAATAATGTCTGCAAAGCCTTTTTGTTTTCTTTGAAAATTTTCTTCACTCTCCCAAGGTTTTATTGGATTGAGGACTTCATTTCTTGCAATATCAATTGCTGTTCTTCCTCTCTTATCTTTTGCGTTTACACTCACTTCCCTTTCATTTGATAATTTCACAATCTCAATGTGTCTATAATAACAAGAAACATAAAAAGGTGTTTGACCGTCATTATTTGCTTTCTTGATATCAACTCTCTCATCACTTAACAATAATTTTACAATCTCAATATTTCCATTTCCACAATTAATATAAAATGGTGTAAAGTTACCACTCCTTACTTTATTGATATCAACTCTTTGATCATTTAATAATAATTCAACAATTTCAGTATGTCCTTTTTGACAAGCAATATAGAAAGGTGTTTGATCATAATTATCTGCTTTATTAATATCAACTCTTTCATTTAATAATAATTCCACAATTTCAAAATTTGCGTCTTGACAAGCAATAAAAAAAGGTGTTCGACTCGAACTATCTGTTTTATTAATATCAATTCTATTATCATTGAGTAATATTTTCATAATTTCGTTGTGGCCGTAAAGACAAGCAATATAAAATGGTGTTAAACCATAAGAATAATGTGAATCACTTTCCCAATTGATGTTTATCTGTGAGTTTTGAAGTAATGCTCTAACTTCCTCAACTTTTCCATCTTTACAAGCAAGCCAAAATCGAAGAGTTTCTTCCATTTTTGAAAAAAGGAACCAAAAATGAACTGAAAATGAACCTGAATGGTATCCGAAAAGTATACGAAAAGTAGACGAAAAGTATACGAAAAGATACCTGAATGGTATCCGAAATGTATCCGAAAAGTAGACGAAAATGGGAACGGTTGGCGCTTGAAAAACGACTGAAAATGGACCCAAGTGGGTCAGAAAATGGAACCCAAAAGTAACTGAATTGGGTGTGAATTAGGTAGGAAAATGGAACCCTTTTAGAGCCAAAATCATACTGAAAATGGAGGAAAAAAGAACCAATTTTTTTTTTTTTTTTTTTTTTTTTTTTTTTTTTTTTTCAAATCATCTTCATGAAAACAATCAAAAACATTGAATTTTGAATGAGATACAATCTATCAGAATTGGAATTAGAGAAATTGAAATTGAAATTGGAATGTTTGATTGTTTCACATCAAGTTTGAGGATTTTAACCAAGAATTTTCAAATATTTCATGATTTCTTTTTTTTTAAAAAAAAGTTTCATTTCTCTTGTTTCATTGATGAAGTTATAATATAACGATTCGTTTTTTTCCTTGAGGTGATAAGGAATAGACTTTGCCGATTAAAATAAGAGTTCAATGAACTTCAAGTCAAATTGCTTCAAGTCTTTGACCACAAATTACTAGAAAATAAAATAAAATAAAAAAAAAATTAGCAACAGCAATGAAAAAAAAATTAGAAAGATGAAAAATACAAATAACAACAAATTGTTTTTTTCAAACATTTGAAAGCTTGAAGTTAGTCAATGGAATATAACTTGGAATTAAAGAAGAAGAAAGAAATATGAGTCATTGAATTCATTATGACATTTTTTTTTCTAATGAATCATTGAAATTTTTTTTTTAATTCTATTTTTTTCCAAAAGACATCAATCCACAATCCATAATTAAAGAATTTTGATCCAACAATGTTCTTATATATCACATCAACCTAATTGTTCAAAACCTTTGACATTTAGTCATCGAAGTATAAAGAGTAAGAAAGATTTTGAAAATTTTAAAAAAATCAATTTTTTATTTTATTTTTTTTGATGATATTATAAATATATCTCATATAAGTTGCACTCTAACAATATATCTTGTTGTAATCTTCTTCTTGTTTTTTTTTTATCAAAATGTGTTCTGAGCTCAACTGTGCACTTTGTCAAGATAAGTATCAAAACCCAAAGACTCTTGAGTGTCTTCACTCATTTTGTTGTGAATGTTTAGAACTTTATGTTGAAACAAATGGAGGAGAAGGAATTCAATTATCTTGTCCTTTATGTCGAACTCCTGTTGCATTTGTATCAAAGACTCAAGTTAAATGGTTACAAGCTGATCCATTCTTAATAAATTCATTAAAGGAAGATGATTTTAGAGGAAGTCCCCCTTTGAAAAGTGAGAAAATTATGTGTGAAGATCAAGAGAATGAAGGAGTTTATTATTGTTTAGATTGTCAGCTTTATTTATGTGATGGATGTCAACGAGTTCACCAGAGAATGAGAATGTCTTCTCATCATAAAATTATCCAAAGTGAGGAACTAAGGAAAGGAGATGTTTTAATAATGAAACCAAAGATTGTATATTGTGAGACACATCCTGAAAAAGAAATAGAACTCTATTGTAAAGATTGTGAAGAAGGTCTCTGTTGTTTATGTATTGATCAACACCAAACTCATCCTACTTGTACACTTTCAAATGCATTTGGAAATGAAAAAATATTAATTCAAGAGCAAATGGAGAAAGTAAGATTAATTTTTTCAACTTAATTTGAGAATTTTTTTCAACTTAATTTGACTTCTTAAAATTATAACCAAACTAAAGGTTAAACAAAAAACTGGAATTTTAAAACAAGGAATTCAAGAAATTGAAAAGGTTGTTGAAGCACTTGAATCAAATTTTATTGAGACTCAAAATGAAATTTCGTATTTCTTCAAAAAGTTAAGACATCTACTTGATCAGAAAGAGGCTCAATTTAGAAATCAAGCTGAAGAAGTTCTCAGTGTTAAAAAGAAAGAACTTGCCCTACAAAAAGAAGATCTAAAATTTGGAATTGAATGGATCAATGGAAGTTGTTCAATCATTACAAATACTCTTAATGAAGGAAATCAATTAGAAATTTTAATGTCAAAAAGAAGATATATTTCTAGGTTAATGTATCTCCAAAATCATGAGTGGAAAATGGAACCTATTAAAAGTTCAATAATTGGGATTCAATTCTCAAAGAATGCTGAAACACTTATCTCTGAGAATATTTTATCATGTGGTTTACTTTTCACAGATGATCTTTCATTAAATCACTCTTATATTCAAATCAATAATAATTTGGAAAAAATTGTTCAAGGTGATAACTTTTCATTTGATATTCATACACATTCAAGAGAGGGTCCAATTAATTGTGGAGGAAAAAATTTTCAAGTTATTATTAATGGTCCTTCAAGATCTCAAGTAAATTTTTTTATTTTTATTTTTATTTTTATGTTAGATATTTTTATTTTGTTATTGATTTATCTTATTTTTGTTTTCGTTATTTTTTGAATTTGAATTTTTTTAGAATAGTTATTTTTTGAATTTGGTTTTCTTGAATTCAATTAAAAATCAATAAATTTAGGCAATAATTACAGATAATCAAAATGGAATTTATTCTGTTTCATTTTCACCTCATATCATTGGAAGCTATTCAATTTCAGTTCTTTATCAAAATAAACATATTCAATCTTCCCCTTTCGATATTCAAGTTTTTTCAAAAACAAGGAAATATTCTGAAGGATTAGAACCAAAATTGAAATTTGGAACAAAAGGTAATCAGGATGGAAATTTGGATCATCCATTTAGTGTATGTACTAATTCTAAAAGTCAACTCATTGTTGGAGATTGTTATAATCATAGAATTCAAGTTTTTAATAAAAATGGAGATTTTCTTTTTAATTTTGGATCTCGAGGAACTGGAAATGGTCAACTCAATTATCCTTGTGGGTTAGTGACAGACTCAAATGATAATATCTATGTCTCAGATAGAAATAATCATCGTATTCAAATATTTGATCAACATGGAAAGTTTTTACAGAAATTTGGATTCCAAGGAACTGAAAGTGGTCAATTTCATTATCCCAAAGGAATTGCAATTGACTCATTTGATAATATCTATGTTTCAGATTCCCTCAACAATCGAGTTCAAATTTTTGATAAAAATGGAAACTTTCTAAAGAAATTTGGAGAAACAGGAAGTGCAAATGGACAATTTAATAATCCTCTTGGAATTTGTGTCAATTCAAAAGGAAATATTATTGTTGCAGATAATGTCAATCATCGAATTCAAATTTTTGATTCTTCTGCAAATTTTATTCGAAAATTTGGAATTTGTGGACATCGAGAAGGAGAACTCTATGAACCATGTTTTATTGCAGTTGATTTAGATGATAACATTTTAATAGCAGAACTAAGTAATAATCGAATTCAAGTATTTGATGAACATGGTGAATTTATCTCTAAATTTGGTTCAACTCAACTTTTGCTTCCAACAGGAATTGCTTTTGATAAAAAAACTATGACAGTGATTGTTTCTGAAGAGAAAGATCAAATTTTTGTATATTAATGTAAATAGGAAGAATTTTTTGTATTTTGAATTTATTTTTATTATTAGTGTTAATCAGATTGAGCAACTAATAAGTTGGGTCTGCTTGTTAGTTTGTTGATTTGATTTTTTGAAAGAAGAAATCAATGAAAGATTAAATTTTTGCCAGAAAACTTTTGTATTCCTTCTTATGTTACTTTTATCCTCAAGATCTCTAAATCAATGATAATACCAGTGTTAAATAAAGTTGAATACAAGATTGAACAATGAATAAGTTGATTCAGTCAGTTTGTTGGTTGATTTAATTTTTGAAGAAGAAATCAATGAGTCAGTCTTTTTTTTCTCTTTTTTTTTTCTTCACAAACTGCCATTTTTCATTTCAAAAGGGTAACAAGTTCATTGTTGTTTATAATAAACATGTTCTCTTTTTGAATCAAAAAGTTTTTTTTTTTTTTGGGGTTTGTGAGGATGATGGAACTGATGCTTGTCTTCTTGTTTGTGAAAGAGGAAAAGGAATCAAAGAGAAACAAAAGATACAACAAAAACTTATGGAATTAGTTCAACGCAAACAAGCAATGATCAAAGGTCAACCTAACAGACAAAATATGCAAAGACAAGAAACACAAGTTGGTGGAGGAGAGAAATTAAACATAAAACAACTTGACCAAGCTCAACAAAAGTTATCACGAAAACAAGCTCAAAATCAATCCAACAAACAAAAGCAACCAAAAGTGAAGCAACAAAAAGTAAAACCTCTCCCAGTTCCAAAAATACTTTCAAATATTCAACAAGATTCTTCTCCAATCCAACTTCAACTTCAACCTCAACCAACTCAAATTCAATTATCTCCACTTCAACAAGAAATTTTACTCACCAAAGATTCCAACCCTATATCACTTCAAACCCAAAATGAAACTTCAATTTCTCAATCTCAACCCTCTTTAAATCATTCTAAAAAAACATTCTTGTTTATTGATGCTGGATACATTGAAGAATCTGCAAAGGCTAGAGAATTTGCTGTTGATTATATAAAATTTGTTCAAGTATTGGAAACTCAACTTCAGTGTTCATTTGAAGAGCGTTGGTACTTTACATCCGTTTCAGAAGACAAGATAACAACTCTCAAGACTTTAAGATCCCCAGCTCCAAATGGTCCACATTTTATTGTCAAAAATCATGATCTCAAAAAAACTACTTGTAAACGATGTCACAAAGATCAACAAATTCAAAGAGGAGTTGATGTTGCAATTGCAACTCAAATTTTGAAAGCATCATACCAAAATTTATGTGATCGGATAGTATTTGTAACAGGAGATGGAGATTTTGAAGAGTGTATCCGAGTTTCAAAGGAAGAATGTAAAAAGGAGTTTACAATTGTTGGATTTAATAATCTTAGTATTCATTCCAGTATTACTCAATATGCTTCCAAAGTTCTTTACCTTGATAAATTAATTCCCTCGTTTCAATGTCCACCAGATCAAAGCACAAAACCTCAAAATTGCTCTCAAGAAGAATTAAAATCAAAATCAAAACTTCAAGAAAAAAGAATCAAAATTTTTGTCAAGCCAAAGTTTGATAAACATCAAGAACAAAACCAAGAAAAACCAGCTCAAGTCAAAGCTCCATATTGCTCAAAAAGTACAAAACCTATTGGAAAGTCAAAGTTTGATAAATATCGAGAATCAAAACAAGAACCAACTGAAACCAAAGAACTTACTCAAATTCAATTTCAAAATTACTCCAAAGAAAGATCAAAATCAAATCCAAAACCTCAAGGAATCAAAACTATTGTCAAGCCAAAGTTTGACAAACATCAAGGACCAACTGAAACCAAATACCTTACTCAATTTCAATTTCAAGTCAAACCTCCAAACTGCTTTAAAGAAGAATTCAAATCAGAATCAAAATCTCAAGAAAAAGAAACCAAGAAATTTGATAAACACCAAGAAGAAGCAACTGAAACCAAAGATCTTATTCAAATTCAAACTCAAGTCAAAACTCAATCAGAACCAAAGTTGCAATCAAAATTGGAATCCAAAATCAAACAAGAACTTGATGATGGTGTGAGCTCTTGTTCTATTTGTTAATTTTGAAGTTTTATTTATTTTTATTTTTATTTTTATTTTATTTTATTTTATTTTATTTATTTGTTAAAAAATCAATTGTCAAAATATTGTAATAAATTTTTTTGAATCAATATCTTCTTATTTTCATTTTCATTTTCATTTTGATTTTTTACTTTTTATGACAGCAACTATCTTCAATATTTAAAATTTCAATGTCAAAACATCAATCAAACTTCACCAATCTATCTTTGATTCAATTATCAAAAGAATCAAAAAATAATTGAAGATGAATCAAGTATGTAACAATACCTTTGAAACTTCCAACTTGAGAGTAACTTTTTATAATTATAAAATTACTTTCCATTTCATTTCCTTAATTCACTTTAACAAAAGTTGAGATGTCCCCAATTAATTCAATCTCCTCTACAAATCAATATTCTTATCTTCAATAATTCAAGAGTGATTCTCTTTTTATAATCCTTCCTCAGTTTCTTGTTATCAGTTTTCTCAATTTCATCAATTGAAGTTCAATAGGTTCGTTTACTTGCAACAAAAATTCATTTTTCATTTTCTTTTGCTTTTCTCTGTGCGGCTCTTGCGAAACTTCTGAATTAATTGAAGAGAATTAAGTTTGATCTATTGTATTGAAGTTTAACATTTCATTCAACTTTTAAGATAACTGAGATGATGAAACAACTTAAAAGTAGATCCAATATCACTTTTCTTTTTCTTCTTGTATTTTGTTTGATTTTTCTTTATTTTTTTCAGTTTCAAATTTCGATGTTTCATTCTTTTTCATTCATTCATTTGATATCAAACCATTTGAGTTCACTCTCTAATTAAAAGATAGAATTATAACTAAAACAATTGAAGAGCAAATATACTTTAATCATTGGATTTCTTTTAATCCACTTTCATATTTTTTCAATTCACTAAGTTAACTATTAAATCAATAGCTTATTATTTCTTTGGATAAAAGAATGTCATCAAGAGGAAAAGAAAGAGAAAGAGGAAAAGAAAGGGAACAAGAAATAGACTTAGAATGTACATTATGTAAAGATACATTTAGAGAACCAAAGACATTAGGATGTCTTCATTCATTTTGTTTGGAATGTTTAGAAATTTATGTGGAAAGGAATCATTCAAATATTGAATTAAAATGTCCAATTTGTAGAACACCTTTTCAAATTCAACAAAATCAAAATCAAAAACAACAATCATCAAATTTATCAACAGATTCATTCCTTTTAAATTCATTAAATACATATAACTCATTATCTAATTCATTTTCTCAACAAAAGAAAAAACAAAAATTGATGTGTTTGGATGGAGAGAACGAAGCAACTTCTTATTGTTTGGATTGTCAAGATTATTTTTGTGAAATATGTTCAAAATCTCATAAATCAGTGAAAATGTTGAAAGACCATCAATTAATTCCAATTGAAGAAATGAAAGATGAAAATCAAATTAAATCAATTACAAAATCAAATCCACAACTTTATTGTCCAATTCATAAACAAGAGGAAATGAAATTATTTTGTGAAGATTGTAAATTAACAATATGTTCATTGTGTGTTCTTCAACATCCATCTCATAAAATTTCTCCTCTTTCAAGTAATATTTTTGGAAATGAAAAACAATTATTAACCAACTTAATCAAAAAGGTTTTTTCTATTTTCTTTTTTCTTTTTTCTTTTTTTATATCAAAAATAAAATAAAAGGTGAAACCAAAAGATAAGGAATTAAGAGAAGGAATAAATAAATGTGAAGAAATGATTCAACAATTAGAAATCAATTCAACAACAACTCAAACTCAAATTAATGAACTTTTCAACAAAATTAGAACTAAATTAGATGAAAAAGAACAAGAATTATTAAATAAATTGGATGGAATTGAGAAATTCAAAAAGAAAGAATTAGAACTTCAAATAGATGAATTAAAATTTGGAATTGAAAGTATTATTGGATCTTGTCAAATGATTGAAAACTCAATTTCTTTATCAAATAAAAACGAAAATGATATTCAATTAATCTCAATGAAGAATTTATATGAGTCAAGATTAAATTATTTATCAACTAATATTTGGAGAATTGAACCATGTCATAATCCATTCATTGAGCTTTTAATTAATGAGAATGAAGAAGAATGTATTTATTCAAATATTTCAAATATTGGAATGATTGATTCAAATGAAATTTCAGCTTATCAATGTTTAATTTCAAGAAATGAAAAAGAAACAATATTTAAAAATAAAGAATTTAAATTTGAGATCATTAGTTATTCAACTGAAGGAAAAAAAATGGAAAAGGGAGGAAATGGAATGAATTTTAGAATTAAAATTGAAAAGGAATTAAAATCAAAAAATGGAAATAATGAGAAATATGAATGGAAAATTATGGATTTGAATAATGGAAGATATGAAGTGATAATGAAATTGAAACGCGAAGGAAAATATTTAATTTTCATTGAATATGATGGAATGAATCTTCCATCTTCACCTTTTCAAGTTCAAGTATTTTTGAAATCGAAACAAAGAAATTATAATGAAATAAATGAACCAAAATTAACATTTGGATTAAATGGAAATGGAAATGGTCAATTTCAGTTCCCAATTGGACTAGCAATAAATTCACAAGGAAATATTTTTGTTTGTGATAAAGATAACCATAGAATTCAAATATTTGATTCAGAAGGAAATTTTATTTCAATGTTTGGATCAAAAGGAAATGGAAATGGTCAATTTTATTCTCCAAGAGAAATAGTAATAGATTCAACAGAAAATATTCTTGTTTGTGATCAACATAATCATAGAATTCAAATATTTGATCCAGAAGGAAAATTCATTTCAACATTTGGATCAGAAGGAAACAGAAATGGTCAATTTCAGTTCCCAATTGGGCTCGCAATTGGTTTCAATGATAATATTTTTGTTTGTGATAATGATAATAATAGAATTCAAATACTTGATTCAGAAGGAAATTTTATTTCAAAATTTGGATCACAAGGAAGTAAACATGGTGAATTCACGTATCCAAAGGGAATAATGACTAATTCAAGAGGAAATATTCTTGTTTGTGATACATTTAATCATAGAATTCAAATATTTGATCCAGAAGGAAAATTTATTTCAACATTTGGATCAGAAGGATTTGGAAATGGTCAATTTAGTTATCCATATAAAATTTGTGTTGATTTGAACGATAATATCCTTGTTTGCGACAAACTCAATGACAGAATTCTCATATTTGATTCGAATGGAACATATATCTCAAAATTCAAAGTGAATCGGCCAATGAGTATTTCAATTGATCCCGATACTCAAAATATCATTGTAAGCGGAGAAGATCACAAAATTTCAATTTTCTAAGATAAATAAATCAATCCGCTTTTCCTCATCTTTCATTTCTTTCATTTCGTTCATCAGATCATTCTTAATTAATGTCGAATATTAATATTCATCGACTAGTTACAATTAAGAGACCTATAAAGTTATAAAATCAATATTGCTTTTCCTCTTTCTTCCATATATATATATGAATTCATTTCAAAAAAAATTGTCTATCAATCAAACAATCAAATAAATCAAAAAATTTTTGTTTGTTAGATTAATGTTGATTATCAATCCAGTTCATTCAAATCATTTTCTTATACTCTTACTTTCATGCTAGAGTTCAAGAATGATTCTCTTTAATCCTTCCTTCTGTTTTCTCAATTTCATCGATGAAGCTCAATAAGTTCTTTGAAAGAAGATATTTTGTTGGAAAGTGTGGCAATTGAATTACAATTGTTGATCAATGATGATTTGTTCACCTCTCGGACCCTCTTCAAAAAGAAGATTCCATGAATTTCAGTTACTTTCAACAACCTCCTATACTTCAGCTTCTTTATCTGTTCAAAAGTAAAGAAAACGAGAATTTGTTTCAACTTTGTTCAGAAGTAAAGAAAACTTTTCTTTAAGAGGTTTCAGTTCAACTCTTTTGATATTCTGGACTTGACCAACAAATTCACACAAATTGGGAAGATTTTTGGATAAAGAAACACTTTTTTATATTGCTTGTTGAAAAGGACTTGAAATTATTATTAAATGATGATAGAATTGATATCAATCAAGCAAAGTGTGAAACCATTTTATGTTGTTTATCGAAAAGGACAAATTGAAATTGTGAAATAATGAGGATGATGAAAGAGTTGATTTCCATCAAGCAAATGAAACACTATTGGCAATTTTTTTTTCAAAGGAAAGGAACATTTCATTGAATGATGAAATGACAAAGATATTCAGAGATGTTGCAAATTCTTTTATTCAATCAAATAAATGAGAAACCCTTTTCTTTGGATAGGTTCTCCTGAACCAATCTTCTGAGTTAAGATCTGCAAGTAGATTTTGAATGGTTTTTAGATTGATTTGGTCCTCAGAATTATATAAAGCTTAGCAGGATACATTTCAGACAGTCCTTGAAGATTTAGTTTTTCTAATTATTAGAAACAATCAATCATCCAAAGAATCTATGAAGAATGTATTATATTGTTTAATGGAATTTTTTCTCATTTTATCTCAATTAACAATAATTGTGGCTCTTGAACAAGAAAAAAGCAAGATCAAATGTCAAAACCAACTCAAATTATTCAACAACAAACAAACAATGAACAACAACAACAAATATTGAACCATTTGGAAAAGATTTTCACCAAAATATTAGATGGATTTGAAAACAAACTTCAAAAAGCAAAAAGTAGAAGATTTTGAAATACTTGGACAATTTGAAAAGCTTAAAAATGATTAAAATGGAAGAAAGTCTTCAAAAACTGGAAATTCAAAACAAAGAAAACTTTGAAAAAATAGAAACTAATTCAAAACAATGATTTTGGGCAAATGTTGCAAAAACTTGAGAAAAAAAAAAGAAAAGTATGTTTGGAAAATAAAGATTGATGAAAAAGAGGAAGGAAAACGAAAACAAACTGAAGAGAGAGAAAATAAACAGTGATCATAACGATAGAATAAAACTTCAAAGGTGATATTAATGATATTAATGCTTCAATTGAACCTTTTGGAAAGGACTTGGACTTTCAAGAATCTAATTTCACACAATAAGTATGTATGATTCATGAATCCTGTTTTGTTTGCATTTGTTCCTTTTTTCCAAAGAAAACTGACTTTCTGGCTCTTTTGTCCTTTTCTCTTTTCATCATAGAAAGCTGTTGAACAGCGATGACCTTGTTGAAATTTTTAGTTCAACTTATTCTATTGCTGAGTTTATGTTTCGCTAACCTTGAACTTGTTGATCCAACAACTATTGCAGACCCAATTACATTGTCTGGAACCTACACCTACCGGATTTATTCAAATGGAAACCCAAATGATTTTCAATTCCTCTGTCCTTCTCCTATTGTAACAAGAGTCACTTTGAATGTACCATTTCCTTCTTTTTTAATATCTTCCCTTCATTTTCATTTTCATTTTTCATTTTTCATTTTATTTGATTGTTTGATTCCTTACTTTTTTCCTTTTTCATTTCCTTCGAAATAAAAAATAAAAAAATTAAAGGATAACTCTGTTTTAATTCTTGAGAATTTAACTCTTGGAGGATGTAATTTGAAAGTAAGTTCATTCATTGCAAAGAATAATGCCACCATTATTTTAAGGTTTCATTTTCTTTTTCATTTTCATTTTCATTTTTTTTTTTTTTTTTTTTTTTTTTCAATATCGAATCTCGAATCAATTCTTAACAACCAATAAATCTATTGATAGAAATGTAATAATGTCTGGATCTATAGCCACTAGCCATATGCAGCACACTTTTTTTGAACTCTGTGACACTACTAAAATTGATATGTCAAATGTTAGAGTGGAAAATTTCTCAACATTATCAACGACAGGTAATCAAGATCTCTAGAGCTATTCTTATTATTTGACTGTCTAAAAACTAAAGAACTATTTTTAACTCTTTGGTTTAGTTCCCCTCATTTTAAACTCAGCTTCATCTGTAGCATCTGCAGGAACAGTTGTAGCTGACCTAGTGTATTGGAAAAATAATGCGGTTCGGATTTATATATTCTTCCTTATATACATTAAAAACAAAAACCTGAATTTAGGGTCCCTTTGTTTATTCAAGCGGTAGAGCATCAATTAATGTTACCCTAACAAATTCTTACTTCGGTGCCTCAAACCCGACAAGTCCAATCCTTTCATTGTCTAATACCCAAACATTTATTTCAATTTCTTCGACCCTTTTTGAAGATTTTTCTGTATCTTTTCTATCCTTTTCTTTCCTTTCTTTACTAATTTTATTAATAATGTCACTCATCCTTTTTTCGATAGGACCAAATTCTGAAGCTCTCCTCCACGGTCACAAAACCTGCAATTGTAGACATTTCAAATTGTACGTTTAATCACCTTCTTTCGAAATCAACCACCATTTTGCTAAGTAGTACAACAGTCCAATTTTCTCTTCGAGAATCTATAATTAAGGATACAGTTTCAACAGGTTCACTTTTCGTTTTCATCTTTTGTAAAAATTTGCCCAAAAATCGATACCATAGTTTTATTCACTTTTTGTTTTCATTTTGTAAAAAAATAAATAATAGTTTCCTTCCTTAGTGTCACAACTGTAAAAGAAAACACAATTATTGAAATGAGTGATGTCTCATTCCTAAATAATAATTTTGGTACAGCAACCGTGATTAGCTTTAATAATGGATTTCTTGGCTCAGCTTCCTTTTTTCGTTTAAAAGCAGTTAACAATCAATGCGGAATGTTTTTATATGCCAAAGGTGGCACTCCACCTTATGGCCCAATGATATTTGATACCCTCTTGATCCAGTATCCAATTCATTTTTTCTTTTTTTTTTTCTTTCTTTTTTTTTTTTTTAAAAAAAAAATGAATATTTCCTCTTCTAAAGGGACTCAACATTTGAAAGAACTACTGCCGCCTCTGCACTAATTTATTTTTTTAGTCCAGAAATCAACAATTTATCTTTTTCCAACACAGTTTTCAAAGAGAATACAAATAAACTGGATGGAGGAGCTCTTGCACTGAATGACATTTTTAGTAATGCGGTCTCTATAAGGTGACCAAGTTTTTTATTCAATTTCCCTTCATTTTTCCTGAAAAATTAAATTAGAAATTGTACTTTTGAAAGAAATACTGCAGCATCCGGTGGTGCAATCTCATTTAATAGTGCAGAGGAAGGAATTCTAAGTTTTGAGGACACACTTTTCGATTCAAATAAGGCAACATCAAATGGTGGAGCAATTCAAATTACAAGTTATTATGGTCCAACACATTTAGAATTTTCCCCAAATGTTGTCTTTCGCAATAACAATGCAGATCAACTTGGTGGAGCTTTTTATATACTTTATGGCGCTGGTGTCCCTCCATTTAGCACAAACGGACTTGCTCTCTTTGAAAGGTTGATTTTATTTCTTCTTTCTTTCTTCCATTATTTAATTCAGATCAAGCTCCTTCACTCATCCAAAAATTTCTCAATAGTAATTATGGGAGATTGGGAGGGGCTTTTTATCTCACCAACTATGTTGGCCCCATTATATTCAACGATTGGGTATTCAAGAATAACCAAGCCCTGTAAAATCTTTTATTTCTTTTTTTTTTTTTTATCAAATACATTCCTCTTAGTTCTGGGGGAGCAGCCTATCTTGTGTCTCCTGACATCAGCTTTGAAGGGGGACTATTTGAAGGGAATTATGCAAGTAAGTTACTGCTATTTTTAATTTTTTTTTTTTTTTTCTTCCTGAACATTTTACTTATCATTTCCAGATAATACTGGTTCGGCCATCTACTCAGAGTCTCTTCGCCATTCTTTTAATAATACCACTTTTTTTAGAAATAATGCTGACAGTGCCTTTTATTCTCTTTATTTATTTTCGTTTCTAATTAACAAAAATTTCAAAATAATCAAAGTGATTACACTATCTCGCACTTATACAAGTGTATATCCCTTAAGCAACCCAGCCACTCTTCTACTTAACAATGTCATTATGATTGAAAATCAAGGACCTCTTTTTAATGTATCCAAAAACCTGGAAAATGGAGTTAATATAACAAACTCATATTTTGAAAAGAATTATGGTTAGATTTTTTTTTTTTTTTTCCTTATAAATAAAAAACTTCTTCTTTTAGGTTCCCGATTACTCTACTACCAAGACCTTTCAACCAATCTCACAACTTATATTACATCCTCAGTTTTTATTTCAAATGAAGTGGATATTATTATATCAATTGAAGCAAATTTCATGTATTATGTCAATTTAATTACTTCTAATTTGATAGTAAAATTTTTTTTCTTATTTTATTTCTTATTCTTCATTTAAATCCAATAGTTTGACTCGAATATTGGAACCTTATTTGATACTCAACTTGATCATGCATCAATTTCAATATCTTCATCTACATTTAAAAAGAATGGGATTTTTGACTCCAGTCAATGGAGTTTCAGAGGATTATTTCAAATTAACAGAGATTCTTCACTTGTTGTGACAGAGTTCATTTTACTTTCTCTTTACCTTCTCTAATATTTTAATCAAGGTTTTCAAAAAAAAAGTTCCCAATTTGAAGGAAATCAAGCTGAAACTCTTTTAAATCATCAAGCTATTCGTACTTCCTTATTTTTTAATTGTACTTTCACTTCAAATACCATGCAGGATGCACTATTTATGTCAGATTATGGAACCCTTGTTCTTTCAAATTGTTCAATTTCGAATGAGCCTCTATCTAACACCAAATGTTTTTCAATTTCTCGAAATGCCATTTTATCTATTTCTCAAGTTCGTATTTCTGGGTGTCCTTCAACAGGTTTTTTTTTTCAAAAAAAAAAAAAAACTTCTTTCATTTTTATGATCAAAAAAAAAAAAAAAAAAAAAGATAACAAGCAAACAATCTTGACAAATTTTTACAATTCATTAACATCAAATGGAATTTTGTTGTGGGATCTTGATGTTGAATTATGTGGACAAATTGGTGTTACCTGTGATTCAAATTTAGGATTGACAAAATTGTATTCTTTCTTTCCAAAAGTTAGAAAAACAAATCGAAACCAACTTTTCAATTAATGGGTTAGAGACTTGCAAGGAAAACAAATCAATGGGGCAATTCCAAGTGAATTCGGAAATCTGGTTCAATTAGAAACTCTGTAATATTTTACATCAATTTCTTATTATTTCTATTGCATTATTGGAGACTTTTATTAAAAAATTCAGAATCCTCTCTGATAATCAATTATCAGGCACACTTCCAACTCATCTTGGAAGCTTACTCAACCTCCAACGATTGTATCCTTCTTTGTGATCTTTTTTGAAAAGATTTTTTTTTTTTGCGACTCACTTTTTTTAAAAAAAAAAAAAAAAATTAACAAGAGATCTTTCCTCCAATCAATTATCAGGGACACTGCCATCACAATTTAAGAATTTAAATACGTTACAAGAACTGTTTGAATTTTATTTTAATTGATAGTTTGTTTGACTTAATTTTTTTTTTCAAACAGAAATCTTTTCTCAAATCAATTATCAGGGAAAATTCCATCCCAACTTGAAAGTTTAACAAATTTAAAGACATTGTATGAAAATGCTTGACTTCTTCCATCAAAAAAAAAAAAAAAAAATCAAATTTTTTTTAAAAAAAAGAAAAGAAAAATAATAAACCTTGACCTAGAGAAAACTGAAACAAAAGACAAAAAAACAGGATGATGATGAGCATAGTTGGTCTCCAAAAAAAAAAAAAAAAAATCAAATCTTTTTTATTTGTAGAAAACTTTCAAATAACTACTGGGATTGTTCAATCTTTAATTATTCTGGATTTACCCAAAATAATGATTATAACTTTACAAAAGAACGATGTGGTAAACAATTTTTTTTCTTGGAAAAAAAAGAAAAAAAAAACTTTGAAAATTCTTAGACGAAACCTGTTCATCAAACCAATGTGAAAATGGAGGAACGTGCTCACTCTGGTTGAATGGAAATTTCAGTTGCCAATGTTTACCTCAATTTCTTGGAACAAATTGTGAATTTGGTTACTTTTTTAACTTCTTTTTTTTTTCCAATAACGACAGCAAAATGAATATTAATAATTAGCCATTCAATGTCCATATATTTCAAAAGAAGAAAATGCAGAATGGAATGAAGCATTAGTTTATGAAGAAGTTAGAGGGACATGTGCTCTTGGTTATACAGGCTTAATTATCAGAAAATGTAATGAAAATGATCAAAATAATCAAATTGGTATTTGGGGTCCTATTTCTGGTTTTTGTCAAGGTACTTTCCATCTCCTTTTGAATCTTTTGATTATAATTATATTCAAAGTAAAAAAAAAAAAAAAATCAAACGAATAGATGTCGATGAATGTTTAACAAATACTGGAGAATGTAGTCCAAATGCGAATTGTAAAAATGTTGATGGGGGCTTTGAATGTGGTTGTAAAGAAGGTTATTCAGGAGATGGCTTTTCTTGTCAGAAAAAAAGTGAAAACAATCAAGCACTTGGAATTGGTATTGGTGTTTCTTTTGGTCTTTTAGCATTTATATCGCTTGTCTTATTAATCTTGTTTTTCCTTCGAAGAAAGGTAAATTTATTTCTTTCATTTCTTTAAGCCTTTCAAATTAATGATTTCAATCAATCTAAAAGAAAAAAGAAACCAAAAATCGAGAAAGCAAGCACACTGAAATGGTTAATTTTGAGAACATTTCAACAATAGTTGGTATATCCCTTTCCCCTTCTTTTTTTCTTCTTTGGAAAAAATTTTGTCATCCCAATAACGACAATAAAAAATTGTAGCCGGAGAAACAACTTTGATGAACACAAAGTTTGAGGTATCATTACCAGGATTTATGAATATAGATTTTGTGAATCAAATTAGAAAAGAAGAAAAAATTGGAGGTGGCGGTGCCGCTACTGTTTACAAGGGCATTATTATAGATCCAAAATTAAGAGAAGTTTCCTTCCTTTTTTTTTTTTTTTTTTTATGGAGAATTGATTTATTTTTTTTAGAAATTTGGATTCAAAGAAGTGGCAATCAAACAATTAGTTGATGGTTCAGACATTTCGCTCGAAGAAGGCAAATTGAGATTTGAACAAGAGATTTCCATCATTTGGAGTATCTCGTCTCATCCTCATATTATCACTTTAGTCGGATATTCTGAAAATCCACGTTTAATTATCACTAAAGTATTCTTATCTTTTCTTTTTCTTTCTTTTTTTCGGATATTTACTTTTCTTATTCTATTTCTAAATAGCTATATGATGAAGATTTGAACCATTACATTAAAAATTCAAAAGAAGATATTTCAAGTGAATTTTTTTTAAAATTTTCAAAACAAATTGCATCAGGAATGAGTTTTGTTCATTCGAATGGAATTGCTCATAGAGATCTCAAACCGTTGTTTCTCCTTCTTTCTCTCTTACTTTCTCCTTTTTCTTTTACTTAGCCATTAAATCAATAAAATCCCAACAGATCAAATATCCTTCTCGAAAAAGAAAATGGAAAAATGAAAGCAATAATTTGCGATTTTGGTTTGGCAAGAATTAGTTCTGAAAAAAATGTTATTTCTTTCTCTTTTCTCTTTTCCATTCTCTTTACTTATTTCTTTTTTAAAAAAATTGCATTTAGGTTTTAAACCAAAAGGTAAATGTGAAAGGACTATCACCCCGATATACAGCGCCAGAAGTTTTTGGAAGAATGATGTCAAATGTAACAGTCGTTTCAGTTGAAGATGAAATGAAAAGTGATGTGTATTCTTATTCTCTTATCCTTTGGGAAATGATGACAAGAAAGATTCCTTGGGAAAATTGTACACTCTCTTTTATTTTTTGAAGAAATAAAAATAAAAATAAATCAATAAATCAATAAAATAACGATGGAACATAATATAGTAATAGAGACGTCGGAAATTGATTTTCAAGTTCGATCAGGAAAAAGAGAGCCAATTCCAGATGCTCATGGAGATAAAATTCTTGAATTCTTATCAGCTTTGATTGAAATGTGTTGGAATCAAATCCCAAATGAGAGACCTACCTTCGATCAACTAGACCAAAAATTATCTGTATCTATTTGAACCTAACTTGTATTTTTCATTTCTCATTAGATAATTATAAACCTTCTTTTAATGTAAATAAATATATTGACTTTTTAATTTCTTTTTTTTACAAGATTTTTTTTATTCTCATCCAACTTGAAACAAATGACTCATGAAAAAAAAAAAAAAAAAAAAAAATGGAAAAGTTGGAAGCCATCTCCTCCCTCCACAAGTTAATGTAAGCTTTTTTCGTAGTTCAGAAAAAATTTTCTGTTAAACAAAATCAAACTTAAAACCAAGAAGAGTTATTAGAAGTTTAATAATTTCTTGAATTAATTCAATTAATTAAATAAAAAGGGAAGAATTGGAAGAGTTGAGAGAAAATATTGAACCAATGAAAGAAAGACTTCAAAAACTCCAAAAATCGAAAGAGGAAGTGAAAGAGACTCAAATTTTGCTTCGGAAAAGAAAGAAAGCATCTCAAATGAAACTTGCTACAACGACTTCAAGACTTCATCTCATTAATCAAACAATTTCAAAACTACAACAAAAGTGAAATGAAAAATAAAATGAAGTGAAAATTGAATGAATCTTGAAGGAAGGAAGTTGAATGAATCTTGAAGGAGTCGAAAGACGAATTTTATTATGATTGAAAATTGAAAGAAAAGAAAAGAAAAGGAAATGTAAAAAAACAACTTTATTTGCAAAGAGAATAAAAATACAAGTAAAAATTAAAATGCTTCATTCTCACTTTCTTTTGTATTGAAAATTTTCTTTCATTTCTCCAAATTGTCAACCTACTTGAAGAGATTGTAAGGCTAAAGCTGAATAAAAATTTTTTGCTAAACCTAAAATGTTGGAAATAATGAGTTGGTTATTATATTGGTCACCAGTTGTTAAAGAAATACTTGAAATACTAAATGAAAATATACATAAGTACTGGCTTCATTTTGTCAGTCCAATATCGGTACTTTTTGTTGAACAAAGACGCAAGAGACAAGCTTGCAAAACTGACTCAAACCGGCTTAGTTTATGAAAGAATTTCTATCCATCTTTAAAGATTTAGATTTCTTGAAAAAGACTTTCAATTTTGTTCTGAGATGAAGCAGAAATTGACACAATGATTTAGTGTCTAGGGAAGAAATTTGACTGATATGATTTCCATTAAATACAGAATACAAGTGGGCTCTAACTAATGGTCCAGGAAACATGAAAAAAAAGAAGCTATTCAAGCTCGTCCGAATCTTGAAGAATCTTTTCAAGAATATTCCTACTTTTATCAAAACCTATATTGATGGAAAACTTTATGTGGCGAAGAACTTCTTTGATTGTAGAATGCAGATTGATCTATTTAGAGAGTTTTGTGAAAAAGTTGCTCAAAATCCTCAAAATTATATTTCAACAAATTCTCATGAAGAGTATCTCCAAAGAAAATCCAAGCCTTAAGCTTAGGAAGTATCATCATAATCAACATAATCACTATCAGCTTCTCGAATCCACAAAGATGTGTAATCTGCTTTGAACATCCAAGGGAAATGTGCTGCTATCCCTGTTGTAAGATTAAAAGAACACGAATTTAGCGCGAAGTGTCCTATTCGCAAAACATTTCTTGACGATATGGTCAAAATATTTAATGCATAAAAAATAAAATGATTGACTTTGCTTCTCAAGCAATGCAACACTTCATTTTTTTTTTTTTTTTTTTTTTTTTTTTTTTTTTTTTTTT
>Ga0209960_1001760_pt1 | contig 25751 bp, 30 predicted proteins | sample ThiBiot_500_plan_2_FD_183947 | JGI IMG/M metagenome (GOLD analysis project Ga0209960, IMG submission 183947) | Wastewater bioreactor microbial communities from Cape Town, South Africa - Thiocy_expt_500_plan (SPAdes) | ecosystem: Engineered > Bioreactor > Thiocyanate-remediating >...
TTTTCCATTGGAGAATATAAACTGATTTTTCTTTCTTTCTTTTTTTTTTTTTTTAAATGAATTAGAAAAAAATGGAAGTTCATGTCGATAATATGACTCATTCAATTAAATTCCTCGCAAATGTTGCTCGAGCAAATATTCAAACTCAATATCAAGATGCTGCTGGTGCAGTAATCACTGGAGCTTCAGAAATGAGGAGCTTTTTATCTGAAGTTGTTGTAAAAGCTACGGATTTCACTTTCAAACAAACTGTTAATTTTACGCTGATGCAATTACAAGAGGCATTGACATTATTAATTCAATCAAGTAATGTAGCTGCAAGGAGCAATTCCCAAGATGCTGTTCAGGCAATGGTTAATTCTGCGGTTAAAATTGCTAGACTTACTAAAGAATCTCATACATCAATTACTAATAAACTAAATACGCTCTAATATAACTTCTTTTATTTATTTATTCGAATTCTAAATTACAATGTATTTTATTTTATTTTATTTTATTTTCTGTTCTTTTATTGAAGTTTATCTAAAGGATTGGTCTGATATGGTTGAGTGAAATAATTAAAGAGAGGTGAAAAAACGTATGTTTTAGAGAAGGTAAAGAGGGAAGCCAAAATTGTGGGAAGAGGTGAAGCTGAATAGATTTGAAAAGTTGAGGCAAGTGTTTTGAGAGAGTATTGAATAATTGTCAAGAATGTGCCCACAAAAAATACTCTTGCTTGTCCTAAAGGTGAATTTGGAAGGAAATAACGTTTATTTGCCGCAAGTCCTAATGATATACATGCTTCAAAGAAATGTAAAATATTAACAAAGCTTTTGGTTTCAGTTAATTGTTGGAATGTGTTCTTAACATGGACAATTTCAGAGTCAAAATCTTGCATTGTTTTATTTACACCTTTATGTAATTTATTGAGTTATTTGTTTTGAAGGTATTTGTATTTATATTTTTTTTAAAAAAAATAAAATAAAAAATCAAACTTTCCATTCCAGTTCGAAGATCACTCAAAAATTTTTCAAAATTTTGTTTATCTAAATGTAAATCAGGATTTGACATGTTCAATATATCAATTAGTTCTCCAATATTTTGGAAGTTTCCTTCCATGAAATCATTTAGTAATTGGTTAGCCATTTGTTCAAAAACTTCTTGAGCAAAAAGATTCTCATTATTATCTTCTCCAGTTGAATCATATCTTTGACGTCTCTCAATATTCTTTAAAGTTTCATATGCGCTTGATAATCCTATTTTTTAAAAAAATTCAATGATTTTGTAATTTTTGTTTGAAAAAAAAAAAAAAAAACTTTGAAAAGCTTCAGTAGATTTTGGTAAATGACTATTGATTTGATATTTTTTTTAAAAAGTTAATAAAAGTAAAAGATAAATTGAAAATATAAAAACACTCACCATTTATCTGGGTGGACAAGTCTAGAAAGCTTTATTGAAAAAAAAAAAAAATTTAAATGAATAAAATGAAAAGAATAAAAATGAAAGTTAAAAGAAAAAGAAAAAGGTACATAAATATAAGAGTTTCTAATTTCATCTTGTGAAGCAGTTGAAGAGAGTGAGAGTACTTGGTAATGAGTTTTAGCTTCTAATATTGTCACAATAGCAATTTGTTGGGTTCGTCTTCTCTCATCCTCATCCGCCATTTTTTCCTTATTTTTCCTTATTTTTTACTTTCCACAAAATTTATCAATGTGTCATCGAAATTGCAATAAATCAACTCGAATAAAATAAAATAAAATAAAATTCATAAAACATAAAAGAAGAAAGAAAAAAAATGAAAATTGATTCAATTAATTATTTATTTTGTGAATTTTTTTTTTTGGGAAAGAGGAGGGTTTTATGCATAAGGTGAATCACTTGGTTCATCAATGACTTGTGAAAAATGTTTTGGAGTTTTCTTGGATCTGTAAACAGCAAAGACAACGACTCCAGTAATGACAAGAAGGGTAACAATGACGGAGACAGAGATAGCAGCTACATCACTTTTTCTTTGTTGTTCCATATAGTTGTTTCCATTGACAATGTTATTTTCGAGGGCTTTAATTTCTTGAGAATCAACAACTCCATCACCATTAAGGTCTAATGAAGTAAAAGTTTGTTTGTTTTGAGCTTCAGTTTTTCCTGGGAAGACAGTGGCAAGACATAACATAAATTCAGATTCTTCAATGACTCCATTGTTGTTTTCATCAAATTCACGGAGGAGTTCCCAAGAAAGGGTTTTAGCTCCAGCTGGGTGCATACATTCTCCTTGATGGGCTGTACCAATTGAACTTTTTTTGGTGACGAGGGAAGAGCAGCTAGCTGTGTCAAGGTGACAAGAGGAAGAGTAAGTGGTACCATCAGTTCCACAAACTGGTTGATAGATCATCAAACATGGGCGATCACAATCAGCCAAAGTACATTCTCCATCATGAAGCTTGCTAATTGTTGTTCTCATTTCACAAGCAGAGAGTTGCATCATGCATTCATTTGAGTAAGTGATACCATTAGATCCACAAACTGGGCGAATTTCTTTTGTGCATCTTGCATTGCAAGTAACTGACTCACAATCTGAAAAGTAGGCAACTGAAACATCTGATTTAGTCTTACATTTTTGAACTTTCAATGAACATTCATTTCCATAAGTTTGCCAATCACTTCCACAAACTGGTTGATAGATCATTGGGCAACCATCTGGGCAAGGTTCTTCACAAGCTCCTTGTTTGGCAACGGTGATTTGGGATTTAGTATCACATGCAGCTTTAGAGAGGAGACAGGTATTGGAGTAAGTCATTTTATCTGATCCACAAACTGGGTCATAATTCATGGGACAAGCATCTGGGCATTCTTTACAAGCACCTTCATAAACAGAGACAATGTTGGAGCGGAGATCACAGGCTTCTTTTCTCAAAAAGCAAGAGTTTTGGTAGGTCTTTCCATTAGATCCACAAACTTCACGTAATTCTTTGGTGCATGGAGGAAGAGTTGCACAATCATCAAATCTTGCTTCACATTCTCCCATCTTGGAAACTCCCAAGCTGGCTCCGAATTTACAGGCAAATCTTTGTAATTCACAATAGTTTCCGAATGTTGCACCAATATTTGAGCAAACTGGTTCATAATTTTTCATGCAAACATCTGGGCAAGGTTCTTCGCAGGCTCCTTGCTTGGCAACTGAGACAGTAACCTTTGATTTACAAGCAAAGGCTTCAAGAGCACAACGGTTGGCAAAAGTAATTCCATTTGAACCACAAACTGGGGTGAAATCAGCGGTGCACATATCTGGGCAGTTTTCTTGACAAGTTCCTTGTGTTTTGACTGTGATTAAAGATTTTGTTAAACAAGCTTCACGTTGAAGGAGACATTCGTTTGAGTAGGTGACTCCATTTGAACCACAAACTGGTTGATAGTTCATTGTACAGAATTGAGGACAATCAGCTTCAGCACATTGACCTTGGTGAGAGATGGCTAATTGAACACCATTTTGACAGTTGTATCTTTGAATTTCACAATAATTTGGGAAAGTAAGTCCATTTGAAGCACAAACTGGTTCAAAGTTTTGGGCACACATATCTGGGCAAGAATCTTTACAGGCACCCTTGGATTTAACTTTAAGGGTAGTGCTCTTTTGATGACATGCTTCACGTTCTAATGCACATTCATTTTCATAAGTATGAGAATCAGTACCACAAACTGGTTCGAATTTTGACATACAAATAGAAGCACATTCTGCACATTCTCCATTAGAAGCGACTGTAATAGTTTGTGATTTTTCACAAGCATTTTTTTGGAGTAAGCATGCATTTGAGTAAGTTTTGCCATCAGATCCACAAACTGGGTCATAATTCATTGGGCACATAGTTGGGCATTCGTTAGTGGCTATATTTATTTTGATTTGATTAGATTTATTTTGAAAAAAATTTTTCTTTCTTTTTCAATTATTTATTTATTTATTTATTTATTTTTGAATTTTTTTTTAAAAAAAAATAAAAGAAACTTACTTTGTTTACATTCTCCGAGAGCGGAAACAGTAAGTTGAACACCAGCTTTGCAAGAGTATTTAAGAAGTTGACAGAAATTGGAAAATGTTTGGAAATTTGATCCACAAACAGGTTCGTAAACACCAAGACAGACATCGGGGCAAGTAACTAAAATATAAGAGGGGGATATCAAAAAGAGAAAAAGAGAAGAAAGAAAGCACAAGAAGAAAAAGAAAAGAAATGAAAAGTGAAAATGAAAATGAAAACTAACTTTCACAAGCTCCATCATGGACTTTTGTAAAAGCAATTTTGTTTAAACAGGCTTCTCTTTCGAGTTGACACATATTGGGGAATGTCATGCCATTTGAAGCACAAACGGGTTCATAAGAAGAAATACAAATGTCACCACATTCTATTTATTATTTGTCAATTATTATTATTTCTTTTCTATTCAAATAATAAATAATAATAAATAAAAGTAAGTAATATATAAATAAATTACCAGCAGATAACACTTTGGCAATAAATACCAAAAATAATAACAAACAAGATTTCATCATCTTGAAGCTCTATTGAATAATAAAAAAAAGGAATTGTTAATAATGAAATGTTATTGAGTGATGAGTTATTTCTTATTTCTTATTGTTTGTTCAAACAAAAACAAAGCTGAATGTTTGTGGGAATTTTGGTCAATCATCAAAAAAAAAAATAATCAAAAAATAAAACTATTCAATCAAATCAAATAATAATAATGTTCTAACATTACTCAAATGAATTAGCAAAAATGAATGAGAGAGAGATTATAATTCAGATTGTAATCAAAGAATCAAAAGTACAAAATTTAACGAAAATTTTTAATTTAAAAAAAAAGCAATTCAATTCAATTTTTCTTGAAATTGAGTCAAAAAAAAAAAATTCAAAAAAAAAAAACTGATAAATCATTTTTTTAAATTTTAAATTTAAAATGAATTTAAAGATAAAGGATGGTATCATTATTCTATTGGTTCTATTAGTTATAATCAGAGTAGTCAGCAATTGGAAAAGTTTAAAGGTTCAAACTAAACCCCCTCCTCTTTTTTTTCCAATTCCCTTCTTGCATTTTATTTTTTTTTTTCCCGCATTATCTTCACTTTTCAAATTGATTCAATAATAAAGATTGTTATTATAGCACAATCTTTATAACATAGTTGTTCATATTGTGTTATAATATAATCTAATTATTCTGCAATTGAATTAATGAAATGGGTTTCAAATTGCATTGCGGAATTGTGCATTTCGCATTTTTTTTTTTTTTTTTTTTTTTTTTTGGAATTTCATGGGAAAAAGGGGCATTGACTCAAAGAAGTAAAATCGCGCTCTAATAAAAATGACCGAACAATCGAAAATAAAATCAATGATCATTGATTGCCTGTTTTTTTTTTTCCTTCTTTCTTGTTCTTTCATGTTCTTATTTTATCGATTGACTTAAAGTTTATGTGCCCCTATAAATAGCCGGACGGACCCTTTTTTCGAACCAACTTTTTTTAATTTTTTCTTCTCTCATTGTGCGGTGTGCTCTTCCTCTTCGCTTTTTCTTACAAGTTCAATAATAAAAATATTTCCAAAAAATTCCAAAACTTCAAAATTAAATAAACATGTTTGAAAATATAAATTCAAGAAAAAAAAAAAATTTTTTTTTTTGAACAATATCGATGTTATTTTTTTTTTATCGAAAATCAAAAATAAAAAAAGGATTTATCAAAAGTAAAAAATAAAAAAACTTTTTTTTTTATCTTTCTTCTTCATAAACTTCAAAGAAACTTGGACACAAATGTTAACAATAACCAACTCTTCAAAGAGGCAGTACTTTTTTTTCAAAAAAACAAAAGTTGATATATAGTTGTATTCGATAGAACAATAAAAACAGTCTTTGTTCTTATTGAAAAACTCTGCAAAAAAAACCTTGAAATATTTTGTTTGTTGTGGTTAAAATTCTTTTTTTTCTTCCCTTTTTTGCATCCGAAAAAACAAGAAAAAGACCACTTCTTTCGCAATCATTTTTTTCTTCAATTCAAAATAACACAAAAAATTATATCATCTGAAAGTTCAATCAAAATGCTATCCAAATATGTTTTTATTTTAATTTTTGAAAAAACTTTTTATAATAACTTCAAACGACTTTAGAGAGGAACTTTGGCTGCGACAGAGAAGGAAGAGGAAAAAAATAAAAAAAAATGAATCACGTGATGGGGATAAAGGGGAATAAATTGGGGCACATAAACTTTAAAAGAAGTTTAAATAGAAGCTCAAATTAAATTAAAACGATCCTTGGAGTTGAATCTCTTTGAAAGGGCAACAGCAAGTTCGCTAAAAAGATTTCATTCTAATGTTATTTAATTTTAAATTTGAAGAGTACAAAGTATTTTTTGATTTCTTGAGGATTTATCAGTTTCAAAGTTTAGACCCCGAACAAAGAAAGTTTTGAATTCCTTTGATCTAAAAGATTTCTTCGTTTTCTTGATATTAGATTCCTTCACAAATCTATTAAAAAATCTATTGTAAAAAAAACTGAGAATGATGTTTTGTTTCAAAAAAAATAAAAAATTCAAATCAATGAATATACCATAACCAAAGAAGTGATTTTGATGATGGATTTATCATTATTTGTTTGTTTGACTTTCAAGCCACAAGAACTGAAAACATAAAAGCACCCATGGATATAAAAAACATAATAGGAAATGTCCAAAATCTATAAATTGGCCAAACAGCAAAAGAACAACAAAGAAATGATCCAACTAAACAAATAACACCAATCGGAAATGCATTTGGAGCATACAATTCCCAATCACTACTTGGAATCTTAACTTTCTTGATATAAGGGAGATAGAGATGAAAGTATAACACAACACAAATAAACCCTCCAAAGCAAGTAATTCCACCATAAAGCCATGGCCTAAATTAATTTAATTTAGTTTAATTCATTGTTATCAAAAAAAATTGTAATAATAAGAATGGTAGTAATCAGAATATGATCAATCAATTCCACTTACATAGAGAACTTTGGATGAAATATCGAGTTATGAAATTCAGCAAGATACCACTATTTTTTCAAAACAAGTTTGAGAAGAAAGTTCATCAAAATGAAATGAAATAAAATGAAAACATATAAAATTAAAGGAGAGAGATTACAACTACTGAAGCAACAACTATCCATCCTACAGTATCAACAAAATCCCATAGTCTAGATATGAAGTCATCTTTCTCTTCTACCTCTACAACCTGAGTCACTGTAGTTCCATTCTCTTCTCTCACAACAGTCTTCCTTTCTTTCAAATAAGGTCTAAGTCTTGCATCGTAGTTCATTTGTTTCTGCTTGTTACTTTCCTACAGTAGATATTTGGGAAGAATCATTAGTAAAGAAGAAGAAAAGATACCAATAATTAATTAATTAGTTAATTGCAATTCAATTCAAAACTAATTGAAACAAAATTCATCTGCAAAGAATAACGATTTGATATTGGATAGAACAATGTTAGAATGGGAATGGAATCAAACAACATCCATTCAGTCATTCATTCAATTCATTATTCATTGAATAAGATGAGGAGATGAGGTTGAGGTTGAGCTGAGCGGATGAACAAAACAAACCATTTTAGTCTCAAAAATAATAAAACATAAAACAATAAATTCAAATTCAATACAATACATCAATCCATAAATTTATTATCATTCTTTTAATAAAATTGAATATTGAAAGGATCTTTTCAAAGTGAATTGTTATTTTAAATGTTATTTTAAATGTTATTTTAAATTTTATTTTAATAATAGGTTCCTTGGGAATGGAAGGAGAAGCACCATTGAGACCTCCTCGTCCTCCTGATTTCGCGAAACTTCAAGTAATTTCATTATAATTTCATTATATTTTTACTATTAGATTGCTTTATGTTATATCATTGTTACCTTTGAAAATTTTCATTAAGAAAAAAAAAATATTTATTAATTATTAGACCTTGCTTAAAAGAGAACTTTTGTTGGTTCAAAGTGAAAGAAATGCGATTTCAAGTTTATATGAAGACATTCAGGTTAGATCTACAATATCAATTAATTAATAACTCAAATTAAATAATTTAATTGAAATTAATCATTTAATTAAGAATCTATCCGAGGAATTAGTTCTTCTTAATTGGAATACTCAACAAGTTGGAAGGAAAGTAGATATGTTATTAAATGGTAGGTTATCACCTGATAATTGGTTGGATTATGACTCTGATAAAGCAAAGTTTGTTAGTTTTTATGGGAAATTTTCGACAAAATCAATTGTATAATTTATTTTATTCATATTTCATATTCATTATTCTCCAGGAAATGAAAAAAAAAAAATTCAAAAAAAAAAAGCAATTCGAAAAATTTGTTGCAACAATTTGGGAAAATCCTTTATTGTTGGGAGAAGCATTAGCAAATTCAAATGTTGTTCTAAAATATGATTTAGATGAAATTGTACACGGACTCTTATTTGCTCTTTATGGAAACTTTTTTGATCCAACTGAAGAGCAATGTGTATTAAAGATAATGGATGTAATCTTTCTTTCCAAAATAAAAAAAAAGAAAAATCTTCAAATATAAAATTCATTTTTTCATCAATAGGTAATATTAGAAGTCAATATTCTATCAAATGAAAGTCCTCAATCTTGGCTTAGAGAAAATACACTTTTTACAAAACTTTTTGCAACTTATTCAAAGTTATATTTAATAATCAAAAAATTTGAAAATTTCTAAGAAATGACTTATTTTCAAAAAAAAAAAAAATAGAAATTATACAAATGGAAGAGTTTATTTAAGAGCAGCATTACGAGAACCAATTATTGCAATTTTGGAGAATGATCTCTTAAATTTTGAAATAGAACCTTTGAAAGTCTATCAAGCATTACCACCTTCTCAAAAAAGTTTATTTAGAGTACCAATTATTAATGGAGCACCAGATGTTGCTTTTTTAACAAAACATGAAAAAATGAAAGAAATTTTAGATCAAGGTAAATTTATTTAATGAATCATTACTAATAAATAAAATAAAATAAAATAAAATAATTATTTTAAAAAAGTGTATAAAAAAATCATTGAATTCTGTAAATTATTTATTACTTGTCTCACTGAAAAACTTCCTTGTTTATCTTTCGGAATACGTTGGATTTGTCGTCAATTATCAAGGTAAAAAAAAAAAAAAATCATAATAATTGAAAAAAAGAGAACAGAATAAACTCAATGAATATTATTCAGGTATGGAATTAAGAAAAATTTGGCCCCTTCTGAAAATATGACTCTAATTGGAGATTTACTATTTTTACGATTTATAAGTCCTGCAATTGTTTACCCTGTAAGATAAAAATTCAATGATTCTTTATTTATTTTTATTTACTGATCTCCAAATTTAGGAACCTCATGGAGTCATAACAGATACTCCAATTAGTATTCAAGCTAGAAAAAACTTAACGATGGCAATTTTTTTTTTTTTTTTTTTTTTTTTTTTTTTTTTTTTTTTTTTGTAAGATTGCTTGAACGAACGTATTTAATATAAAATAGATGGCAAAAGTGCTAAGATTAATAGCAAGAGGACCAGCTTCAAAAACAAGTAGAGAAAAGCATATGGATCCTTTAATTGAGAAACTCCAAGAAATTAATATCGAGCCTTTCTTTTCTGCTCTTTGTAATGTTGATGATATAAAAAATGGATTACCGGTAAATATTTATCTTCTTCAGTATTTGCAAACAATTTTTCCCCCCCACATTACTGACAATTCCTATATCTCACATCATCTAGTATTATGAAGATGCAGATAAGCATGTTGGACGAATTTTAAAAGTATGTATGACATCAAAATTTATGAATCTTTTTAAAAAAATTATCCAAGAACATGTATGCAATCTCTTTTTATTCCTTTAATTTAATTGAAAATAGCTCTTTAAATATTAAATAAAATTAAAAAGGGAAAAATAACACCCTCTCTTGCTTCTTCACTTGAATCTCTCGTCATTTCTCCCGATATACTTGATGACAATTTAATGCTTGTAAAAATTTCAGAGGAAAATAATTTTTCACTATTATCTGGTATGTTTGTTTTCTATTAAATATTGAAAAAAAATAAGTTTAAATTAATTGCAAAGAAATAATTTTTTTTTTTTTTGTCAAAAAAAAAAAAGAAAATGATGTGACAAAAGTTGAACAAGAACCTATCAATGATAAAGTTGAAGCACAAAATCAAAAAATTATCCAAGATGTAACCAATAGATTAATGTCTATTTTAGGTTCAATTCAAATTAATAGAAATTGGAAAACATCAAATTTAGTTGACATATTAAGAGCTGAATCCTTAGTATTTTTTTTTTTTTTTCAATTCCCTTTTTCTTTTTTTTTTTTTTTTTAAAAAAAAATAAAAATCATGAATGAATAAAAGGAATTTACTGTATTTGAAAATCGTGAGCGTGTTGCTCAAATAGGGGAATTAACTAGACTTTTAAGATTATTACCTGAAAGTCACAAACAAAGTAATTTTGCAAGAATATCAGATGAAATCCTTATTGTTATTCTTCTATTTTTTTCCTTTCTTTTTCTTTTTTCCTGAATCCAATTTCTTTTTTTAAATGAAAAACTATAAAACAGAACTTTAAAAAGAGAGGACCATATATAACTTATTTAGTTAAAGTCAGACAAGATTTCTCATTAACGTTGGAGAGATTACAAAAACATAAAGAATCAATCTTAAGGGTAAAGAGTTTATATTCCCAATATTTTAAAGGAGTTCATGTGGCCACTTTCATCGAAAAAATGGAACCCGAAATTGTTAAGTAAGCTTTTTTTTCTTCTTTTTCTCTTTCTTCCCATTAAAAGAAATTTGAATAACTTATTTAGATTTGTATCTGATTCTTTTAATACTATTGATTTGATTGATGAAAAATCCAATCGAACAACTGATTTTCTATCATCTTGTACTGAACTTCTCTTCCAAGATAAAAAATGGAAAAATTCTACAACAGGAGAAAGAGAAGAAATTGGATTGCTCACGGAAAAATATTTTATGTGTCGAATTTATCAAAAGTATTTCCTTTTTTCCTTTTCCTTTTCTTTTCTTTTTTTTTCTTTTTTGTTAATTCATCCATTTTCAAAATTATTATCCATTTTTTTTTAAGTGCATTTTTTCCTAATGATGAGATTGATAAAGAAAAGGATGAGTTATTTGAAAAACATATAAGTGGAGTTAGTCAGTACATCACACTGGTTTTTTTTCTTTCTTTCTTTTTTTTTTTTTTTTTTTTTTTTTTTTTTTTTTTTAACTAATTGTTTCCAAAAGGATCATCCTTCAATTCAAATTAATCCTGAGTATAGATCTCAAGCACCATGGCTCCTTGCACAAAAAGGTATTTCTTCTTTTTTTAAATAAAAAGCTCAAACACCAATTAATTTTCTTTTTTTTCTTTCAAATAATATAGAGCTAGGAAAAGTTAATATTTATAAATCTCCAGGAGATAAACTTGCTTGTATCGTACAGTGTTGTAAAACTATTATGAGTTCATTTTTTTTTTCTTTTTCATTTTTCCATTTTCATTTTTTTCATAACTCATTTTTTTTTTTAAAAAAATACAATTTAATTTTTATTTTTAGATTTAATAACTTTAAATCGAAGAGAAGTTGGGGCAGATGATTTTTTCCCTGTTCTTGTTTATGTTATCTTATTTTCAAATCCTAGAAATCTTTTATCAACTGTTCAGTAATTTTTTCTTTCTTTTTCTTCTTCTGATCTTATTATTAATTCCTTTTACATTGAAAGGTACATTAAATACTTTTATGAAAATCGGGCAACTGGAGAGGCGAACTATTGGTGGTCTCAATTTACTGTTGCAATTGAATTTATCAAAACTTTGAGTCCAAAGAAAAAATAAAAAAATAGAAATGTCTTTTTTGAAAAATTTAAATAGAAAGTCAAAATAGAATCGAATGAATATTTATATCTCTACAAAAAAGTCTACAAAAGGATTTTTTTTTTTTTAAAAAAAAAAAATTATAGAGCCTTAATATTTTACAGTAAGTTTTTGTCTTCTTTTGATTGTGCCATTCAAAGAAGAAGAATAAACGTAATTACGAGAAATTTCAAGTTGGGTAATTTCAATTGAACGACGGGAATTGCGCTTTGCATGAACCTTTGACCAAGTATCGATTAATGAGAAGGTGATTAAATCCCAACCCTTTATTATTGAAAAAATAATAAAATCAATTTTTTTTGTTCTTTTTTTTTTTTTTTTTTTTTTTAAAAATTCATAAATAAATCAATAAATCTTACTTTAATATCTCCATCAGAACAACAAGAATAAAGCATATTTTCACTTTCGTCAACCACTAAACTGGTGATTTCTCGCATGTGGCCTTGGAATGAATGTAAAACTTTATCTTGTCGAAGATCATATATTACTAAATTTAGTGAAAAAGAAATTGAAATTAATGGAACTCTTATTCATGTCAAATGAAGAAATAAATTTACCAATTTCGCCTTTTTTCCCTCCTGAAATAAGGAATTGTTTATTACTTGAGTAAGCGAGACATGTTGCTCCTGCTTCATGAGTTGCAAATCCTTTTTGATGGAAAAAAAAATGAGTTATATTATTCAAAACAAAAGTAATGTCATTAATCTTTACCCTTAACACGAGCTTTTGCAGGACTCATGAGTGTATCCCAAAGAGAAACATTTCTATTTTTTAGTTGAATTGGTTAAACTTAAATATAAATTACAATAGAAAAAATAAAATTATCAACTTTTTGCTTCCAGAAAATCCTGCAGTTGCTAAAAGTGTTGAGGAAGTAAAAAATAAGAAATCATTTCCAGTTTTCGAGTGACATGTCATTTTCTATTTTTTGGGAAAAAAAAAAAATTAAAATGGGAAACAATAAACTAAACTAAACTAAACTAAAATAAAAATAAAATTTAGAAATGAATCTAAGAAGGGACCTGGAAAGATTGACTTGATTCTTGATGAACATCAAAATTCCAGAGTTCGAGAACTCCTTTTGAATCTAATGCTCCAAATTTTGTTCCAAATAAATTAAACCGAATTTGATTGATTTTTGTGTTTTCACGAAGATTAAATGTTTGTAATAATGGGGTTTGTTGAAATTGCCAAAGGTTGATCTTTCCTTCATACCCACCGCTCAAATCTAAATAGCTGATTCAGAAAAAAAGAAGAACAGAAAAGAAAAAAAAAGGCAAATAATTACAATAAGGCATTGATGGATGAGATCGGATCTTATTGCAGGGGACATTTCGAGCTAAATAACCTGTAGCATGACTTCCTGGTGTTGTATCTCTTTCATAACTTTCAGTTCTATGTTGGATATGAACAAAGTCATCATATGGTGTGACTAGGGAGGAAAATTTTTGAGAATTAAACAATATTGAAAATAAAGTTCAACAGTAAAAAAAAAAAAAAATGAAGAAAAGAGAGTTACCACGAGATAATTTAGAGGAAGTTTCCATGAAATCATTGTAAGAATAAGATGTACGAATAACTAATCTTTCTTCAGTTTTCATTGGTTCAATATCAGGTGTCTCTTCGGTCATATCCTAAAGAATACATTTTTTTTAGAAAAAAAAAATGAAAGAAGCAAAAATTTACAAAATCAAAAGGCTTATTGATGTCAAACTCCCAAATATTTCGTCCATTTGAAACTGCAAGGCATTTACTATCAACATGATTGACTCCAAAGCTTGTGATAGGATCATGAGAAGAACATATTATTTGATAATGATCTCCATTCTATATTATTTTTCAAAAATTAATGGAAAAATAAAAATAAAAATATAAAATCAAACAAGTGAATCGCTTGACGCATCATCATTTTGTTCCACATTTTGAATTGAAGAGTTTCGATTTTTCAAAATTTTCTTGAGGTAGTAATTAAATTTTTAATTTTAGTATTTTTTTTTTTTAAAAAAAAGAAAATAAAATAAAATAAAAAATCGAGGAAATCAAACGATTGGTTGAATTTGAATAGATCCTTGCATTTTTGTTAAAGAATTCCAAACTACTTTTTCAGCAGGGTTAAACACTGAAAGTAGAACTTCTTCAAAATTATCTAAAATTAAAAATTTCTTAGTGGTTCAAAAATTAAAAATTTCTAAAATTAAAAATTTCAAAAAGGAAAAAAAAAAAATCAATGAACAAACCATACCATTTGGAAAGTTAACTTGATCAAACTCTTCAGAGATTTTTTGTTCTATAGCATTAGAGATCTCAATGAATCTTGAGAATAATCCTTGATACAATGAAGAAGAGCTTCCATCTATTATTTTTATTTATTAATTTATTATTTAAAATAAGGTCATGTTTAAAAAAAAAGAAAAAGAAAGTTGAAAAAAAAAAAACCTTGAATTGTTTGCTCCAAACAATTTGCTGTCAAATCAATTAAAGATAATACATACTTAATAACCGAGAATTGGAGAATCAAAGAAGAAAGAAAATGTTTTTGAGTTGGTTTGAGTGAATAATTTTTTCCTTTATGTTTCATTTGAATTCCTTGATCTTCATCATCTTCATCTTCATCTTCATCTTTTCCAGTCCAACCTTCAACAGTTGTTTCATTCTTTTTTTAAAAAAAATAAAATTTGTTAGAATTTATTTATTTATTATTATTTTTGGTAAAAAAAAAAAAAAATGAAATTTTTACCATTTTAGAACCTTCAAGTAATAACTTTTGTACCATCGAAAGTAAATCTTTTTTACTTTTAATAAATGAAGTTGTGTGTCGGTTTAAGACAAGAAACCAATCACATAACGCAGAAAATTTTTGTTCAGCAAGTGCATATAGGGTAATCATCATTAATGCTCCCCAAGTCATCTCTAATATTTTCCAATGATTTAGATGAGATTTGTCGAAATGTTCTTGGATGGTTTGATGGTTATCAACCAAACAACTTGTGAGGAATCTTTCGAAAAAAAAAGTTTTATTTAGTTTTCTTCTTTTTTCTTTCAAAAAAATAAATACCTCAAATAACCCCAAATAATTGTAAAATCTGTCTTTGATCCCAGTGGAAGTTTGAGATTATGAAGTTTCATGCTTGAAAAAAGTAAAAGAACACCATGGGTTTGATTATAAAGTAAATTAAAGAGTCTTTCTGACTGTTGTGGATAAAATTCTAAATACAGAAAAAGAAAAAAAAAAAAAAGAAATGAGATATTTATCCCAAAAAAAAAACAGAAAAAAAAATAATAATACCTAAATTATAGCAGCAAACAATTTAACTTGATCATGAGTTCTACAATATTCCATTAAATTTTTATGAACCAAAGTTACTGGCACTTCTGCAAGTTCAGAAATTTTTTCCGTCCAAAGTTTTAAATCAAAAGAAAAAAATTCTTTGAGTTCATTATTTCCTTTCATTTGCTTCATTTCACTTGCAGTAAATCCTTGGAGAATATATGTTAACATCCTCAAAGCTAAAATATTTTTTCTCTCATACAACAAAATAAATGAGGGAGAAAACTCTGGAGGAATAACTCCATCTTCAGAAATTTCAATGTTAACTTGAGGAATGATTTTTGTAATTTGTTCTTGTTCAAAAGTTGTTGCTGAGGTTGCAAAGAAATCATTGAAGGTTGAGGTTGTTGAAGATTCGATTCCAGCGTTGAATGTCGAAGGAAATTTTGGAAGGTTAAGAGAGAATGAAAAAGTATCATCATCATTGAAAGAATTATCATCATCAAATAATGCGGCTGCAGTATCTTTTTTTGGTTTTAATTTACTTTGCTCTTTTTCTCTTTCTTCTTGTTCTTTTTTTTTCTGTAAGATTTTATGTTCCTCTATTTGAAGATATAAATTTCGTTTCCAAATCTTTGAAATTTGATGTGCAAGAATTAAATGACCAGATCTATTATTTATTTATTATTTATTATTAATTTTGAAAAAAAAAAAAAAAAAAATCCGAATGAATACCTTTCATAAGTTTTTTCAATTTTTAATAAAAAATTGCACTCATATGACCTAGAATTTTTTTTTTTTTTTTTTTTTTTTTTCTGAATATTCATTTTATAAGAGAAAATACCTTAAACTATATAGTAAATTTTTAAAAATTGGTAATTTTTTAAACCATTCATAAAAAATTAATAAAGAGGTATCCACTTTCTCTTTTGATTGATCTGCTGTTTGAAACGAGGAGGTTTGAACTTGAAGTGAACTAAATGATCTTGCAAGTGAATCTGATGAATTTTGTCTTGAACTTGAATTCATTTTTTGGTACTCTTCAAAATTATCCAAGGGTTCAAGAATGACTCGAAGGGATTTTTCTTTTTCTCCTAAATACCAAAAAGAAATACTTGCAAGCCATCGATTTCGTGATGAAAAAGCAGAAGTTAATATTGTCTGTTTTTTTTTTTTTTTCAAAAAAAAAAAAAAAATGAAAATCATTGTTGAAAAAAAAAAAAAAAAGATATCAAGGAAGAAGAAGGATACGTCTTGAAATATTGAAGCTAAAACTGGTCCATTATCGCCTTCGTGAAGACGACAAATTACAATTGCTAATTGAACATCTTTTAAATATTTTATACAAGTATTTGCTGCATCTTTTAATGCGCCTGCAAGTAAGAAAAAAGTGGCTGCGTATTCATATCTATATTATACATATTTAAAATGATTTTATTTCTTGAAATCAAAATAAAATAAGAAGGAAAATATAAATCTAAAAATAAATAAAAAATTAACCTTTGTTTTCCTGAGAGAGCAAAAGCATTTTTGAGTGCTGCTTGTTTCCATCTTGGTTCTGAAAAATTATTTGAAAGAAAGTTTGTCATTTTGATATGTTCATCATGATATCTTGCAGCTTTCCAGAGAGCTAAAAGTACCTATTTTGAAGAAAAAAAAAAAAGTGTTTATTTATTTATTTTTCTTTCTTTTGATAAAAAATGAATAGAAAAAAAAAAAACATTTTTCTTATTTAATGCCATGAAATACAGAGAAGTAGGTACTGGATCCTTGTCTTCATCTTTATTATAAATGTTTCTAGCAATAGTTTCGATTACTCTTTTTAAGGTTTCAATATTTTTCAGCCACCATCCAATTCCTAAAGCTAAAGAATATAAATTTAGAAAGAGGTATACCTCAAAAAAATCAAAAGTTAAATTACATCGAACATGACTCCAAGTTAATTGATTCTGATTCCCAATTCCAGCCATACATTTTTCAAATAATAAATCTTGAGATTCTGAATGTAGAGCCCAAATTATTTCATTATATCCAATAGTTAATGGCATTTGAGGAGATGTTGAATAAGAAAGGTGTAAGTGAAGGCGAAGTGAAATTAAATATCGAATGCCATTTTCATCAAGTGCTAGATTTTTTTTTTTTTTTTTTTTTTTTTTTTTTTGTCAATATGCAAACCAAAATTAAATTCAATTACCTTGTCTTTGATCTTGAATTTGTCCAATCGTTTCAACTAAAGCCAATAATAAAATTTGATCTCTTTTTGAAATACCAGGCAAGGAAACAGAAGTAAGTTTTTCTCTTAAAAATGGAACAAAATCATAATCAGAATTATTTTTTGTGGTTTCTTCATTTTCTGAGTGTGAAAAAAGAGTTGAATAATCATTGTTTGATTCACTCTTTTGAGTAGTTAATTCTTCATTTGCCAATAAAAATGAGACATCTGGAGGAAGGACTTGGTTTATTTTCTCATTTGGAATTACGGATAAACAATTCTTTAAATATAGAAGGGATCTAGAGAAATGAGGAAAAAAAAAATTAATTATCTTGGAAAAAAAAAAATCAACAAAATATGAAAAAAGATTCAAACTTTTGAACAAGAGCAAAGTTTCCCCATAATAAATTTTCAATTAACAATTTAGGGTGATATCCAGGGAGAGGATCATTTAAAGAAATTAAATTGTCCATATAATTTGAAACAGATTTATCAGGTTCTGATACTAAGTTTATCCATTTTGTGAAGACAGAAATACTTGTTTGATTTGCGGCAACCAATATTCCTTCTCTTCCTAAATAACTTAATTGAGAAAATGTTGTTCCTGGAATAAAAATTAGCTGGATCCAGAAATCTTGTTCCTCACTATTTTTTTTTTTTTTTTTTTTTTTTTTTTTTTTTTTTTCCATTTAAAGAAGAAATCAATGTACATCATATTGGTTCTTGGTTGACAAAATATTCTTATTCCTTGATCGGTTGTAATTGCAAGTAAAAGTTGTCCGTCAAATGTCATTGACCAACTACAGTCATGAATAAGTTTATCTACAATAACAAAAGTGAATGAGTTTCAAATAAATCAATAAAAAATCATCATCAGGAATTTGAATTCTATTATACCATTTTCAAGGACAATTTGAGAATCTAAAACTGTTGCGGAACCAGCAATTGGAATTTCATAAATAGAAATTATATTGTCAAATACGGCAGCAATTTTTGAAAAGGGTGAACATCTTAAAAAATTTGGTGAATTTGTGAGACGAATTGAAGAAACCAACATCCAAAATCCTTCCTATTTTTTTTTTTTTTTTTTTTTTTTCCATTGTATATGAAGATAATCCAAAAAATAATCAAACCATTGTTGTTTGATGAGTTGCTTTATTTTCAGAATAACCATGGAAATGCCAAAAACAAATGATATCGTTTTCATGAAGCTTGATTTTTTGATAATAATCAATCATTGGAAATAAAAAATAAAAAAAAATCCAAAAATAGTTACCGTAAAAAAATGGAAAAGCTTTTGACCTTGGAAATCCACCAGCGTTTGATTTGAACCACTCGAGATGATTTTTGTTTTTGATATTTCTTCAAGGTTTTGGTTTGCAACGAATAATCTTTCTCCAGTTTTAAATCCATTAGCTCCAATGACTTTTTTTTTTTTAAGATATTATATTTTTGGAATTTGTGTTGCAAAAAAAAAAAAAAAAAAAAAAAATTCAATTACCATCATCAACAATTTTCCATAAGACTGTTGACGTCTCTGAATTAGAAATCCCCAAAACATATATAGAAGGAGTTAAATTAATTCGAATTAGCTCTTGAGAATTTTCACCCCCTTGATCCTCATCAAGGTCTTCAGAGCCTTCGAAAACTTGAAGAGAGATTAATTCTTCCCGTGGATCAAAATCTTGACAACATCCAATCTTAATAATTCCATAACTTAAAAATTCTTCACTTACAATTGTCCCAGAAATTAGATCCGTTTTTAAATTTGCTATTTGATAAATTCCAACTTCAAGTCCATTAGAAACAACAAATTGTGGAACTTATTTCAAAATTTATTTTATTAAGTGATGAAACAAAATAAAAATAAAATAAAAATAAAAAATAAGAATAAAAAATTTTTTTCTTTCTTTCTAATAATAAAATCTTACAGGATGGAAGCCAAGAAAATTGAGTAAATGGTTTTCTATGAATTTTTGGAATTGTTCCAATAAAACTTAATACATTAAAATTCCGACAATCGAATGCCTTTTGATTTTTTGATTTTTGATTTTTGATTTATTTATTTATTTTGTTTTTCAATAAAAAAAATGATACTTGATGTGGGTTATATCTCCAGAGTGATGCCTCTCCTGATTCAGAAATTGAACAAACAAAAGGAAGATTAGGATGAGCAATAAATTGTGAAATTTTCTCAGAAGGAGCTGTATATAATTTGATGATTATTGTTGAGTTTTTTGAAATAGAGAATCAAAAAAATAAAATAAAAAAAAAATTAAAGAATAAAATTAAGAAAAGAAACCAGATAAAATAGATCGAATTGGAACTTCATTTGATTCTCGAACGGCAGAAAATGCTTCTTTTAAATTTAACATCAAGTTCACAATTTCTCCATTAGAAGTTTGACAAATTAATAATAAATTTGGTGGATCTAATGAACCATGCCGAGTGATTGAGTGAGGAGAAAAACTAATTAAATTTGCTCGAAGATTTGAAGCATTTAATGAAACTGAATTTGGCATTTTTAAAATAAGAACAATTTTAGGTACTCTTCTAGGTTCTTCACAAAGATGCTGTTTTTTTTAAAAAAAACAAAGGAAATAAAAAAAAAATTTTTTTTAAAAGAAAAAAAGTCAATGAATTTTTGAACTAAAAAAAAAAATACTTGAATTCCCCAAATTTCAAGGGATCCTGATGGATCAATTTTTACAATTAAATCAGTCAATTCTTGTAAATTTTCAAGTAAATTTGTTTGATTGTTGCTATAAACAAAAAAAGTCAGAAAAATGAATGAATAAATAAAAATAAAGAAATAACAATTTTCTATCAATAAAGGTTCCCATATATGAATGTCTTAATGAATGTGGAATATGAGAGGAGTAAGTTCTTGAAAGTTTTCCTTTGGGAGCAGGGCTTTCTTGTACTTCTTTTTTTTTTTCCATAAAAAATTAAAATTAAAATTTATAATTCCATCTAAATTTTGCTAAATAATGATGATACCAGATAGTAGTACTGAAGGACTGACTGAAGCAAGTAATTCTCTATTGTCTAACCATCCAACGATTCCATTTTCTATATCTGAAGGAGCCTTTATTTTATTGATTATTAAATTTTATTTCAAAGTTGAATCAAAGTAAAAAAAAATACTGATGAATGTAAGGGATCTAAAAAAGTAGAAAGATAGAATCCTATTGATTCTTCTAAACTTGTTTCTGACCAAATACGGGTCATTTTATCACGACATACTGTCAATAATACATTTTTATGAAATACACTACTTAAAAAACACAAAATTAAATTTATTAATTTTGAAAAAAATTATTGAAAAAAAAAAAAAAATCAAGATACCTTTGAGTCGATTTTGGGACTCTCCAAGAAAAACCCAAAACAGAACGTGGATGAGCAAGATATAAAAATAAAAATTGGTGTTCTTCATCAAATAGTTTTGAAAACTCTAAATAAATAAATAAATAAATCTATTATGGAAATAGAAGAACTCATTAATTAATGAAACCTTTTTCTGTTTTATACCAAATTTTTATTAATCTATCAACCTATTAAAATTGGAATAAAAGAAAGAATGAAATTGAATTCAATAAAAGGGTGATAAATCATAAAGTTTACTTTTCCCATAGAAGCAAATAGTCTCCCATCTGGTGAAAATTTTACTTGAACAATTTCCGAACTACATCTTTAATTTTTTTTTTTTTTTGAAATTCTCATATTATAATAAATTCTTCCTGAAATCACAAAAATTACTTGCAACTCCAGCTTATTATCCATTTATTTTCATCATCATATTTCCATAATTGAAGAGATTTTGAACCAGTTAATAGTTTCATTGCTTGAATGAATGGGAGATCATTACTATTGATATGGAAAGAAAGTAAAATCAAGTAAAATTACTCTTTGGATGCCAAGATATCGTATTTACAGTACTATCATGATTTAAAAAAGTAGAAAAACTCCAAGAAAATTTTTCCTATGATTATTATTCTCAATTCTCCATTTATTTTGGGAAAAAAAAAAAGAAAGAAATCAGGAAAAAACCTTTCTAGTAGTTTTAGTGTTTAATGTAAAAATTGCTACTTTATTACCAACTCCAATCGCAATCTAAGAAAGCTCAATTAATGATAAAGAAATATTTTATTGAGAAAAAAAAAAATAAAGAAAAGAAAATCAAACTCTTCCTGTTCTTGTGCACAATCCAACACAAGAAATATCCTCGTCATTTCCATCAATCTTTAAAGTTTGTAATAACTCGAACTCATCTTCAAATACTAATACACTTGAACCAGAGCAATAGAGCTACATAAAAATGAAATGAAAAAAAGAACATTAAAGAATCTTTATTGCATAAATTAAATAAAACACCAAAATGAAATTCCTTTACAAAAGACCAACAAAACAAAAAATTTCTCCACAAGTTATAATTGAACCAACAACAACAAAAAAAAGAAAAGTTATCAAATTTCTCAAGTTTGAGATTCTATTCAACAAAACTTTTGAAATCATAAAAATCACTATTCTCAACTAACTACAATTTCTGTAATTGAATTTTTTATTCATATCTTTCGAAACAGGATCAACATTTTTTTTTTTTGTTTCAAAAAAAACATAGATCTTCATGAAATTTTCTCAAATAAAAGAACACAAATGAAAAAGAGAATAAATAAAAATGAATGAGAAAAATAAAGAAAACATACAAATATTGGGACACCTTGGAAGCGAGCAAAGGAGGTGGACTCAAAGGCAGTGTTTGACTTGGGAAACACCGTTTGTGACCAGCTCATCGCCATTTTTTTTTTTTTTTTTTCCTTTTTTTTTTTTTTTTTTTTTTTTTTTTTTTTCCTTTTTTTTTTTTTTTTTTTTTTTTCAGTTTTTCTCAATCCAAAATTTTTAAAGACTTTTATCAATAGAATTGTAATTATTGAATCAATTAATTCATGATCAATCTGTAATTTAGCTCATATTACTGTTTCAATTAACAATGATTCGAAATAACAGATTAATAATTAATTAAAATAAGAAAATACAAGGAAAATCTTGTCTGGAAAAAAAAAAAAAAAATGAGATCTTCGATTTCAACATTTTTACTTTCATTTTCTGATTTGGATAATAAGAGTAATAGTGGTAGTAATTACATTAATTCCTTTTTCACCAATTTTGCAGTAGAGTTGGGACAATGATTGTAAGATTCGTGATTTAGATGATCCAAAAAAAGCAACTTTTGAAGTACTTAATTGATTTTAAAGTCTAAGTAATCATCGGAAAGAAGAACGATGAGAGCATAGAGACAAGCAGCATAAGTACCTTTAGAAGAAGAAAAAAAAAATGAAATAAACTGAAAGAAGTGAAAAAAAAAAAAAAAGAAAAAAAAATTTACAAGAAAAGCCAAGTTTCATTCTCAATTTGATTCTCATTTCATTAGGATTTCTTTCAAATGATTCTAATAATTCAACAACATTCCCATAATTTCGTTTCCTTTTTTGATATTCTCTTTGACTTTCCCAATTTCTTTTGTTTGCATTTCCTTCTTCCCTTGCAATATCAATCACCATTTTTCCATCAAAGCTTTTTGCTTTTAAATTTACATCTCTTCCACTTGCTAATATATATGTTACAACTTCAAAACGTCCATGATAACAAGCAATCAATAAAGGTGTTTCTCCACCTTTATCTGCTTTATTGATGTCAATCCTTTCGTCATTTAATAATAGTTTTAAAATTTCAATATGTCCATTTTGACAAACACTATAAAAAGGGGTTTGACCATCTTGATTTGTTTCATTGATATCAACTCTTTTATCATTTAATAATAATTTCACAACTCCAATCTGCCCACGCCTACAAGCAGAATAAAAAGGTGTTTGATGAAAATCATTCACCTTTTTTAAGTCAGTCCTTTCATCATTTAATAATAATTCCACAATTTCAAGTTGTCTTTTTTGACAAGCAATATGAAAAGGTGTTGCAAAATCATCACCTGCTTGATTGATATCAACTCTCTTATCATTTATTAATAGTTTCACAGTTTCAATGTGCCCATAATAGCAAGCAATTAAAAAAGGCGTTTTTCCAGATTCATTTGCTTGGTTAACCTCAACTCTCTTATCATTTAATAGTTCTTTTACAATTTCAACATATCCACATCCACAAGCAATCCAAAAAGGTGTTTCTTTGGTTGAATTTGTCACTTGATTTACGTTGACTCTTTTCTGATTTAATAATAACCTAACAACTTCTAAATGACCATTTTGGCAAGCAATATAAAAAGGTGTTGGACCTCTCACTCGAGAATTCATATTAATTTGTCTATTATTTTGAAGTAACTGCTGAATCTCCTTGACCTTTCCATTTGAACAAGCTAAATAAAGTTCCAGCTCCAAGTTTCCCATGACTCAGATTTTTTTTTTTACTGAATCAGGTTTTTTTTTCATTTTCTGGTCAACAAGAAATTATTCTTACAATAAACAAATAAATTGGTTCAAGGAGTTACATTCTACTTTCATAAATTTCTATTTAGAAGAGAAGAGGGTTAATGGTCCTAAAACAATAAAAAAATAGGAATTATTATATAATGGTTCTTGTTTTTTCACAAATTCAAAAAAAAAAAATTGAAACTATCAAAGAAAACAAACAAACAAAGAAAGAAACAAAGAAACGAAGAAAAGTAAGGAATAAAAGTTAAACCTTACTTTCAGACATTATTTATAATGATTTCAAACAGAGAATTTTAACAAAAATAATAAGAAAATTTCAAAAAAAAAAATTTCAAAAAAATTATTTGGCCATATTTGTTGCAGCGCGTACGCTGTTTCTCACTTTTTCTCTCGTTGAAGATGTCTCTCCAACTTCTTGCTGCTTGTGAACATGGACTCATTGAAGAAGTTCAACAATTACTTTGTTTCAAAAAAATTGACTTGAATTGTCAAGATGATTCAGTTCGGAGAAGAACAGCTTTTTATCTCGCTTGTGAATTTGGACATCTTGAAATTGTGAAATTGTTATTAAATGAAAAGAGAGTTGATGTTAACAAAGGCTATAGTGAAACACCTTTTTATATTGCTTGTCAAAATGGTCATTTAGAAGTTGTTAGGTTATTATTAAATCAGAAAAGAGTTAAGGTTGATAAGGAGAGTATTACTGGCCAAACACCTTTTGATATTGCTTGTGGAAATGGACATACTGAAATAGTGAAGTTATTATTAAATGATAAAAGAGTCGATGTTAAGAGAATCAATAAGAATGATTATGGAAATTCACCATTTTATATTGCTTGTGAGAATGGACATATTGAAATTGTGAAATTATTATTAAATGATAAAAGAATTGTGATAAATAAAACAAAAAATAGATTTGGTGAAACACCTCTTTATATTGCTTGCAAAAATGGCCATTTTGAGATTGTAAAACTATTATTACACGATGAGAGAGTTGACATTAATAAATCAATCCTTTATGGAGAAACACCCTTTTATGTTGCATGTTTAAATGGACATATTGAAATTGTAAATTACTTATTAAATGATAATCGAATTGATGTAAATAAAGCAGATGATGAAGGTTTGTCACCTTTATATGTTGCATGTGAGAATGGACAAGTTGAAGTTGTGAAATTATTATTCAATGATAATCGAGTTGACATTAATCAAGCAAATAAGTATGGAGAAACACCTGTTTTTACAGCTTGTTATAATGGATGGGCAAAAATAGTGAAAGTGATATTAGAAGATAAAAGAGTTGATGTAAATAAAGCAAAGAATGATCAAACAACACCTTTTGGGACGGCTTGTTGGAATGAAAGGACTGAAGTTGTAAAGTTATTATTAGAAGATAAAAGAGTTGATGTAAATAAAGCAAATATGGATGGTCGAACTCCTCTTATGGCTGCTGGTTGGTATCTTGATATTGTACAACATATTTTGGCTAGTGGAAAGGAAATTAATTTAAATGCAAAGAACCTTGATGGGAATACTGTTATTGATATTGGAAGAATAAAAAAGCACGATGCTGTCATTGAACTATTAGAATCATTTATTAAGAATCCAAATGAAACAAGATTTCAATTGAGAGTTCAACTTGGTTTTGCTGGTAAGAATTGAATTCAATTTACTTTATGATACTTCCTAAATTTTTCATTGAATTTTTTTTTTTAATCTAATTTTCATTCTTTTTTCTTTTTAGATGTTAATGCTGCATCTCTCTTCGTTCTCACTGTTCTTCTTTCAGACAACTACCTAAAATTGAAGGATCACTAAACTCCAACTTAAATTTTGATATTACTGCTGCTTTTATTTCTCGAGTGATTTCTCTTTCAAGTTTCGAAGTCGAGCTGTTTTTTTTTTTTTTTTTTTTTTTT
>Ga0209960_1001761_pt1:0-10000 | contig 25748 bp, 29 predicted proteins | sample ThiBiot_500_plan_2_FD_183947 | JGI IMG/M metagenome (GOLD analysis project Ga0209960, IMG submission 183947) | Wastewater bioreactor microbial communities from Cape Town, South Africa - Thiocy_expt_500_plan (SPAdes) | ecosystem: Engineered > Bioreactor > Thiocyanate-remediating >...
TTTTTTTTTTTTTTTTTTGGATTAGAATAAGGATTTTAAAATAAATGTTTTTTTTTAAAAAAAAAATCAAATAAATATTACTTCTTTTTTAAGTTTGCAGATAACCATTCTAAACCTTCATAAAGACCATCACCACTAGGAGCACAAGTTGATTGAATGTACCAATTTCTTTGACGAAGAGAATGAAGTCCAAGTTTATCAGTAATTTCTGCAGCATTCATAGCATTTGGTAAATCTTGTTTATTTGCAAATACTAATAAAAGAGCATCTTTAAGTTCATCTTCGTTTAACATTCTATGAAGTTCATCTCTTGCTTCTCCAATACGTTCACGATCATTTGAATCAACAACGAAAATAACACCTTTTTTTTTGAAATATTTTTAATGGGCGAAAAGGTGAAGGTTTTGATCATCATCAATCTGATGAAGTACTGAAAAATCTATCAAAAAAAAAAAAAAAAAAAAAAAAAAAAAAAAAAAAGGCAAACCTTGAGTGTTTTGGAAGTAATGTCTCCAAAGTGGACGAATTTTATCTTGACCTCCGACATCCCAAACGGTGAAACTAATATTTTTGTACTCAACAGTTTCGACATTGAATCCTAAAATAAAGAAATTTGTTATTAATATTCATTGAATAACTTTTCTTGAAAGTACATATTGAAAATCATTTTTTGAATTTGAATTTGAATTTTTTTTAAAAAATTCTCTTTCTATTTTCAATTTGAAAAGAAAAGGCTAATAAATTTTTACCAATAGTGGGAATGGTTGTAACAATTTCACCGAGTTTCAATTTGTACAAAATAGTAGTCTTTCCTGCAGCGTCAAGACCAACCATAAGAATTCTCATTTCCTTTTTTCCAAAAAGGCCAGAAAAAAGTTTTGAAACATTAAGACCCATATTTAATTCTAAAAAAAAAAAAAGAAAAAAGAAAAGAAAAAGGTTAGTATTATTATTAAAATTATAATTGAATATATTAATTGAATAAGCAGGAGGGAGAAGGAGAATGAATGAATCTTGAAGTGTAATAATAAAAAAAGGAAGGCGAAAAAATGAACATATTAAACATTTCATAAGTCAAAGAAAAAAAAAATTTTTTTTTTTTTTCATCTTCATATCATCTTCAATTAACCAAATAAATAAATAAAAAAATTCTTAAATAATACAATAAGAAGAGAAAAGAAAGAAGAATATTTTGAATAAAAATGTCTCATTTTTTTGATTAAAAAAACAGGACAACAAGAAACAAATGAAAAAAAAAGGCAGGATCGACATTTGAAGAAAATAAAAAAATGATAAAAAGAATGAATAATAACAAAATTAAAATTATCAAGTTGTCTTGATATTTGTTGTAAAAATTAACTTATGAATTGAAATGAATTGAATGAGAGATTTGAATAAGAATAGGAAGAATAAGAAACAATCAGGAAGAGAAGAGAGTCGAACCGTCGAAAAAGGAGAAATTTTTTTTAATGATTATTATAATTTTTTGGTTTCGCCTCTCTTTTTTGATTACGCTTCAAAAATGATTCCATAAAAGTGAAACGAAAAAATATGGACAATAAAAAAAAAGAATGAATGATTGAATTTTTTGACAAAGAACTGAAAGAAAAGAAAAGACCTTACTGATGGTTTTTAGAATACAAAGTAATACAAGAAAATGAATAAAATTTGAAGTTTTTGATTTTTTTAAAAAAGATTTTTCAATAAAGTTTTCAGGTCTATTTATTGAGTTTTTTTTTCCTTCTAATTCCACATTCCAAGAATTTTGGTAGTCTTTGAAACACAATTTTGCTGTCATCTGTGCCTGCGTGGCGGAAACTGAAATAAGAACAAGAAAAAAAAAAAAAAATGGCGGTGACGTGGAGTCAAACTTTGAAACAAAATAAAATGAATAAAATAAATCTGAAACAAAATGAAACAAGAATAATATTACAATTATAATTGTTGAGAATGAAGTTGATGTTTTCAAATTTTTTGTGATTGACTTTTTGTTCGTTTTGTTTTGTTTGTTTTTGCTAGTTTTTTTTTTTGCCTGAAAAAAAAAATCGAGGGTGGGATTGTTCTGTTTGTTTTGATCACAAGACCCGAAAAAAAACAAAATTTTTAATCGATTTTTTTGTGATGGGACTCAACCAACCTCTTGTTCTACTCCTTTGTGTTCTCTTTGGATTCATTGCTGGTATAACTCTTTTCATACAACTTTAATTTGCATGTTCTAATTTCTATTCTATTTCTTATTCTATTTCTTACTTTCTCCCTATCTTTTTTTCAAAAAAAAAAACAATTTGACTCCTTATTTTTGAAACAAACAAACAAAAAAAAAAGTTTCCAATGCTGCTTACCAAATTGGTGTCTCTATTGATGATATCAGTCCAAGTGAAGAAGAAATTGAAACTAGACGAATTTTTATGGGAGGGTATGGATTTTTAGGTTTTAGAGATGGACCAATTCCAAAACCAGCTCGTGGAGTTCATGACCCAATCTGGGCTAGATCAATGGCAATTGAAAATGGAAATACAACTTTAGTTACTACTGTCATTGATACAACTGGAATCACAAATATTCTCTTGGATAAAATTCGTTTAGCTGCATCAGAAGAAATTGGTGTCCCTGTTACTAATATTCTTATTGGAGCAACTCATACACATAGTGGACCTGATCTTCAAGGTTTATGGAGATATATCACTGATTCTTATGAAGCATTTGTCATTAATGGAACAGTGAACTCAATTGTTAATGCTTATAGAACAAGAAAACCAGCTAAATTATTTGTTTCAGGAGCTGTTGGATATGCTTCAAATAGAAGAGGATGGGATTATACAGATACAGAAATCACTGTTCTTGATGCTATTGATCTTGAAGGTAAACGTATTGGAACATTAATTAACTTTGCTGCTCATACAACAGCCATTGGTCGTGACAATCTTGAGTAAGTTTTATTTATTTTTTGATTTTTTATTTTTTATTTATTTATTTTTTATTTTTTATTTTTTTTAAAAACATAAAAATAAAAATAAATAAATAAATAAATAAATAAATAATTAGACTTTCAAGTGATTGGGTTCATTATCATAGAGTTAGAGCTGAATCTCTTTTTGAAGCTCCTGTCATCTTTTCAAATGGTGCAATTGGAGACGTTTCCCCACAACCAAGTGGAGAAGGTGATCAATTTGATCGTGCTAATGTTTATGGATCTGATATTGCTGATTTAGCTTTTGAATCAATTCCAAATCAAGTTTTTATTTTTTTGATTCATTTTTTCTTTCTTCCTGAAATTTGTTTTCTAATTATCAATTTATTTTAGATTGAAGTTGAAGATGGAATTCATATTGAAACTACTTATTTTAAAATTGAAGTGACAAATATTTTATTTAAACTCGCAATCACTTCTGGAATCCTTGATTATAAATATGAAGGTGGACCAGGTGAAGGCTTTAGAATTGAAACAAGAGTCACTTATATCAGATTTGGAAGACAAGTTCAAGTATAACTTTTTTTTTTTTTTTTTTTTTTTCATCTCTTATAATTCAATTTTTGGTACAAACTCTTGAACTTTTTATTTTTATTTCAATCTAGGGATGTACTTTCCCAGGAGAATCTTTAACACGTAATGCAGAACCAATTAAAGGAGCAATGAAGACAAAAAACAAATTTTTGTTGGGTCTTAATGGTGATACTCTTGGATACTTCGTCCCAACTGGTTATTTTTATTATTATTATTATTTATTTATTTTCATTCTATATATTTTTTTGTTAAATAACACTAAACAAAAATAAATTTAGATGAATGGGATATTACAGGTTATGAAGAATCTATTTCTCTTGGAAAAGATGCTGGCGATCAAACAAGAGATCAAATCATTGCTCTTATTGAAAAAGATGATTTCTAATAGGCTAAATGTTATAATAATAAATCTCATTTTTGGATCAACAAAGATTTTTATCAGCCAAACATTGCTTGAGTCCTTTAGATGTTTCAATAAAAAAATGTGACTTTACACATTTTGATGAGACTTAGAAGAGATTTAAATCAAAACAAGGTCTTATTTGATTGGCAAATCAGTTAAGAAATCCAAGAATCAATACGAAGTTTCATTTACTTGTTGTTGTTCAAAGATATCTTGCAGACAAAGAAAGTCAACTTGCAGGGCTGACAAATCATGAAAAAAATTGGCGAGACAGAAAAAAAAAACGAAAAAAAACATGGCCAACAAGAGATAAACAAAAAATAATCCTGCAACCCAGCTTTGTCTAACATCTCCTCCAATTCAAACAACCCAATATAACTCAACTCATCAATTCTACTTTGAATATTAACAATAGATGTTGAAAAAAATCATTCTACAAAATTGAAATTCTAAAAAAAAATCTCTGATAACTTTTTTTTTCAAGTGTTTTTTTGTGTTTTGTATTTTTTTTTTTTTTTTTTGATTTCATTATGCTTGATTTTGACTTGCATTTTTTTTTAAAGTTAAAGTTTAAGAGATTTGAATTATGTGAGTGATTTCTCTTTTTCATGACGGTAAGTATTTCAAAATCTGGAATTGAGTTCAAAATCAATTGAATCATTGAAACACTCAAGTTAATTTTGTCAATTAATTTATGTATTTTTTTTTGGAGATTGTTGCACATCAAATTGTTGGTGTGATTTCTTAATGATTCTATGATTCATATTATTGAGTTGTCCATTCATTAATTAACACTTTTTTTAAATCATCACAATAATAGATTTCTTTCAAAGTCAACTAATTTTTTATTTCAAACTGATATATATATATATTTTTTACTAGGTTTTTTGAAAAAAAAGAGAACAATCATGGATCCAAAATCACAAAAATATGACAGACAATTAAGGTAATTGAGATTCTTTTCAAAAAACATTTTATTTATTTATTTAATTACAAAAAAAAAAAAAAAAAAAAAAAAAGACTTTGGGGAGAAAGAGGACAACAAGCACTTGAAGATGCAAGAGTTTGTTTAATTAATGCAAGTGCAGTAGGAACAGAGACATTAAAGAATCTTGTTCTTCCAGGAATTGGATCTTTTACAATTATTGATAAAAAGAAAACAGATGGAGCTGATGTTGGAAACAACTTTTTCTTAGAAAGAAGTTCAATTGGACAACCAAGAGGAAAAGTTGCAACAGAACTTTTGAAAGAAATGAATGAAGATGTGAGTGGGAATTTTGTTGATGAGGTCTTTTTTTTCTTTTTTTTCTTCAAAAAAATTCCAAGTGTATTAATTTAAAATAAATGAAATTAAGGACCCAAGTGTATTAATTGAAAATAACTCTGATATTTTTTCACAATTTACAATTGTTATTGCAACTGAACTTTCTGAAAAAATGACTTTGAAATTGGGAGAAATTTGTTGGAATCTTGGAATTCCACTTGTCATTGCTAAATGTTATGGATTTTTTGGATATTTAAGATCTGTTGTTCAAGAACATACTGGTTTAATTTCACTATTTCTATTTTGAAATTCTTTTTTTTTTCCTCAAAAAAAAAAAAAAAAAAAAAAAAAATCAAAATTAGTTGTTGAATCTCATCCTGAAAATCCTATTCCTGATCTTCGACTTGATTTCCCTCTTGCAGAACTTCAAAAAGTTGAACAAGAAATAAATCTCTCAACAATGGATTCTCATCAAGCAAGTCATGTTCCTTTTCCTATATTATTATTAAAAGCTGCTAAAACTTGGAAGGAATCAGTAATTTTTCTTCTTTTTTTCTTTCCAAAAAAAAAAAACTGAGTTAATTCGAAAAAAAAAAATTCTTTTTTTTAAAATTCAATAGCATAATGGTGAACTTCCAAAAACTTCAGCTGAAAAAGCAGAATTTAAAAAATCACTTCAATCATTTGTTGGTGTTGATAATGTCGCAGAAGCTGTTTCAAATGCTCATAGAATCTGGGTTCCAACTCAAGTAAATTATCATTTTTCATTAATTTCTTATTTTTTATTTTTTTTTTATTTTTTGAAAAAAATAAAAAAAAATTAAAAAAATAGATCCCTTCATCTGTTCGAGACATTTTAGATGATTCCATGTCAAAAAAAATTTCTCTAAAGGTTAGTTTCCTGGAGTCGAAGAAAAAAAAAAAAGCAACAAAAAAAAAATCAAATTTCTTTTTCTTTCTTTCTTTAGAGTAGCAACTTTTGGATTCTCGTTAAAGCTCTTAATGAGTTTGTAAACTCTAGTGAAGAAGGAAATGGTCAACTTCCTTTACAAGGAACACTTCCTGATATGCATGCTGATACTATTAGTTACACAAATCTTCAAGAGATGTAACTTTTTTTTTTTTTTTTTTTTTTTTTTTTTTTTTTTTTTTTTTTTTTGACTTGTGTTTATTCTTTTCTAAATTTTTTTTACTAAATGTCATCTTTTTCAGCTATCAATCAAAAGCAAAAAGTGACATTGCTGCTATAACTGCTAGAGTTAACAATATTTTACTTGAAATCAATAGAGGTTGGAGCATTTTTTTTCTTTCTTTCTTCCTTTTTCTTGCTCAAAGAACCTTCCTAAATGATTAAAATTATTCATTCATAATACAGCTCCAAATTCAATCTCACCAGAAGAGATTAAAACTTTTTGTAGAAATTCTTCAACTCTTGCAGTTGTCAGAGGTAGATCTTTGGATGATGAATATAACAATCCTCAAGGATTTATTGGTTTTTTTTCTTATCTTTTTTCCATTAAAATACAATTTGTGAAAAAAAATTTCTAAAATCTTTTTTTTTATTCATTTCTGATTCTTTTTAGCAAACAAATTGGAAGATCAAGAAAATAATATCGTTTTATATGTCCTCTTTAGGGCTGTATCACATTTTGAAGAACAATATAAAAGATTCCCAGGAATTCACGATGAAGAAGTTGAAACAGATATCCCTCTTTTAAAGAAATCAGTTATTGCAATATTGAGTGCTCTTGGAATTAATAGCAATCCCATTAAAGATGAATATATCCATGAAATGTAAATCATTGAATTTGATTTCTTTTTCTTTTTCATTTCAATTCATTTCATTTTTTTTTTTAAAAAAAAAACATCAAAATAAATAATATAATAAAATAAATAACAATAAAATAAAGGTGTCGTTTTGGTGCATCCGAATTACATAATATTGCAGCTTTAATGGGTGGTGTTGTATCACAAGAAGTAATCAAGTTAATCACACATCAATTCATTCCTGCAAATAATACTTTCTTATTTAATGGAATTAATAGCACAAGTTGTACTGAAAATCTTTAAAAAAAAAAAGAAATTTTTCTATTCATTCTATCTATTCATTCTTAATTTATTTATACATATCAACAACAATGTTTTTCAAAATTGGAGTTTTATCAAGAAAGGACAATTTTTTTGAAACTTTACTACTTGAAGGTTGTGTTTGTGGAGTGAGTTTTTGAGAAAAATTAAATCCTTTATGTAGTAAATGAGCATTTGGTGGAAGTTGGATAATCTAATTATGAAACAATTTAAGTAAGTTGTTATCTCAAGAACTCTGGAAATCAAACAAAGAAATGCAAACCCATTTCTGTTCTTCGAGAATATCAAACATTGCAGAGAAAATGTGTTCTGATTGTAAAGTTGATTTAGAACCAAATATTATCATCTTTTGTTCTGCTCTTGTAAATGCAACATTAATTCTTCTCCAATCTCGTAGTAATTCACCAACCTTTTTTTTTTTTTTAAAAAAAAAAAAATTTTTTTTTTTTAAATAATTTGAAAAAAAAAAAAAAAAAAAAAAAAAAAAAAATCAAACCAGATGTCTAGCATTCGATCTTACAAATGATAAAATAATACACTTTTTTTGTCTTCCTTGATATTTATCAACAGTATAAACTTCCACTCCTTCTCTTCCTTTTAGTAATGTATTAATTACTTTTAATTGTGCTCTATAAGGTGAGATAACTCCAATATCTGTTTCTTGGACACCACAGAATAAAAGTCCTTCAACCATCTTTCAAAAATTAAATTTCAATTTAATAATTGAAAGATCAAAAATAAAATGAAATTTAACCTGTTGAACAAATGTTGCTTCAATTTCATTTCTAGTAAGATCTCCAAATTTTGTTTCCAATCCTGGAACTAAATCTGTATCAAAGAAAATAACCTTTCGCCTTTTTTTAATTTTTTTTTTTGTTTGTGAATTATTGATATTGAAATTTACATTTTATTTATGATTGATTTTTTGATTTTGTTTAATAAAAAAAAAAAAAAATTTGGACCTTGGTTGAAGAGCTTCAAATAACCAACATGAATTTAAATTACATTGTGTAGATTCGAATAAATGATATTGTTGAAAATCTTGAAAGTGAGGAACAGGCAAGTAAGAATCGGCAACTTCTTGAGTTCCACATTTTAATCTAAAATTATATACAAGTGTGTTTGATAGTAACATAATGTCACTATTCATTCGATACTATTCATTTTTATTTATTTATGAGATTCATCATAAAAGGAAAAAAAAAAAAATGAGAAAGAAAGATTACTTGATGTTCTAAATTTACAATGGCATGAGGGTGAGCATGAGCAAGTCTTGTGAAAAGGGATAGATTTCTACTTAAAGGTAAGTCATTGATGGCATGAGTTGAAGTTGATGAAGATAAATGTGAGTTATTTAAGGAAGCTCGAACAAGTGGAGGAAGCTGGTAAGGATCACCAACCAACAAAAAGACAGGAGCAAGGCCTAATGGTCCAATTGAAATTGGTTGAGTAACTTGAGAGCATTCATCAATAATAACATAATCAAATTTTCTTTTATGAAAAAGTGGACTATTTATTTTATTTATTTATTTTGTAAGAAATTATTCATTGAAAAATGATAGATATATTAAAAAAAAAAGAAGAAATTACTGATTGATTCCTAAACATGTTGTTGCAACAACAGGTTTTGATTCAAAGAGATCTTGAATTTCAGAAACTCTTTTTGATGAACCTTGTGTTGGACAATCTTCTTTTATTGTTTCATGAACCTAAAAATTTGTTGAAGTCAGTGATCATAATCATTTTACTTGGTTTTTTTTTAAAAAAAACAAACCTTTTCAATATTTCCAAGACGAATAAATTCAACAGGAGGATTAAAATTTTTCAATTTCAAAAGGATATTGTCAACTGCAGAATGAGTATAGGAAGCAATTAAAACAGTTTTGTTTAAAGATACTAAAGCTTGAACTATATATGCTATTGTTGTTGTCTTTCCAGTTCCTGGCATTCCCAAAATAATTGCATAATCATTCGCTTTAACATAATAAATAAATAAATAAATAATTCAAATAATCAGAAAAAAAAAAATATAATAATGAAAATTAGAAAACTACCAGTGATCACTTTTTCTACAGCCTTTTTTTGGTCTACATTTAAAGAATCATAGTTTGGGAGTTTCTTTTTCATTGATTGAAATTCAGAGGCTGGTCTAAAAGTTGGAGCTAAAGAAAGAAAAAGAAAAAAGTATATTTTTTTAAAAAAAACTTTTTCATTCAAAAATGGTCAAGAAAGAAGAAAAAAATTACTCTGAAGATCAACAATTAGATTTCTTCTTTTTTCATCTCCTGAAATTGTAAACATTTTTATTAAATTTGTTCTAACAAGTCCAAGTCCAGCAGCAAGTTCATCTAAATCAATTCGATATAAGACATTCTTTTCATTAGAACGAGTTGGAAATGTAAGTTTTGAGTTTGTTCCATTTGGTAATAATTCTAATATTCCTTGATAATTTTGGCTTTGAATTTCATCAGATTTTCCATTTTCTTTCTCTTTCTCTTTTTCAATAGGTAAAGGAAGGCTAAATTTTCTATCTGCTGTAATTGTAACTGAATCCAATGTAAGTTCTTTAACAAATCCTAATTACATTTTTATAATTATAAAATAAAAATAATAAAATAATAAAATAATGAACCAATTGCAAGTGCGTATTGTCCACTTTCTGTACTTATAACTACAGGATCTCCAACTTGAATTTGAGATTCTAAGAAAGATGTGGGAGTAGTATTTAACTTTGATGAAC
>Ga0209960_1001761_pt1:12500-25748 | contig 25748 bp, 29 predicted proteins | sample ThiBiot_500_plan_2_FD_183947 | JGI IMG/M metagenome (GOLD analysis project Ga0209960, IMG submission 183947) | Wastewater bioreactor microbial communities from Cape Town, South Africa - Thiocy_expt_500_plan (SPAdes) | ecosystem: Engineered > Bioreactor > Thiocyanate-remediating >...
GATTTCTGTGATCCTTGAGATGCTTGCGAAGCTTTTGGAGACTTTAATGGTGTTTGTGGAGGACTTTCAAAAACGATGACATTCGAATCTTTCACTATTGAATCAACTTCTTTCTGAATTTCAAGCTGTTCTTTTATTTCTTGAGCTTGATTAAATTCCTTTTGATTATTTCCTTCAGATTTCTTCACATTCTTGGTTTTAAATTTTTTCTTTAAAATATTTCTTTTAGCTTTTTCTCTTCCAATCCGTTCTTCATTTGGTGAGGTTGAATGTCGTCTTTTTTTTGATTCTACAGGTGATTCTTGATTCATACCTTGTGAAAAAGAAACAGTTGTTGATATATTTGAAACATCGGAATCATGTTCGAGCCATAAATTTAGGAGTGATTTTTGAGGATCATTTTTCTAATTTATTTATTTATTTTTATTTTCTTCAAATATTTTTGGAAAGCAATTTTTTTTTTAAAAAAAAAGTATAAACCAAACCAATTTTGAACTTGGAGGATTCAGTAAATTTACAACGATTTGAAAATTGAATTGTGATCCTTGTTTTGTTTTTGAATTTTGAATTTGTTTATTTACATGTGGCTTCCATTGAACAGTTTCTTCCTCTTCTCCACTATATTCACCTCTTTCTTGACTTATTTTCCTACTTTCTATCTTCCTCTCTTTTAATTCAAATTGATCCTCTTCTTGATTTTCTTTTGGTTTTTCATTTTCTTGATTTTTGATATCACTTTGCTTTGATTCCTCTTTTATATCCTTCTTTTCAATTTCTAATTCTTTTTCCTTTTCTTTTCTCTTGATTTCCAAAATTCTTTCTCTTTCCTTTTTATTGAATTCTTCTTTCTTTCTTTCTTTTTCTCTTTGAATTTCTCTTTCCTTTTCCTTTTCCTTTTCTCTTTCTCTTTCTTTTCCCTTTTCCTTTTCTTTTTCCTTTTGAATTTCCCTTTCTTTCTCTTTTAATCTTTCTCTTTCTTTTTCAAAATCCATTGTAACTTCTTGAAACTCTTTCTCTAATTTGATGGGGTCTGTTTTTGATCTCTAATTTTTTTAAAATAAAGATTTTCAAAAATAACAAAAAAAAAAAAAAAAATGAATAAAGAAAAGGAAAGTTTACTTGGAGAACACATTGATTTTTGACATCTTGATTACTTTTGATTGAAGAATCAATTTCAGTCCAAAGTTTTGCTTCTCCCTTCTCCTCAGGTTTTGAGAAATAGTTTAGCAAGGAATTCTATATAAATGGAAAAGAAATTTAAAGTGATTTCTCTTGAAAAACAAAGTGAGATTCAATTTTGGAGGAGTATGTAATCATAACTATCAATGTGAAATTTAATGGGGTCTTCAATTGCAAAAAAAATCCAAACAATTTACATTTCCTCTTTTAAAAAAATAGCTCCAAAGATTCAATTGATATTCAATTCTCAGCTATTCTTCATCTTAACCTCTTCTTCAAGGCTATTATATCCAATTATAATACGACATCACATATATTTGAATTGAATTGCCAAATGCCTTCCAATTTCTTGTCACTATTTCTCCAATTCTCCTCCCATTTTTCAAAAATTTTATCCAACAATTGTAACAAAGATTCAAAGAAGGTATTAAAAAGTATACAAAATGATAGAAATTGTTATGAAATTGAGATGATATTGAAGTAAGAATACCTTAGGAAGAGAGAGAGACTTTGACTTTTTCATTCATCCAGCAGCCGTTATTTTTTTTTTTTTTTTTTTTTTTTAATTTTTTCCTTTTTTGGTCACTTTTTGACCTTTTGATTTCGCTTTTGTTACACTTTGATTGCGCTTCTAACCCTACAAACCATCTCTTTAAAGCATCTCTTTCCAACATCTTTAGAACATCTCTTAAAACATCGACATCTTGTTCGTTATAATTGAGTTTTTGAATATTTTGAAATTTATTTTCACTCCAATCTCAATGAAATGGTTGCTTCAAATCAAGAACAAATTTCAATCAAATAAATAAACATTGTATGAGATTAATTTATATTATAAAGTTGGATATGAAAATGTATCGATGTTTGGAGTCAAAAAAAAAAAAGAAACTTTTTCAATTTGACAATTTGGATCATGAATCAGTTTGAAAGAAAGAGAAAGATTACATTTTAGAAATGTGACAATGTTCTCCACCATTTGGGTATATTTGCTTTATTTATAATACACGATATAAGAAGGATAAGTTTGTGATTCATGAACAACTAATTCATTGGCAACCCATTTTTCTTTCAATTGGTGAATTTCAATTGGAAAAGCTGTTTTCTTATCTCGTCCATCAACTATTTTATTTTTATTGTTTGTGAAATTAAATAATTTAATTTAAAAGAGAGGAGAAAAAAAAACGAAAGTCGAATACCAAGAGTAAAATGAGATTGATAACCAGGATTTATTGGTTTGCCATTATAATTTTTCTGAGCTTTAAAAGGATGTTCAATCACTGGAAATGGATTTCCAACTATGACAAATCCAAATACTTTGGGAACCTCTTTACAATATTGCTCCGCATATTCAGGTTTGGATGTTACATAAACTCCTTTTTAATTTCAAATCAGGAATTAAAGACTTGGACATCAATAAATAAAAAAGAGAAAAGAAACCTTGTGAATAATAACCATCATCGATTTTACAAACTGTTCCAAATCCAGCATCAGCTTTATTTTTTTTTAAAAAAAAAGATTAGCTCAAAATTTGAATGAAGGGTCCAGGAAAAAAAAAAAAATTCAAAAAAAAAAAATATAAAAAGTTACAAATTCTCCAAGCAGCATCTTCTGTTTGTTCCTTGAATCATTGGAATAACAAAAACCTACAATCGATTGAAGATTAATAAACTTTTTTTCAAAATTGAAGCAAAATTAATAATCAAAAATAAATTACATTATTTCCATGATTCCAACCAATTTTTCTAAATTTTGAAATATAATCACCCAAATATTGAAGAAATGATTTTCTTAATTCTGGTTCTGATCTTTCAATCCAATCTTCTCTCTTAAATAGATTTGGATTTTGGTGTTTTACAAATATTTGTTGACGGCAGATATCAAATGATTTCTTCCATGCCTTATTTTCAATTCCAATAACTTTATCAATCTTCGAATTATCAAATCCAAATAATTTGAGTAAATATTCAACTTTTTCATATTCTTTTTCATTTGATATTTTTGCGTTTTCAAAAATTGGTTCTGTTTCACTTTTTTGACTTTCTTGATTTTGATTTTCATAACTGTATTTCCAATAATCACCAATATTATTTTGATTATCTAAAGAATCAAGTAAACCTGTTTTGAATAATAAATCTTCACCATAAATTGGAAAATGGGTAATTGGACATTTTAATTTTCTATCTTTTAATTCCAATTTACAATCTTGATGAATATCATTCAAATCAATTAATCCTTTTGAAAAATGAGGAGATCTAACGCATTCTTTCCATTTAACTCCTCCATAATTTCCACTTACATTTTTGACTTCTTCATAAACATATTTCATTATTTCTAAACATTTTTCTCTTTCTTTTCCTCTAATTCTAATTTCAAATAAATTTTCTGACATTTTAACTTCCAATAAACATAAGACGTTCTCATTTTCGTTCTTGTTATCATTAAAATGTTTTAATAATACACCTCTTCTCCAAATTATATTATCAACAATTTGACCATGAAATCTAACCAATAATCTTGAAACCATTTCACTTGGAACTTGATTAAATGAAAATATCCTTTCAATTTCAATTTCTCCTCTTGGAATTGTTATTGGCCATTTCTTTTCTAACTTCTCTTCAGTTATTTCCATTTTATCTTCTGAAAGTAAATTTGGAATTATAAGTTTCTTTTGATTTCCATTTTGTTGACCTTTCAAAATAAAACAAACTTCAAATTTTTGCAATAAAGATAAATAAGTATCAATTAAATCGGTTGGTCCATTCCAAATCTTGTTTAATTGAGAATAATCAATAATTCCATTTGATCTCAATTGTCTTATTGATTCATCTGCTTTAAATAAATTTCCTAATATCTTCTTTGTAAAATGTTGTGGATCCAAAACAACAACATTTGATAATTCAATTGGTTCATCAAAATAAATACAAATTCCCCATTCATGTAATAATTTTAATGCTCTTTTTGTAAAGTCAATGTCAAATTCAAATTCAAATGAAGATCGAAATTGTGATTGAACATGATTGATTAACTCTTGAATTTCAATAATTGGATGATTTTGATTCAATTTCCTCAATTCATAAATTGATTTTTCAATTAATAAATATCCAATTGGAATTTTTTCACCCATATATGAATGACTTAATGAAACATTAAATATAATTTCTCTTAATTCATCAATATTTTCTAATGTTGAACAACTAACTTCAAAATAAAATGGTGGGGATTTTAATCCACTCTTATCATATATTTTCATTATTTTAGTTTGTCTTAAATTCTTATCTTCATCATTTTGATTATCAATAATTGAATCCAAAAAAGTACCAATAACAATAATTGAATAAAATGGTTTTCCTTTTCCATCACAATAATTTTGATTTAAATGAGATGATAATGATTTCAACCAAAAATCCAAACTTTCCAATCCTTTAATTCCTTTATCCATTCGATATAATACTAAAAATATTGATCTATTTGATAAAAAATAATGATGTGTATTATAATAATCATTTTGTCCTGCAAAATCCCATGTTGAATATTCTACTTCATCATCTTTATCTTTCTTTTCTTTTCCATTTTCCTCTTGTTTTGCTTCAAAGTTATTGTTTTGATGTTGATGTTGATTGAGTGTTGAGGATTTCCAAATATGATTATTCACTTCAATTCCATGAGTTGCAGCATTTAAAGTCAATCTTCTCAATCTTTCAATCCATTTATCTCTCATCTCTTCATCTTCAAAGTATAATTTGATTTTTTCTTTTGGATTCTGAATCTTCTCAATTTTAATTCCAAAGTTTTTTTCTTTTTTAACTTTTTTCGTCAAACTCCATTCTTTATTTTCAAGAATATATTGTTTATATAGTTTTCCTTGGAAATATTGTTTTAAATATTTTCCTTCAAGAGTAAAATAATACTTATAATTGACACCTAAAAAATTAGGAACTTCAATAGTATTCATTATTGGAAATAAACAATCTAAAAGTGTAGTTTTGCCAACATTTTCATAACCAACAACCATTAATTTTGTTCGATAAAGTGGATTTGAATTTGGAGATTTACATAAGTCTATAATGTATTGAACAATAGATTTTGTTCCTTGATTTCTAATTTCAATTGGTATTATTTCTAATCCTTCTGTTGATTCCAATTTAATATCATCAATTCTATTGAATTATTTATTTTCACAAAAAAAAAAAAAAAAAAAACTCAATTAAGAAAAGAAAGGAAAGTAAGGGAAGAATGAAAGAACTGTTTAGGAAAGGAAAAAATACTTTACAATTTGAATGTTTAATGTTTTGAACGCCAGTTGTAAATTTCTATACTTCCAAATCAAAGTTTTCAGGATTTCAAGAAGAATTGAAGATGTTAAATCACAATTTGTTAATCTAAGTTTTAATTTTCAGAGTTTTGAATAAATGAAAGAAACAGAAAAGATTACGTCAAAACTTTGATGTTATTATTCTTTTTCAAATATTCACTTAAAGTAAGAAAATCTTGTTCTTTGATTTTTTCATTTTCAATGCGTATGAAGGGTGTAATTTGAAAAGTTTCCAAATATTCTTGATACATTTGTTCTATTGTTTTTGTAATTTGTGTCAGTTATAGTGGCTATAATTTATGAAGTATTACCTGTATCAAATTCTTGAATTAATTTTACAATTTTTGAATGCTCCCTTTCGTTTGCAATATCCATTGCAGTTTTTCCTTGATTATTTTTCCTTCTTATTGAGATTCGTTTATCATTTAGCAGTAATTTAACAAGCTCAATATGTCCATAATAACAAGCAATATGAAAAGCTGTCAAACCATCATTATTTGCTTGATTTACATCAATTCCTTCATTATTTGTTAATAGTAATTTCACATTATTGATTTCTCCATTATAACAAGCCATCCAAAAAGAAGCCCAATAATCATTTTGAGTTTGTGTTTTATCAACTCTCTCATCGTTTAATAATAATTTCACAATTTCAATGTGTTCATTTTGACAAGCAATCCAAAATGGTGTTTCACCAAAGATCTTTGCTTTATTTACATCAATTCTTTTATCACTTAACAATAATTTGACAATTTCAATATGTCCTTCTTGGCAAGCACTATAAAATGGGGTTTCACCAAAGACTTTTGCTTTATTTCCATCAACTCTTTGATCATTTAATAATAACTTTGCGACATTAATAATTCCATTTTGACAAACAAGATAAAAAGAACTGACTCCATCTTTATTTACTTTATTCACATCAATTTTATCATCATTTAATAATAATTTCACAATTTCAATATGTCCATTTTGACAAGCAAGATGAAAAGGTGTCCAACTACTATAATCTCCTTTATTGAAATCAACTCTTGAATCACTTGATAATAATATTTTCACAATTTCAATGTGTCCATTTAAACAAGCAATAAAAAAAGGTGTTTGACCATTGAGATTAATTCTCTCTTCTTCTTGTATTAATATCCTTATAACTTCAATTTGTTTATTTAAACAAGCACGATAAAAGGGTGTTTGACCAGATTTATTTGCTTTATTTACATCAATTCTTTGATCATTTAATAATAATTTCACAATATCGAGAAATCCTTTTTCACAAACAATATAAAAAGGTGTTTGATCAAAATTATCTGCTTGATTGATCTCATTGTCCATCAACAAAAAAACGAAAGAAAGTCATGCTTTGATTTGGGGGTTGAAGCAGAGGATGAAAATGATTTCAAAGAAAAAGTAATCGAAAAATGAATTTTGCCCTATCAATTTTACCCCAAATCTTAGTTAACTTTGAAATGAAGGAATTACAAAGGATTTAAAAGCGGAGCTGAGGCCACATAATTCATGAATTGAATTATTATAACGGTAATTAATTTTTGAAATAAGCTTAGTCAACATGTTCAAGATATTCAAGCAAAAAAATTATTCATCGTGGGTGTTTGGTTAACACAATCCATTTGAAAAGTGACTCATAGAAAGGAAATTATTATTCCTCCATAATTCCCTTCAAAAAAACGTTTTTCGACTTCAAAAAAGTCCCAGTTAAAACCCCTTTCTGATTGGTGGAAAAAAATAAATCCGAAAGGCTTATTTCTCATGAATCCCTCGTTCACAACATCGATTTTTCCATGCGGAGCTTTCAATGTACAAAAAGGGAACAAGTCAAACTTTCTTCCTATCGAAATCAACATCTCTGAACATTCCCTGAAGTGAAATTAATTATGGTGATTTTTTTTGCATAATAAAAAGGAATGACTTTTTTTCACTTTGAACATTTTTTTTTTTTTTCTTTTTTCTTCTTTTTTTTCTTTTTCAAAAAACAAAAACAATTTTTATTTTAAACAAACAACTATTTAACTTTTTTTATTCACAACTTTTAAACAACCTTTTTTTTTAAAAAAAAACAACTTTTAACTTTTTTTTTTGTTAAACAATTTTTTTTCAGTTTTTTATTCAACACCCTTTTTTTTCAGTTTCTGTCATCACAATCACCTTTTTTTTTTTTCCAGTTCAGATTTCCTCTTTTTTGTTTTTTTTTTGAGTCATTTAAGCAATGGCAAATCAAGAGAATGACCCAAATATTGTTAGATCTGTGTCTAATTTATCAGTCAACAAAAAAGCCAAACCAGCTCAAATGTCTAGAGGACTAACTCAAGAAACAGGTTATGAAATGGACCCAATTAACTCTCCCTCTCTCCAAAGTCTCCCTCAAATGGCTAGATTTCAAGGTGAAGTTAAAGCCGCAACAGCAGCAGCAGCTCTTTTAGCAAGAAATCGAGGAGAAAGAAAACCCTTTCACCAAAAGTTATACAAAACTCCAAAGGAAACTGCCAATGCTTTCCTTCAAATGGCTCAAAACAAATGTGCCCTTTCCACTGACAGACAGATGATTCAATCATTTCTTGCTGGAATATATATCTGTTTTGGAGGAACTTTTTCAATAGTTGTAGCAAAAGGAATACCACATTTAGATGAAGGAATTTCAAAAATATTATATGGAGCCTGTTTCTCAGTGGGTCTCATGTTCATTGTATTACTTGGTTCAGAATTGTTTACTTCAAATACAATGTCATTAACAATTGGACTTTTGGGAAAATCAATTAATTGGAAAGATTATGCTAAATTATTAACTATTTCTTACTTCTTTAACTTTCTTGGATGTGTGTTTGGTGCTGGCATCCTCATCTATTTTGGTGATATATTTGATCATGAACCTTATATAACTGCTGTTAGAACTATTGCTGAAGTTAAATGTTCATTACCACCTCATGTTGCATTTCTTAGAGCGATATCTGCTAATTGGTTAGTTTGTATTGCAATTTTTATTGCAACTGCATCTGAAACTGTTGGAGGAAAAATGTTAGCATGTTTGGTACCTCTCATGACATTTGTTGCAAGTTCTTTTGAGCATAGTATCGCAAATATGTTCTATGTCCCACTTGGATTGTTTCTTGGAGCACAAACTAATTTTGGAATTTTCATTTATAGGAACTTAATTTTGGTGACCCTCGGAAACTTTATTGGAGGAGGATTCTTTATGGGAGTCTTGACTTGGTATCTTCAAATAAAAGTTACTCATCCTCCAAAGGATGGAAGTATAAAGGAGGCAAGTGTGAAGGCTCCAAGTGTGAGAAATGGAAGTGTGAAAGAGAAAGAGACCGATAAAAAAAGTGTTCGTGGTGATCCAACTATTGCACTAGTTTAAGTTTATATCAAATATAATAAAAATTTTTTACTGTTCTTTACGGTTTTTATTTTATTTTATTTTATTTTATTTTATTTTATTTTATTTTATTTTATTTTATTTTATTTTATTTTATTTTCTTTTCTTTTCTTTTATTAATTGAAAAAGGGTAATGATGCAGAAGAGGACAATTCTGAAAGATGCTAAGGAAGAAGTGAAAGATAAGAAGGAAGAAAAGTTTGAGGATGATCAGGAAGATCAACCTAATTTATTGGAAAATAACAATGAAAATGATATTCTCTGGTTTGAAGTCCCCGAATACATTAATCTGCCTGATTCGTCGAATGAACCTCTTTTTCACAATGCTCCACTAACTCAAATCGAAAGCTTCCTTCTCTTATTCCTTCGATACTTGAATAGATTCTATTACTTAGTCGATGGTTTAGTGTCCTTTTAATTAATCAAAGGGAGGCTGGAGGCTGAGAAAATTTTCGGACCTTAAATCTGAAAACAACACAAAGAGTTGAAATTAGGAATCGATTGATTAAGAGATATACAAAACCATCAACTTCTATTCAAGATCTAACTAAGATATTGTCATATGTCACTTCCAGACAATCCTCATTAAAACCAAATTTGAAACAAATCTCCAAAGAACATGATAAAAATGTCGTTAAAGAAAGTGAAATTGAAGAAATTCCACCAGAAAATAAAGAAGATAAAGGATGTGAAGAATTTGAACAAAGTAATAAAACTCAAAAAACTGAGACAAAAGCTCAAGAAACTCAAAAAGAAATAAAAGATGAGAAATTACCTTTTGAAACTATATCATTGAAAAATTTGCAAAATGGTTTTGCTAATGCTTCTGGATCAACATGTTATATTGGTTGTGTATTACATGTAAATTTTTTTTTTCCTTTCCATAAACACCATTCCAAGTAATTCATTTTGGCTTCTTTTCTTTAAGTTGATCTTTAGAATGTCTGGTTTTCAAAAATATGTTCAAAATCCAAAAACTCCACTTCAGCACTTGATTAGTTCTTGTTTGTCTAATTCAAGGTATATTTTTTCTCATAAACCTTTTTCTGAACCTATTTTATTTATTTTTTTAAATAAATAAAATAAAATAAAATAGATAAATAAATAAAATAAATAAAATAAATAAGGAAAAGAAAATATCAAAACTTGACCTCTCTTAATTCCGATTTTGAACGATTATCAAGTTTAATTAATGCACCATGGGGTGGTCATCAAGATGCTCATGAATTTGCTATGAAGTTGATCGATTATATTATCAAAGATGTAATTGGAACAGAGTTTGATTTGATTTCTCACTTTCTTACTTTCTTCTTTACTCTTCTTCTTCTTCTATTTTTCATTTTCGAATTCTTTTATACATTTAGGTTGGAGAAAGAAATTACAAGAAATTGAATTTGTTGAAGACGTAACACTTAACTCCAACTTCTATCAACAATTTGTTCGAGTTGATGAAATTAAGGTTGCTATTTATTAATTGATTAATTTTCAAGATTTTCACTTCAGAAAAAAAAAAAAAAAAAAAAAAAAAAAACAAAAGCTAAATGAAAATGAAGATTTTACCATTGGTCATAATTGGGTTGAAAAAGAAGTTCAACTTAATTCAATTTGTCTTGAAAAAACAACAATCAGGTATATTACTATTATTTATTATTGCTTATTTTTCAGGAAAAAAATTCGTTAAGTTAATTATTTTTTCAAAAAAAAAAAAAGAACTGTTAAAGCAAAATATTACCTGGTCCACATTAATAGGGTAGTGTCCTCCACAAAAAAATCAAAATCAAAAATTCTTATTCCAGAGTAATTCCATTTTGCATTCGTTTTTCATTGAACAATAATATCACTTTTTGAACATTTAAATAACCGTAACAACATAAACTGATAGAATCTTGAACGATAATTATCGAGTGATGGGAATAATTTGCCATTTAGGGGAAGAGGTAGCCACTGGACACTATATATATATATATATTTTTTCATTTCATATGAATCTATTTGTTGTTTATTAATTAGTAATTTTTTTTTTTAAAAAAAAAAAAAAAAAGAAAAGCCAAACACTGAAAATCAAAAAATATTCAAGATATTGATATGAAAGAAAGTAAAATTGAAGAAATTCCACCGAAAAGTAAAGAAAATAAAGGATTTGAAGAATTTGGACAAAGTAATGAAACTTTCAAAAAGAAATCAAAGTTGAGAAATTCCCTTTTGGGACGATGCCATTCAAGTGAAGAATTGAAAAATGGTTTGCTAATACTAATGGATCAACTTGTTATCTTGGTTGTGCATTGCATACAATTTTTTTTTTTTTTCCTTTCCATAAACATCCAAGTAATTCATTTTGTCTTCTTTTTTTCATTCAAGATATGCTTTCACTCATAAAGTCATTCTCAGTTTTTTCTATTTTATTTATTTTTTTTTGTTGAATAAATTAGACATAAATAAATAAATAAATAAGCAAAAGAAAATATCAAAACTTTCCCTCTCTTCATTTCGATTTTGAACAGTTATCAAGTTAAGATTTTTGAAATTAATGCTCCTTGGGTGATTTGCTATGATAGAATCCATCAAAATCAAATGTGTTTAAAACTTAAATAATGATCAGAAAGGAGAACCATAATTGCATAGATAGATGCAGCTTTACAATCTAAAAATATGATTCCATTTATTGAATTTTTTTTTTAAAAAAAAAATGATTCTAAAATTTTTACCAACAAATCCAAGTTGCATTCTTAATTTTATTCTTGTTTTATCTGGATTTCTTTCAAATGATTCTATTAATTCAGCAATTTTTGTAAATTTGATTCTCTCTTCTTCTCTTTCCAAAAATGCTTTTTGTCCTTTTTCTCTTGTAGTATCAAGTGCAGTTTTTCTTTTCTTATCTTTTGCTTTTAAATTGACTTTTTTTTCATGTGCCAACATATGTTCTACAATTTCAATATATCCTTTACAACAAGCAACATAGAAAGGTGTTTCACCACGATATTTATCTGCTTTATTGACATCAACCCTTTGATCATTTAATAATAATTTTACAATTTCAATTTGTTTCTTTTTACAAGCAATATTAAACGCTGATTCTCCGCAATTATCCACTTTATTGATATCAACTCTTTGATCACTTAATAATAATTTCACAATTTCAGTCCATCCAAAAGAACAAGCGATATAAAAAGGGGCTTTACCACCATATTTATCTGCTTGATTGATATCAATAATTCTTTGATCATTTAATAATAATTCTACAATTTCACTATGTCCATTTTGACAAGCAATATGAAAAGATGTCCAAAAATCACTTTCATTTCCCCAATTGATGTCAATTTGTGAGTCTTGAAGTAACGCTTTAACTTCTTCAACATTTCCATCTTGACAGGCATTAAACAGTTCCATCTCTATTTCTTTCTCAAGACTTTGCTTGATTCTATTTCTTTCCTTTCTTTTCTTTGCTTTATTCTTCAAGAGTTTTAAAAAAACTTATATATTGATTGATTCTTCTTTCTTCTTGACTTTGTTTGATGATTCTTTCTTTCTTTACTTCCAAAATGTTGAATCTAGAAACACAAACTTCGTTTAATTGATCCTTCTTTCTTTGCTTTCTTCCTCAAAATGCTGGAGGGAAGACCTAAAATTTCATGAAAAAAAAAAAAAAAAAAAAAAAAAAAAAAAAATTAGAAAGCTGGAATTGATGTTGCTAGAGAAGAAATCATAAAACAATTAAACTCATATAAGTAAGACAACCAACCAATCTATTTATTCGAATCACATTGCTAGTTTGTTCATATCACTCTAACATTAAGAATCAATTAATTGCAAAAAGAAAAAAAATTCATTTTTCTTATTTTTTATTCAAAGGTTTTTTCAACATCAGATCTCGAGATGCATCAGAACCTTTAGGAAAGGAATCCTTATTGCAATAAATGAACACAAAGATATTGGAAAATCATTCTATTTGATGTCACAATGAAGCAAATGTAACTTCACAATCATAGATTCTTCAAGAGTTCTTATTTATGGAATGGACCCAAAAGAAGGTAAACTGTCTCAGTTTCACTCAATTCAGGGACAAAAATGTAATTTCCTCTTTCCTTCTTTCTTTATCCTTCTTTTCATGAATTAATTAATGAACTAATTAATGAATTAATAAAAGGTATTCATTTCTTTTCTCAAGTTCAGAGGCCTTCATTATAAGCTGGAGATGTTGAACATCATCTTTTACTTCTTCTCGTGGCTTCTGGTCCAAGCATCTCTCGGTTTGTTTTCCCTCATTTCCTTCACTCTCTTTTCCTGAGTCATTTCCATTGTCCTATCTTATTTCATATTATTTCTAATTTAGTTTCTTGAATTTTTTTTTTTTTTTTTTTTTTTT
>Ga0209960_1001769_pt1 | contig 25633 bp, 33 predicted proteins | sample ThiBiot_500_plan_2_FD_183947 | JGI IMG/M metagenome (GOLD analysis project Ga0209960, IMG submission 183947) | Wastewater bioreactor microbial communities from Cape Town, South Africa - Thiocy_expt_500_plan (SPAdes) | ecosystem: Engineered > Bioreactor > Thiocyanate-remediating >...
AAAAAAAAAAAAAAAAAAAAAAAAAAATAGAAATATTCTACAACAAATCAATTCTGGTTTCAACAAACAAATTTTTTGGAAAAAATCTTTTCACACTCTCAAATTGAAACTATCTTATGGGAAAACACTAATTCCCCTCAACTCAAACTTAATGTTATTAGAATTATTTATTACTTCCTCGTTCTTCAAGATTGTAAATATTTCCAAGATTCATATTTAAGAGTTCTATTAACTGCTTATAATGCTACGTGCTTAATTCATGATCGATTAATTCTTTCAATATTAATTTTCTGTGAATCAAAAGGATTTCAAATTTCGAATCAGTTTTTTTTTTTTTTTTTTTTTTTTTTTTTTTTTTTTTTTTTTTCCATGAAAATAATTAAATTAAATAAAATTAATATAACAATAATAGAGCATTATTATTCGGACCAAAATCAAACTCAACAGAACTTCTTTCACTTCTTGATAGTTTCACTGTTAGAACCCTTTCCCAAAAAAATCCAGTTTTATTCGAGTCCTTAAGTTTGATTGATCCTGTTAAATTAATGAATACAATCTTTTACTTTTCAGTTCGAGAACCACTCGAAAAAGTCGAAATTGATCCTCAACAAACTCAATTTGAAGATATTTATGATCCCTCATTTTTGTTATCCTTATTTTCAAATATTCTTTCAAAAGGTTTTTTTCTATTTTTTTTTTATTCTTATTTTGTCTTCTTTAACTTTTTTTTTTTTATGAACAAAATTAAGGATCTCAAATGGATTTGGTTAAATTCATTGAAACAAATGCCGTTGGATTTTTAGTTTCTTGTACCTCTTCAAAACATGCTCAAATAAGATATTCAGCTTACTTGTTATTAGCAAGGTTTCATGGATTAGTTCAGGAAAAGAATTTTAGAGGAAAGCCACAAATCCTTTTATGTCTTGATTTATTTAGAAATGGTATTCTTACATGTGATCTTCCAAATCCTCAGAAAACATCCTCAGTAGTAACAATTTTCGTTGCTCATGCCCTTGTGATTTTATTAAATCCCCAACATTACCTTTACCCTCAAATCAACAAATTTTTATTACAACGTCCTTTAATGGATTTAGAGGTTTTCTTTTTTATTTATTTGTTTTTTTTCTTTCCTTTTTTCTTTTAACACTTAATTCAATTAGGATATTCCACTCTTCTTCAACTTGTTTTATTCCTCATCCCTCCAATTTAAACAAGAAAGAGGCTGGATTTTAAGATTACTGACACACGGACTCAAAGATTTCCAAGTTCATTACTTTTTTTTTTTTTTTTCAAAATGAAATTTAATGAACCCTTCTTTTTCAAAAGGATTATGAACTTTATAAAATGAGACATGTTTTTACGATTGTAACAGGGTATTTTAGTTCTCCAGCTTCGGATCCATCAAGCAGAAAAACAATTTTGAAGGTTTTATTAATCGTTATCATTTTTTTTTCATTTTTTTTCTAATTGATTTTTTTTTTTTCTGATTAGTTTTTGGAAAGAATTTGTTCTATTAGTTCTGTTGTTGTTCAACTTGAACGTACTGGTGGATTATCAACCTTTTTACATCAAATTATTTCACATTTCCATCTTCCTTATGCAAATCAATATTTACTTCAAGGAGTTAAATTATTAAATACAGTCCTTAGAGTTTTACACAATCGACGGGCACTATTAAATCAACAAAGTTTAACCCATTTCTCCTCAATTTCTATTTTCTTAATGAATAGTTTAGGTATTTTTATTATTTTTATTTTTTTTCTATTATTAACACTTGAAAAATATACTAGATCATTACCAAGTCTCAAAAAAACAATTTTATTGGTATTCCAATTTGTTTTTAGAAGTTTTGGCATTTTCAAGTCAAATTAATTCTACAGCTTCCACTCGTTATCGTGGAAAAATTGCTGTTTTAAATGCTTCACAAATTGTTCATTTGATTAAGAAATTTCAAGAACTCAATAATTTCTTTATTAAAAATAAGGACATTGAAGATCTTGAAAAGGATGAAAAAGATGAAAAAGAAGAAAGAGATGATAAATTTACAAATCTTTATGAAATGATTGAAAATTGGAAGCAAATTCAATGTGATTTTTCTTTTCTTTTCTTTTTTTTTTTTTTTGATATATTTTTCCCAAATCATTCCCTTAAAATACTTAAATAAAATAAAATAAAATAAAATAAAATAAAAACAGCAAAATGCACTACATTGTTCCTTGATTTGATTTTAAATACTTCAACAACTCCAGAAATATGGAATATTACAGTTCCTATCTCTACTCTTGAAACTATTATTCAATGGACATTGGAAACCTTTAAATTTGAAATTATTTCAGGATCAGGACTTGATTCACATACATTTTCTGAACTCCTTCTCCCTCAAATTCAAAGTGAAACAACCCCAATTGAACCTCTCCAACAACTTCAACAACAAAGAAGAAAAGCTTTAATTCGAGAGAAATCTGAAGAAAATGAAGAAAATGAATTTTTTACTATTCAATCAGAGAATGAAAATTTAAATCCTTCTTGTTGGTTTCTTCGATTTTTACAATGGACTTTAGTCATATTAATGAATAGACCTGATTTTGTTTCACACACTCTTAATACATCACTTGGAAAGGAGGGAACAGAATCTCTTTTAGGATTTTTCCTTTCATGGTCTAAAATGAATTCCTTTTCTCTTCCACACTATCGTTTCAAGATTTTAACACTATTGAACGCAAACTTAATCATCGTTGTGAAAAAATTTCTAGAAATGGACCCAACAGGTGAAAATAAACAATGTTTAATAGTTGCAAAGATGTTACTCCCAGAGTTTTTACAATATCTCTCTCATCCAAGTGATTTGATATCAACAAATTATTTGAACAAAGAAGGTACTAGTAATCCGAGTTCAATACATGAAGAATGGATTTGTAGAGCTGTAAATTTATTATTACGTGAAGTATTTTTTGGAAAAATATCAACATTTCAGGCTTTTCTTCAAGAATCAATTTTAGAATCAACTAATGAAGAGATGCTCCGTTTTTGTCAAAAACAACTTCAAAAATTAAAAACAAATTAAAAAAAATGTTGAAATGTTAATAATAAAATAATAGAACTTTGAAAAATAGAAGAAGAAGAAAAAAAAATTTTTTTTGAATTTACTTTATATTTCTATTTTGAAAGGAAAGAGAGAGAAGAAAGAGAAGAAGAAAAAAATACAGAATTTAACAAAAAGGAGGAAATAATTAATTATACGATGACAAACTCCATTGATGGACTTTCATAACTTTCTCCTTTGATTTTTTTTATCCAGAGATCAAAATCTAAAACACAAACCATTAAATATCCAGTAGATAACCCAAGGATTGCATATTCACCATTCTCAGGTTTTCCAATAAGTGTAATTGTTCTAATTGATGCATCAGCAGGTTCTGTTTTGTGAACCATTTCAATTCCTAAGCTTGAAACGAAATAAACTGTTAAACATTTTCCAAATCCTCCTGTTACTAAGAAATTTTCATTTGGAGACAAAATCATGGAGAGTAGATGTTCGCCAACTTTAATTGATGTTAATAATTTCCCATTGATTGAATATAAGACTTTTTTATGAATTTTTATTTAATGAATTTCTTTAAAAAAAAAAAAGGTGAGAGAAAGAAATTTTAATACCTATTTCTTGAATATCTTGATAATAAACAAAGAATTGTGAATTGGTTGTTAATGTCACTAAGTAAGGTTGTCTTCCAGATGTGTGTTGGATAACTCTAATAAACTTTCCTTCATAAAGTGAATGAATAAAGACTCCAGATAAAGAACCGCTAATTACAACACCTAAATCTGATGATATTGCCAATGTACAAACTGAAAAATCGTGTCCAACAAGACGATGACGAGGATGGGTTTGAACTTTTTGTTTTTCAAAATTCCAAATAAATACACTTCCATTTCGGCTTCCTGTTACGATAGTTGAGTTATCTTTACTTATTTCTATACAAGTTACTGTATCTTCTAAATATTTTGTTTGAATAATTTTGTTTGATTCCGTTAAGGTAACTTTGAAAGTGCAATCCCTATAAAAAAACAAAAAAGAATTTTTTTTTTTAAAAAAAAAAAAAAAAAAAAAGAATTTTTTTTTTAAAAAAAAAAAAGAAAAAAAAAGAAGAATGAAAGAAAAAAAGAATTGAAACCAATGCCCAGCGGATAATAACAATTTTAAATCAGAACTGACTGCAAAAGTTGATTGACAAGGAAATATTGACTCATCGAAAGGAAGAGGTAATTTACGTCGGATAAGGGCTTCAATAGTTCCTACATTTTATGAAAATTAGAAAAAAAATAAATAAAAAAAGTGAAATTAATACCTAATAATGGATCAATTTCAAAAGTATATGGCAAACTTGCTAAAGTTGATTTTAAATTTGGAGAAGAGTCTGAAGGTTTTTTAACACCCCATTTATGAATTGCAAATGTTGCATCACAACTGATACTGAGAACTTTTGATTGATTTGGAGAGGATATTAAATATGCAATAGGAATTCCAGATGTAATAGGATATTGACTTAATCCAAAACGGAAAGAACTTGGATCCCACTGAGGAGCATTTCCCTTTCCTCTTATTGGCTAAGTAATGATTATTTTAATTAGCCACAAAAGAAACTTTTCAGAAAAAATAATGAAAATATCAAACCCTTGGATTCCTTTTCAAATGAGGTGTTGTAAATAATTGCATAGGTGTTTGTCCATAATTTGCAACTTGATCTAAGATAGCTTTTTTCATCATTGGATCATCAATTGCTTCAATTTTTGCCTCTCCTTCATAAGTTAAATAATAGAATACTATTTTTTTTTTTTTAGAAAAAAAAAAAAAAAAAGAATTTTGAGGAACAGACAAAATTGTAAAATAAAATAAAAAATAAAAAAATAAAATAAACAGTTATCTGCAAGCTCTGCTTCTCTCCCTCTTTGCTTATATCCAAAGATTAAATCGATCCAATTGTGTAAATTTTCAGAAACATAATCAGATTCAAGAGCTTTGCATTATGATAAGTAAGATTAATCTTTTTTTAAAAAAAAGAAAAAGAAAAGAAAAAGAAAAGAAGATAAAATTGAATACCTTCTCGATGAATACGAATAAATTCTTCAGGAGTTGCTGCCCAATTTGGTAAGATAACATCTCCGATTTTATGATCACCAATAGAACCAAAATCATATTCATTTGTATTATTAAGAAATTCTGGTAAGTAAAAAAATTCTGGAATGAGTTCTTTGACATCTGAGCTACTTCTCAAACAGTTAGACCATGCTTGAGGAATTGAGAAAAATGTTCTTCCTGGTTGATCAAATTTACCACTTTGAAGTTTCAAAAAAAGTTTTGTAAAGGGTTCCTAAGAGAGTTAAAGTTATTTTTTTAAAAAAATAAAAATAATAATAATAAAGAAAAAAAAAAAGAAAACCATTCGAACTAAGAAAAAAAGGACTGATCCAACATTTGAATAATGACTACCATACAAAAATCTTGGAATTTCAGGATTATCCCAGCTATCATATCGATTTTTGAAGATTTCTAATCGTTCTGGATTGAGAGCACCAATTGGCTAGGATGAATTGAATTGAATTGAATTGAATTTGAATTTGAATTAATTTATTTTTTTTAAAAAAAAAGAAAAAGAAAAAGAAAAAGAAAAAAAACTTTGCTTAGATCTCTAAAATTTGAAGGATCATTTAAATCAAGTTTGTCAGATGTGTAATTTGATAAAATCCAAGGAAAAACTGGCCATTGAGATAAATCATTATATGTTCTTCCTGCAAGAGTATTTAAATGCATTAAATATTCAAAATTTGATAGTTGATGATTTTGCCACATAGAAATGACTTGTGTTTTTTTGAAGAATGCTTTCACTGATGCACCAATATTCAATCCAAAAACATTTAAAGTATTGAGAAGATTAAATCTTTGATTCAATGCTCTAATAACTTTAGCTCGATTAATGTTTCCTTTCTAATTTTTTTTAATAAAGGTTGAAGATAATGTTGTGAATCAATCAATTTAGAAAAGTTAAAACTCACCCAAAGAGGGAATGATTTATCTGATCCAGAAAAATTGAAAAAGATGGTGGTTTGATCTTTTAAGAAGATCTCAATTGCTGTATTTGCAAGTAAATATCTTCTTTCATAAACTGCAGCAATTTCTTCAATGTTCCAAGAACGAAATTTTTTTATTCTTGCTCTTTTATCTTCAGACTACGTATTTTTTTTTTTTTTTTTGAAAAAAAAATGCTTCTAAAAAATCAAAAGTTAAGAGTTAGGAACTTACAACATCTTTGAAAATATCTCCTTGGAATTTGAGAATTGCTGGATGAGAAGTGATTGTTAAAGTTCCTGAAAGAACATATCCTGGTCGAACTATATCACAAGGAACGCTTAAAACAGATTTTCCTGATTCATCAGCTAAAATAGGAAAATATTTGATCAATAAAATTTGAAAAAAATAAAAACAAGTAATAAATAAATAGGTACAAAGTTCATCAATATCTGGAATTTGGGAAGGATCAAATTGATCAACATGGTGAGCATTTGTATATTTTATAGTACTAACTGCAATGCTCAAATCTACTGTTGAATCAGTTGAAGGTAATTCATTAACTTGTGAGGTTAAAGTTGCTCCTGGATGAGAAGAACCAGTATAATTTCTTTTTAATCTCCTTCTTCTTCGAAGTCCATCTTCAAATTTATCAAGCTAAAATAAATTCATTTTATTAATATTTATTTTGTTTCAAGCTGATGAAGAAAAAAAAAGAAAAAGAAAAAAAAAAAGAAAAAAAAAAAGAAAAAGAAAAAAAAAAAAAAAAAGAAAAAAAAAAAGAAGAAAAGAAAAAGAAAAAGAAAAAAGAAAAGATTACTTTCCAATAAATAATTTCATTTGAATCATCTTTCATTGAGGACATCCCATAGCTTCCTGTCCATGGGCCTTCTCTATCAAATTAAGAAAAAAATAATAATGAAAATATGAAAAATAAAAATGAATAAGTAAAATGTTACTTGTCTTTTTGTTGTCTATTAATTGAAACGAGTAACCTTCTTGCAGTAAATAAGTCAAGAGTTTTTGATTCAGTTTTTTGTATCGCTCTCATTTTTTCTTCATCTGCGTAATGAGTAAATACATTTTCGACCTCAACTAAGTATCGACAAACTTTATCTTGAAGATCTATTATTCAAAGATACATTTTTTTTAAAAAAAAAAAAAAAAAAAAAAAAAAAAAAAATTCACCAGCTTGATTTAATGAGGGAACAAGTTTTGGTTTTGTTGGAGACAATACTTTCGTTGATTTTCTTGTTGCTTGAAAAGAAGGAAGAGTGCATATTTCTAGCATACTTTCCCTAGAATAACAAAAAAAATAGAGAAATTTTAAACAAAATTTAATAAAGAAAAGAAAGAAAAAGAATTACCATTCTGGAGAAGAGAGGAAAGAAACTAAGAAAACGGGGTGAGTATTCTTTTGAATACAATATAAATCTTGAGGAAGAAGTTTCTCTCCTTCAGAAGAAACAATCATTGGAGAAAGATATGAGATTCGGTCTGCAATAAAATTTTTAAAAAAATTAACAATAGGAAAGAGGGAAACAGGTTGTGATGCAATTTCCAAATCTTCTATATCTTGAGTCTAATAATAAATATTTGATTTTAATGTGTCGTTGGTACTGAAATAAAATAAAATGAAAATGAAATTACTGATGGAATATGATCAAAAGAGTTTAAAACTAATTTAGAAACTGCGAATAAGAAGAAAAGAATTCTTCTTTTATTAACTGGTTCAGCTTCTTCATCATATTTTCGAGGGAAAAGTCTTCTAATTTGATCATTTGTTTTTGTATTAATAGAATCAATTCCTTTTTGTTGGTTGCAATCCATTTGAAGGAGAATCTATATTTAAAATAATGAGTTTAAAAAAAAAGAAATAAAAAAAATAATGGAAAAAGGAAAAAAAAAGAAAAAAGGAGAAAAAGGAAAAAGGAAAGAAAAGAACCAATTGTAATAAAATATCTGGAAGTAAAGTTTCAATTTTTTGAGGAGTGAAGTCAAGGAAATTTATTTCTTGAGGAATTCCATTTAAGAAAAAGAAATCTGTTATATCTATTAATCTTTTGAGGAGCAAATCATCGTTGATATTGATCAAAGTAGATAATGTGAAATGAGATGGATCATATGATGGTTCAAATTGCCCAAGTAAATCCGATGTTACAAAAACAATAAATCTCAGAATATTTTCCATAAAAATCTTATATTTTAATTTGTTTTTTTTTGAAAAAAAAAGAAAAATAAAAATAAAATAAAAAACTAATTCTTACTTGATTTTCTTTAATTCTATATATTGATTCTTTAGTTCTATAATTAAATTGGAGATCTGTTGCCCAAGTTTCAACTTGAGATAATATATATTCTGACATTCTGAGATAATATTTTTTTCTAATGGATACTGATGAAATATAGAGGTCTTCTGGAAATCTGATAAGATAACCTGAAAAATGAAAAATGAAAAATGAAAAAAGAAGAAAAAATTAGTGTGAAACAACTCGGTAAAAAAAAAATTTTTTTTAAAACAAATATTACTAAATGTTTCTTCCCAATATTTCCAACCATCTTTTAATTGTCGTATGCATATGACGAATAAGGAGGTATAAATTTCATACAAAACATCAATAATTGGACCTTCACTTTCTTTTCCCTCGTAAGTATCTTGTGGAAGTCGTGGATCTGTCCATGTTGCTCGACGGGTCATACTGTCAAAAAAGTATCTAGATTTTGAATCAATAAATTTAATAAATAAATAAAAATGTATCAAATTAATGAATAAAAAAGAATGATACTGTTTTCCACTTAAAGGATCAAATACCGATTCCCAATTATTTGGAAGTGAGTTTCCAAGTGCTTTCTTCTTTTTTTCCTCTGTATCATCATGTTTTTTCTTTTCAAGCAAAGCGAGAGGCATTCGAAAGAATTCAAGTAAAAGAGTTTGCCAGGTCTTTTTATTTTAATTTTGATTTTTTTTTTTTTTTGAAATTGTATTAAATCATTACCTCAACACTGAAAAATGCATTAACATTATCTTCTGATTGTAAAAGTTGCCTTAAATCTCTTAAAAATAATAAAATGACATTTTGTCCATTTTCATGATGTAAACTCGAAGGTGAAGAAAGAATATTGATAACCATGGGAATGGCTAATAGTTATAATGATTTTTATTTTTATTTTTATTTTTTTAATGAAATTATTCAAAATGTAAAATTAAATTGAAGAAAGAAATGAACCATCAGTATATGTAATTTTTTCTTTTCCAGTCAAACGTGCTTCTTCTTGAGGAGTATGAGCAACTAAGGAAGAATGAACAATTTCAAAATAAATAATAAATAAAAAAATGTCAAGATAAAAAAAAACCTTGATGTCTAACATGTCCTGTTAATAATTCAAAGAGTGCATAATAAATAATTGGGGAGACAACGTGTTTTGTAAGACTATCTTCAAGCATTAAGTAAACTCCATTATTAAATTCTTTTGTAACTTTCGATTTCTTTTTCATGCTTACTTTTCTTAAGATAGTAACAAGCTTTTTTTTTTTTTTTTTTGGTCAAATAAAATTTGAAAAAAAATAAAGAAAATAAATTACCATTTTCAAACAATAAACTCGAACTACTTCCTCATGGATTGAAATCATTTTGATAACACATTTAATACCATCTTTATTTTCCAGAAAAATAATAAATAAGTCAGTAAATAATTTGAAAAAAAAAAAAGTAAAATGGATACCTAAGGCGACAAAATTATCTGTTACAGCTGATGATTGTTCAGTTAATAGTGCAACAACTAAAGGAACAAAATCCATTAATTGATCAGAATCTTTCATAATGGAACAAAAATATGTCAAAAGTCTCTTTAATTCATCTTCATCAAAGGGAACCTTTTTTTAAAAATAAATAAAAAATTATTTGTTTTTTTTTCTCTGTTAAAATAAAAAGAAGAAGAAATGAAGAAAAAATCAAATCTCACATCTTTTCTTCCAGTAATAATTTGTTTAAATAAAAATAAAACATAAGCCCTCAATTCTCTCACATCATGAAATCCTATCTTATGTTCTCTGGCAATTCCACTTGCAGCTCCACTTGTACTTCTTTGTCTTTGTTCAATCGTTTTTTTGTCAAATATTGATTCAGTTAATTCATCATCTTTGGGTTCAGTTGGAATTGGTTCATTTGAGGTTGGTTTAGAAGCGAACCATAGGTGATCTGATAGCATATCAAGTAAAGGTTGAATGCCAACAACTCTGATGATAGTTTTAATAATAATAAAAAATGAAAGTTGAAGTATTAAATGGCAATTGAAAACCAATGAATGGGAGAAGAAAAAATTACTTTCGAAAATCAACTAAACTATCTCTTTCAGATGCTTGCATAGTTAAATAAGAGAGAAGGTCTCTTTGAACAGAAGCCTATTTCCATAAAGAGGAAAAAACAAGGAAAATGTTTTTTTTAAAAAATTTGTTGAAATGTCGATACTAAATTGATCAATTTACCTCTGAATGAATCCAAATATCCCAATTAAAGAAGATTTGAGTATAAATTTGATTATGTAATGTATCACGAATAAGTTTTGATTCTTCAGTTCCAGCTAAATAATGTGTGAAATTAAAATTAAAAGAAAAGAAAAGAAAAGAAAAGGAAGGAAAAAATAAAGGAAAAAAAGAAAAAGGAAAGAAAAAAAAAACGATTTGGTGCTAATGCTAAGATGGTTCTTTTGAAAGCAAGAGCAGTTTCAATTGTTATAAAGTTTTTCCAAACATTTTCAAGTAAATAAGATATCACCAAAATTCCCTAAACATAGAAGTTCATTAAAATGAAACAAAAAGAAGAAAAAAGAAGAAAAAGAAGAAGAGGAAAATACTTTATCTTCAGCCATTTGTTCTTGATTGGCTTGAGATCTTGTGAGTAAACCTGAAATAATGTCAATTAATACAACACTAACTTTACGATTAATATCATCTGTGTCCTCTTCATCTGATGGAGGAACTAATTGAGAGAATAATGGGAAAACAGAAGAGACACCTCCAACTACTTGAATAATTCGTTGTAAAGTGGATCGAATAACAGGTAAAGTTCCTGGTTTCATTTGACCATTTTTTTTCTCAAGAAAATATTGAATATTTCCAAGAGGTGTATTATCCCAACAAGTTGGTTTTAAACAATCCTTTTTTTAAAAAAAAAAAATCATTAAACTGAAGTTTATAATTGAAATAAGAAATAAATAAATAAATAAATAATACCCTTGCATTATAACAAGCAATAATTTTTGAAGCAAGTTTTCCATCAAAAAGGAATTTTCTTTTTTTTTAAAAAAAAAAATCATGAATAAAATAAATGAAATGAAGGAAAGATTCTTCAAAACTGAATTCATACCCTCCATCAAATCCATCTTCAGGTGAATGAAGAAAATTGAGTAAATAAGATGATCCAAGAGAATAAATATCAGAAACTTGAGTTGCAGTTAATGATTCTCCAAAGATATAAAATGCACCAAATTGTCCACAAAAATTCCTAGATTGATCCCTAGTTGAAAATTGGGCTGAAAATCCAATCGAACAATTTTGTAATGGCTAATTGTTTTTATTTTTTGTTTTTTTTTTATGAAAGAAAAGAAAAGAAAAGAAAAGAAAACCGAAGATATATAAGGGTATTTTAATTTTGCTGAAGAAGATAATTTTCCATTTACATATAAGTGGACTACAGAGGTTGTAATTCTATGATAATCATGAACTATGGTAATCATATACCACTTTCCTACCTCAAAATTGTATGGCTGGGGGAAGAAAAAAATTAAAATGGATTTACAAAAAAGAAAGAAGGAAAGAAAAGAAAAAAAAAGAAAAAAGAAAATTACCATTTTGACAGTATCTGGTTTTCCTGAAGTACTAATTGTTTCAACACAAAGACGAACATCTTTCCCATGACGTTCAAAATATGAAACGAATCCAGATGTATCAGAAAGAAAACTTTGAAAAAAAAAAAAAAAATTAACGGATCAAAACTCAATGTAAATGTAGATGAAAAAATTGAAGGATACCTATAAAGATGAGGTTTATGAGGAGTAGATGTTTTAATTGCTAAATCTTGAATATTTTCAATTCTAACCCATGTTGAAATTGAATATCCTTGAGTATATGGCCAATGCGTACTTGGGAGCATTATTCCCTTTTTTTAAAAAAAAGAAAAGAAAATCATTTTTGATTTCAAAGTAAATAAAAATAAATAAATGATCAAAAATCAGTAATGAAAAAAGAATTTTTGGGTTAGTACAGAATCAGTTCCAGAAAAATCAAAAAATGCATCTGGTCCATCATCGGATGTCATTTGTTGAACAGCTTTTAATAATGTCAAGAAATCTTTTGGCTAAAAGAAACAAAATGTTATTTCAATATTTCTTAAATTTTGATAAATCCAAATAATCAAAATACTTCAAGTTCATCTCGTTCTCTTCTAAAAAACATAAATAATTCTTTGACTTCTCTTGTTGAAATATTATATGATCCAAGTTTTTCAATTAATTTAACAATTTTAGCTAATTTTTTTTATTATAATTTGAATAATTATTTTGATATTTTTGGTTTGAAAAAAAATAAGAAGAAATAAAGGTGTACATTTAAATCCAAAGTATGATGCATCTCTCACACAATATAAAAGTTTCCCTACAATACCTAACTTCGATATTATATACAAATTATGAGTACTTTTTGAGGTGATATCAAGAAAAATTGTCCAGATATCTCCTTGCTTTTAATTTTTCAATGAAATTAAAAAATAAAAATGAAGGGGAAAAAATAAGAAAGAAGATCTCCCACCATATTTACAGGAAGTAAAGAAACAATTGAGATCATCAATAATATATGTTGAGATTTTCGAATTAAATAATTTTGTTCGATATGAAACTTTCCATCAACAAGCTAAAAAAAAAAAAGATTTTGAAAATTGTTTCAAAATTTGATGAAATATTGAATTCAATGGTTTTATCAATTGCAAAACCAATAAATCAATAATAATAATAATAATAATAAAACATACTGCATTAAAGAACAAAGAAACAAAATCACTTGGCCACTCATACATCTCTCCTCTTTTATACGATTCTATAACATTCAAGAAGTTACTCTGTGCCTGAGCATCACTATACGACGTCAAATGAGTACTCAGTCGACCAGACTGCTCTGCTCTCTCAGCCCGACGACGAGAGATTTCCTGAAGTGACATCTATTAATTTTAAATAAATAAAATCATTAGTTAGTTATACCAATTCAATCATCAGAAAATCTCTTCTCATTCATTCATTAATTCTAATTCTCATTATTCAAACATGTTCAAAATTACACAATTTTGCAGTTTTGTTAATTTGCCAATTTTTTAATATCAAACAAATTCCATATGCAATGTAAAATGAAACAAGAAATCAAAGAGAGATTAATGAAATATGTTACGAATCAAGTTATTCTAATGGGAAGATAATGTTGGGGTGAATGAGTGGGTTGCAATTAAGACAAAGGAGGAGAACGCGAGTAAGCCAAGAATTTAAAGGAATTTTCCTATTTGAATTTTCTTTAATTTCCCTTTCAAATCTTTCTTTTTGAATCAAAATCTTTATAATCACCTTAACTTTGACTTGGAGAGAGTTTAATTATGAGATGGAGTTGGTGTTAATTTCAGATTTTATATGAGGTTTTCTTGATTTTTTCTTGATTTTTTCTTGATTTTTATCATTTTTTTTTTTTTATTTCGCAATTTCAACTTTTTTACTTCAACTCTAATTGCTTTTTCATTCATTCACTTATTCACTTATTCACAACTTCTTTTAGTTTATCATTGTCCAATTCTTGGTTCAAATTGAGCATGGAATATTATAGCTTACTCCTCCTTGGTTTGTTGCTTTAGATCTAAGTTTTAATATCAACTTGAGCTCAAAAACAGAAATCTGTCTTCAAAGTAATATTTCTTCTTGAACCTTTTTATTATTTGTTTCTTGAATTTTTTTTTTTGAATTAATTAATCTCAATATAAAAAGGTTCAAGAATTGGAAGTTATAAGATTTCAATTGATTTTTTGAAGTTTCAATGAATTCTCTAGCAAATTAATCAACTTTAATCTATCGATCTGGCTTGATTTCGAAAAACAATGTTGAAGAAATTTGAGAAGATTATGAACAACAATCTACACATTGAGGAAAGTAATGGAGCTACAATTGAAAATACATTGTGGATAAATGGGCTCATTGATTTGTCGGTTGATGTTTGAAGACTTTGAATAAAAGATTTGTTATTCGAATAAGAAGACCAAATGATTTTTTCAATTTTTGATAAAAAAAAATTATTGTTTTTTGAATGGAACAGGATTTGAAATGAAATAAATAAAATAAAAAATGAATCAAAGAAATAAAATAATGAATTGAGTTGAGAGAGAGAAAGAAAAAAAATAGATGCTAGACCAACTGAATGGTCCAATCATGCCCTGTGGGATTCGAACCCACGACTTCTTGATTAGAAGTCAAGCACTCTATCCAGCTGAGCTAAGGGCACTCTACTGTTCTTATTTTCTTCATTTCACTTTTTCCTTTTTTTTCCAAACTCATGTTCTTTTTCTTCTTTTTTTTTTGAAAAAACAAAGAAATAAATAAATAGAAAAATAAAACATCAATAATTATTTTATTTTATTTCTTTTTTTTTTTTTTTTTTTCTTTTTTTTTTATTTTTTTTTTTTTTTTCATTATTATTATTATCTTTTGTTTTTAATTTATTGATTATTATTTTTTTTTTCCTACTGATTATTTGAAATGTTTCCAAGTAATTCCAACAATAATACCTAAAGCAAGAATAGTTGAAGAAATTTTTAAATAGGAACTTGTCTTCCTTTCATTAGCTCTGGTTTTAGATGTGAATAAACTTGATTTCTCTGAAGAAGAATTTGAAGTTGAATTTGGGTTTTTATATTGAGAGAATTGAGTGACAGCTTCATTAAAACTTGGTCTTTGTTGAACTTTTTGAAGATATTTCTCAACACTTGGTCTTAATCCATTCTCAAAAAAAACTTTTCCAAGTCCAATTTCTGATAACCTTAAAAGTACTGGTGTCCAAACTGCATCTGCCATCGTGTAACTATTTCCAACAATAAACTCATGTTTTCTTAATACTTCTTCAAGTGCATCCATACATCCTTTTTTTTTTTCATTTTTTTTTTGAAATGAATAAAATTAAAAAATAAATAAAAATAAAATTAATGAAATTATGAATAATTTACCTTTTTCAAAATATTTTTCAATTAATGAGTTAACATATTCAGTGTCATGAACTTTCTTGTGAACATTGTCTAAATGTTGAATTTTTTCTTCATAAAATTTTCTTAATTCTGGTGGTGGTGAACTTTGTAATTTTTCTTCAATAAAGATTCTTCTATTTTCATGAAGTGAATCAGCAATTTGTCCGCTTTCTCCACCTGCCTATTAATATTCAATTAGAAAAAAAAAAAAAAGAGAAGAAGAAAGAAAAAAAGAGAAAGAAAAAGAAAAAAGAAGAAAAAAAAAGAAGAAAAGAATGAGAAATTTTTTACCTGTAATCTTTTTCCAAAGATAATTATTTCCATTGGAATCTCATCCATTTGTCTAACCCAATTCATCATTTTTTCATAATCAATATTATCAATAGGAGATGTAGGGATTGAAAAAGTGCTGTCAATATATTGAATAATTTCAATTGCATTCGAAACAACTATTCCATTATGAACTAAAGTTGGTACAACTCCTTTTGGATTCAGTTTCATATATTGAGGTGAGTATTGTTCATTATTATAAATATCCACTATTTTACTCTCATACTTAAGGTTCTTTTCGGCAAGCATTAACCGAACCTAAATTTTTTTTAAAAAAAAGATATTCAAATTTTTTGAATTTGGTTCATATTTCTTTCTTCATGATTTAGTATTGTTATTGTTATGGGTTGTTGTTATTTTTATTTATTATTGAGATCCTGAATTTTCTTTTCTTTCTTGATATTTTTTTTCCTTTGGCACTCGAAAAAAAAAAAGAAAAGAAAATAAGTAAAAAATTGAATAAAAGTAAAGAAATAAAAAATAAAGTTATGGAAGTTATTAAATGATAAAAGAAAAAAGAAAAGAAAGTCTTACAATAACAGAGTATAATGAATAAGGGTAGTGGTAGAGAATGAGTTCTTGCTTCGCCATTTCTTCCGTTGATTGCCTTGACGTTTTTTTTTTTTTAATTTTTAATCGGTTTCACTTTTCCACCTTTTTATAATAAATTCAAGAAAAAAGGGGACTTGGGAATTTTTTTTTTCAAAAAAAAAAAAAATCAGGAGCTTTCAATTGTTAAACTGCAAGCTAAAAACTATACATCATTATATCAATTTTCAATTTTCTATTCAATTAAGTTTAAATTTTTTTGGAGTTTGCTGCTCCCACTAATTATATTTTGAGTTTTAAAAAGTCTACTTCCCTAACAAACTCATTTACAAGTTGAATAATATTTATTTGAGAATTGATTGAAGAGTTTCTTTTCATAGTGGAATTAAATAGTCCAATAGAAGAACTTCTAGTTTGAAATTGTTTGTTTGAAACATTTCAATATTCTTTTGAAAAAGAACTTGAAACAACATCAAAATACAAGTAATGAAATGAAGAGATTTGAGTTGTTTTTTTTATTAAAATCGCCATGTTTTTTCCCAGAATTTCAAAAACAAGATATCAGCCTTACAAAAAAGTCCACATATCAATACCCTCTCTATAATTTGAATCAAATTATATTTTAATATCAAAAAAATATATGTCTCTATGAGCTAAAATGATAAATATTTTAAGAAGAAGAATAACCATAAGTCAACGACAATCCATGGATTTGCTTTTGGTATCATCAATGAATCATTTAATTTCGAAATTGGAAACACTTGGAAATCCATTGTTTTATTGGAATTGAATCATAGTTTTTGAACTAAACAATTGAGTTTCTTAAGGATAATCATGGGAAATTTGATATTTGATTCGATTTCTTTTTCAAACTTTTCAGTGAATGTAAATAATAAATATTCAATTGGGTTTAAAATCTAGATAATTATCAGAGAGGAGGATCATAATTGCATAGATAGATGTAGCTTCAGGATCTATTTGAAAGAAAGAAAAAAAAAGAAAAAGAAAAAAGTGAATTAATTAAAGTTGAAAGCAAAAAACAAAATTTGAAATTATTTACCAGCTAATTTGTACAGTATTCTCAATTGCAATTTTGTTTCAATAGGATTTCTTTCAAATGATTCTAATAATCCAACAATATATATATATGCTTCTCGCCTTCGATAGATGGCTCTTTTTCTTGCTGCCTCAATTGCAGTTATTCCAAATGTTAAAGATTTTATGTTTACATTCACTTCTCTTCTACTTGATAACAATATATCCACAATTTCAAAATATCCACCAGCACAACTGAAAAAAAAGATTGTTTCTCCATATCTACTCACTTGATTGATATCAATTCTTTCATCATTTACTAATAATTTTACAATTTCAATGTTCCTTTTTTCACAAGCAATCCAAAAAGGTGTTTTACCATGAATATCTTTATTGATATCAATTCTATTATCATTTAATAATAATTTCGCTACTTCAATATTTCCGCCTTCACAAGCAATCCAAAAAGGCGTTTCACCATATTCATTTTGCCAATTGACATTAATTTCTGGATTTTGAAGTAACTCTTTAACATCTTTAATGTCTCCTGTTCGACAAGATTCAAAAAAGCGTTCCTCCATTTACAACAACTTCAATTCTTTCTTTCCTTCTTTCTCAAACTAGTTGATTGATTGGCTTGCTTTATTGACACTTCTCTTCCAGATCCAATTCCAATAAATAAACAACAAAATTGATTGATTGATTCCACACACTTCCTTTCGAATTATAATAATTACACCTCTTTGAAATTTTCTGTGAAACTAAGAACTCCAATTAATCAAGTCATAAAATAAAGTATAGACAATTTTGTTCAATGTAGTTGTAACAAATGTTGTAGTAGTAATATTGTAAAGAAAATCAGTTTGACTTCAGGTTTATAATTATTGATTGTTTTAATTATTTTCAAGGAGAATCAACCAAAACAAGAAAAATAAAAACAACAAAGTTCACTTTTCTACCTTTTCCCCCAATTATACTAATAAAAAGGTGACAAAGTGAACTTGTAATTTTATTTTTTGAGCGGGAGAAAAAAAAAACAGATGTCAGTTTTCCACCTTTTTAATAATAATTTATCATAAAAAAGAGGCAAAGTGAACCGTAAATTTTTTTTCAACGTTTTCCTGTTTGATTTCCCCTTCACTTCTCTACTTCTTACAACTATAACTCGATTCCAACTTCTATATTCTACTTCTATTCTACTTCTATTTCATGACGAACTAACAAGAAATTATTAACCTTTTTTTCAAAAAAATTAAAAACAGGGAAAAAAAACGAGGTAGAACAGTATATTATTGAACTAGGTAATTGATTTATGAAAACCCCGAATCTATTCTATTATACTAACATTGAAACTAATTGTGAATATTAAAAAGCAAATTTTAGAGTTATTAAAGGAAAGTTGAATCAAAGAGAATCAAATGGAAGAGAGGGAGAGGGAGTATGTTGATGACACTGAAACAGTGGAATCAATTCAGAGCCAGAGTAAAAAGTATAAAGTTGATTATGAGAATGGTGAAAATGATGAGATTGGAAGAGGAGGAGGAGGAGATGATGGTAATGAGAAGAGAAAGAAGGATAAAGTGAAGCAATCATCAAGTTTGAAGAAGAAAGTAAAAAGTAAAAGAAAGGAGAAGAGAGCAAAAGATGTTGGGAGAGAAGAGGAGAAAGAAAGACATCAAATTGGAGAAAATGAATCAATTGTAAGTGAACCAAGTAAGAATCTAAATGAAGTGGAAAATGTGGAAGAGGATCAAGTGAATAGAAAGAAGAGTGTACGTGAAAAGAAAGAGAAGGAAAAAGAAAAAGAAAAAGAGAAAGATGAAAATATTAATGAAAATGGGAATCTTGAGAAACACATTCATGGGATTCGAGTTAAACAATTGAAAAATATTGGAAGAAGTCATTCTTTTAGAGTTGCAATGTCTGAGGAGGATTTAAGAGTTAAAATTCCATTGAAATCAATGAAATCTTCATCTTCTTTAAAGTTTTTTGATGATTCGTCTCAAGATAAAAAAGTAAATATTTTTATTTTTATTATCTTTCCTTGATATTTTATTTATTCAACTTTTTTTTTTAATTAAAAAAAGCCATTAAAAGTCACAAAATCAATGAGAGAAAAGAAAAAGAAGATGCTAATAAAGTTTGTTAATTATTGATTTTTTTAAAAAAAATTAACTTAAACTTGATTTAATAAATTTAGTCCAAACTCACGTAGTGATGATTCATTAGATGATGGAACAACAGTTTTTAATAGAATTATGGATGAAGGTAAATTACATTATAATCTTAATGAATTTTTTACTTTGTTATATTTATTAATTATTTCTTTCTTTTATTTAGTCAATGGAATTGATCAATTAATTAATGAAAAACCTGAACCAAGTGCTTTACAACAACTTCCAACAATTGAACCTGATAAATATGCTGATTGTGATTTATCTACTGCAAATAATGAAGAACTGATAACAATTATTCATTATCTTAGAGAAAAAAATATGAACTATCAAAAAGACATTCTAAATGCGATTCAAGATAGAAATAGATTTGCAGATATCATTGAAAAAACAAATAATTCTCTGATTACATTAAAGGTATGAAAGATTTATTCCCATTATTTTTTTTTCATTACCAAAGTGAAAGTGATATTATTAAATAATAATAAAATAAAATATTAAAAGGAAAATATTGATGGAACTTTACTGACAAGCAATTTAAAAGCAACTGAGTATAAAGCAAAGATTAAAACTCTTCAATTACTTCTTGCAAAAGAAGAAGAAAAAAAGTAACACATTTTAAATATTCAAAAAAAAAAAAAAAAAAAATAAAATAAAAATAAAAATAAAAATTGTTTAGTTCAAGTTATTCAAAGAAAATTCGTCAATTGGAAAGAAGATCAAAAGATTCTTCACTTCCTCGACCTCATAGAAAGAAAGCAGAATCATTAAAGAATGAAAACGAGCTTGTAACTCAAATAAGTATTTTTATTTATTTTTTTTTTTCGTTAAATATTTGAATCATTTATTCTTCATTCTAGATCCTGTTTCATTAATAAGTGGTGTTCCTACAAAGATTAGGTATCTTTGTTTTTCTCTTTTTCTCCCTTAAATTTGGATTGAAAAAAAAAAAAAATTATAGATGGTCTGATAAAGTCCGTTTAGATAGAAGCTTGTATATAAAAATTTCAGAAGCAAAAGATTTATCAGATAAAAAATTTCTTGAAAAATTTGATTGTAATATTTTATTTTCGATTTTATTTATTTATGTTATTTGATTTTGGTTTGATTTTGAACTATTAATTGGAAAATAATAATAAAACCAAATTAGTATTATCTTTACAATTAAAAGTTGATTCAAAAGAAGTTGGAAAAACGGTTACCCTATTTAAAAAGTATTTATGGAATGAAGTATTTAATTTGGATGTTACATCAATGCAAGATGGTTTAGTTATTCTCCTTTGGAGTAGAAAAAACAAAGTTTGAATTTTTAATTACCAAAAAATCAATAAAGAAATGAAATTAAAATTAAAATTAAAATCAGATGGCAAAAGATACTTTAGTTGGAAGTACTTATATCCCTAGAGAAGTTTTCTTATGTGATTCTTCAAAATATGAAAATTGGTTTCATGTTCGAGAAGATAAAGGAGATAAACTTATCCCTTCTGTTAAAGTTGAAATTAAATATGATAGAGGTAGTATTTAAATTAGATTTGATCTCTTCTTTCATTTTTTTCAAAATGAAAAAAAAAAAAAAAAATAGAAATTTTCAATTTGGCTAAAGAAGGTAGAGCACCTGATATAATTGTTATTAGTTGTAAGATCATCTCAGTGAGAAATGTATTTAAAAAGGATGGATCAACTCCTTCACCTTATGCTATTCTTGCATTTTCTCCAGATGAGGTCTCACATTAAAAAAAAAAAAAAAATTTTTTTTTTCTTCAAAGAAAATTAATAAATAGAATAAAATAAATTAACTAGTTATATGAAACTGTTGTAAGAACTGAAACAAAAAGCAATTCAAGTTACCCTGCTTATAATGAGGTTTATTATTCTTTCTTTCTTTCTTTTCTTTCTTTCTTTTCTTTCTTTCTTTTCCATTTCTTTTTGAAGATAAAAGAAGAAGAAAAAAAAATGAAACATTCTTAGACTTTTGAATTTAAAGTTGAGACATCAAGTTTTATTGATAGTGGAAAAATTCATATTTCATTTTGGCATGAAGATCCTCAAGAACCAGATAGTTTTTTGGGCCAAGTTATTTTACCTGTCAATGAATTTCATCAAAAGTGAGTTTATTACAACTATTATTATAGAAATTAATTATTTTCTAATCAAAATATAAATTATATTAATAGTTTACACCCAATTCGAGGAGTAACTGCATATTATAAACTTAGTCATCATGGATCTCTTTCAACAAAATCTGCATTAACATTAAATCCTTTATCAAGTTTCCAATTAGGAAAAGGAATGACTTTAAATTCTAATCAAGGTGAAAAAGCTTTAACAATGGGAGGTAAATTTTCTTTTCTTACATTAAATAATAATAATAAAACAATTCAATTTAATTAGCTTTTGTAAGTTTTGGACAACTTACTCGACTTCAAGAACGAGTAATTAATGCAGTAAATGAAAGTATTCCTCAAACTAATCGTCATCATTTAAAACCTACTGAAATTAAAGGACCCTCATTTTGTGATCAATGTGGAGGAGTAATTCTCGCTGAAAGGTTTCAATTTATTTTTATTTCTGAACAAAAGAAAGAAAAGAAATATGATGAAAATTATTATAGTGAGGTAATGAAATGTATTATATGTGGAATTTGTTGTCATAATTCTTGTGTAAAATTTTTATTGACTGAATGTGGAGCTTTATGTTTAGCGAGGATTTGTTATAAGTAAATTTAAATTTCATTTTTTGTTCTATCTTTTTTTTTTAAAAAAAAAAATAATAATAATAATAATCGTAATTTTAATAATTATCAAAGATTTACTGAAGAAATTATCCTTCCATATGGTGCATATAATAATCTTTTGGAGTTACTAACAGATGAGAATTTATTAGTCCTCACATCCTTAGGAACAGTTTGTGATCAATTGGAAGAAGTTGCTACTACATTACTTAATGTCTTTGAATCACAAGTATATTTCTTTTCTTTTCTTTAATTCCTATTATTTGTTAATTAACCAATTATTAGGGAAGTGCAATTCGGTATCTATCTCAATTAATTAGTCATGAAGTAAAATCTTGTAAAGATCCTAATACGATATTTCGAGGAAATTCTCTTGCTTCAAAATCTCTTGATAGTTTCATGAAAGTTATTGGATCTGATTATTTGAAATCAGTTTTGAAAAAAGTTATTGATGAAATTTTCTTAGAAAAGAAAAACTGTGAATTGGATCCTCTTCGAATGGAAATTGTAAAAATTTTATTTTTTTTCTTTTTTGAAAAATAAATAAGTTAAAATAATTAATAAATCAATAAATCAATAGCAAGGAAGTCAAAAAATGATGGAATTACAGAAGAAAAATCGAAAAAATCTACTTGGATATGTTTCAGCCATTGTATCAAGTATTTATCAATCAGTTGAGAAATGTCCAAAACCAATGAGAGTTATCTTTGGATTTCTCCAAGATGAAGTTACAAAACAATTTCCAAATGATCCTCAAATTAAATATTCTGCTGTCTCAGGATTTATCTTCTTAAGGTTACTTTGAATAAGAAAAGGAACAATTATAACAATAACAACAAGAATTTTAATTTTTTTTTTTTTTTTTTTTTCTTTTTCAATTTATTTAGATTTTTCTGTCCAGGAGTCTTAGGTCCAAAACTTTTTGGTTTAAGAGATGATCTTCCTGATGCTACAACTTTAAGAACTCTAACACTCTCAGCCAAAGTGTAAGAAAAGATTTGAATTCAATTTATTTATTTTATTTATTTTCTTTAAAAAATTATTAATTAATATTAAATGAAGATTACAAAATCTTGCAAATGGGGTTGAGTTTGGACATAAAGAATCATTTATGACAGGTGTAAATGAATTTATTCAAGCTGAGAGAGAGGATATGAAATTTTTTATTGATACACTTTCAAATAATTGGACATCTGCAAAAGAACGAATAATTGAATTAGAATTTCAAATTGAAACAGAAAATAAACTGATTGAAGGATTAGAAAACACTAATAATATGTATTTGGTATTGATTTATTATTTTATTATTTTATTATTTTCTTTTATTTTTGTTTTTATTTTATTTTATTTTATTTTTTTTAAAAAAAATCGAAAAAATAAAAAAAATAAAAGGAAAATCAAGATCTTGGAACAAAGAAAACAAGAGTGAAATTGCAGAAAAATATTGAGATTTCAAGAGCTAAAGTTTATTCAATGAGACATGAAGTTGAAAAGTTAAATAGAATGTGCACTTTAGATGAAACTATGTAAACTTTTTGTTTTTTTTCAATTACATTTCTTAACCAATATTAATTAATCAATAACAATAATAATAATAAAAAGTGATGAAGCATACAAAATTGATCATGGAAAACTATTTGTTGTTGATATTGAGAAAGAGTTGGCTGCAATTCATCGACAATTAAGTAAAAGGAAAGATGCTGTGATCTCAGTAATATTGATTTTTTGATTTTTTTTAAATAATTTATCTCATTCAATTATACTCAAACAAAACATCTTTGTTTTATTTTGTAGGTATTAACTTCTTCAGAAAAAGAAAGTGGAATTAAAGCTGCTGGTGATTTGGTCAAAGTATTGGATCAATTAGAAGAAATTAGACTCCGATTAGAAGCAACAAGAGATCCAAAAGATATTTGATCACAAAATTTTGATTTTTGAATAATAAATTATTATGTAGAAAATAAAAAATAAAATCAATGATGATAATAATAAAAAAGGAAAAAGAAAAGACGATTATAGAACTATTTTTCAAATTTTAATAAAAGAATCCGAGCAATTTTCCTCCAACATGTTTTCTTCTGGCTTCTTCGTGATCCATGATTCCAGCTGATGAAGTAATAACAACATATCCAAATTGTCTAGATGGAAGGAGATTTCTCAACCATGGTTCCATATCAGTAATAGTCATATCGTATCTTGGGCTAATAACTCCACATTTGTTGATTCTTCCGAGAAGTTGAATAACGATTTTTCCAGCACGGTGGTCATCAATGATTTCGAATTCACCAATGTATCCTATGGGATGAATTGATTAATTTTAGTTTAAAGTTTGCGAATTGTTTTCTTTTTTTCATATTTTTTCGTATTTTCCTATTTTCTAGTTTATAATTTTATTTTCTTGAAGAATTTAAAACTTTTTCGAATTTTTTTGTTTAGAAATAACTAAAATAAAATAAATTTTTTTTTTTTGGAAATGGGATCTTGAATTTCTTGTTAAATTTTGAAATTTATAAAGTTTGTTTCCATTTGTTTGATCTTTTTCGTTTCTTTTCTTCTTCTTTTTCTTATTTTTCTTCTTTTTCCTCCAATAATATGTCGAACAAAACACCCAATAAATAATTAAACTTTAGGAAATAGGTTTCTTTCACATTATTAACTTTTAATTTTGACTTTAACTTTTTCCAAACAAAAAATCCCCATTCAACAAGAGTTTTTCTCTTGCAACATTGGAAATAATAATAATAACTTTTTCTTTAAGAAATAAAAGTAAAAGTAAAAGTAAATCTAACCGTGTTTTTGCATGACACCTAAAAATTTAACAACGACTTTTGAACATGGGCGGACAAGAACTTGACGTTTTCCGGCTTTTTCGGCATTATTAATAGATTTCAAACAATCTCCAAGAACACTAATTCTGACCATGTTTTTTTGTTTTTTTCTATTTGATAAAAAAACAAGAAAAGATCATTAAAATCAATAATTGATAATAAATGATATTTATAATAAATATATTCTAAATCTATTAATATTGATATTTTTCAATATTAACAATTATCAATTATATTATCAATTCTTCCACAATTAATTTAAATTTCCACTATCTCCATTTATCAAAACTTGATTTTCCAAATTTCATTAATTGATTTGATTGATTGTAAATAAGTTATCGTTTTGGATGGGGGAAGAGGTTGGATTCGACTATTAAACCAAATCCTATTTTTCCCCCATCCATCCATCAATCCATCCATCTTTCCATTACTAATAACCACAATTATTCATTCTTTCAAAAATACAATTTTGTTGTTTCCATCTTGAAATTTAGTTGGAGTAAGAGCTAAAATGTTGGGATAATATAGATAGATTTTAAAGAAAGAAAGCTTACTTCGACCACAAACAAAAAGGAAGGGGAAAAGGAAAAAAGAGGAAGAGGAAAAAGAAAAAAAAAAAAAAAAAAAAAAAAAAAAAAAAAAAAAAAAATGGAAAAAAA
>Ga0209960_1001783_pt1 | contig 25401 bp, 33 predicted proteins | sample ThiBiot_500_plan_2_FD_183947 | JGI IMG/M metagenome (GOLD analysis project Ga0209960, IMG submission 183947) | Wastewater bioreactor microbial communities from Cape Town, South Africa - Thiocy_expt_500_plan (SPAdes) | ecosystem: Engineered > Bioreactor > Thiocyanate-remediating >...
TTTTTTTTTTTTTTTAATTTTGATTTATTTTTTTTTTTTTTTTTTTTTTTTTTCTGATTTTGATGTTTGAATAGGAACAACCATATTTAAGATTTGCATGTGCAGAAAAACTTACTTCATTTGTAGTTTCAAATAAAGGTCATTTTTGTGTTGGAGGATCACAAAATGGAAAGTTGTATATTTGGGAGGTTTAGATTTCAATTCCATTCTTTGGATTTGATTTGATTTTTTTTTTTCTAACAAAATCAAAAAAAAAAAAAGACTTCAACTGGAGATTTATTAAAAGTATTTGATGCACATTATGGAAAAATAAATGTACTTCAATTCTCTGATGATGATTCACTTGTCATTTCAGGAGGAGAGGATGCAACAATTAATGTTTGGGAAATTGGAAATTTACTTGATAGTAAAAATACTGGAATCATTGACGCTTTATATTCTTTTTCAGAACATGCTTTACCTATTACTGATATTATAGTTGGATATGGAGGAACAAATTCAAGAATTATTTCTTCATCTCTTGATTGTACATGCAAAGTTATTTTCTTTTTTCTTTTTCTTTCTTTCTTTCCTTTCTTTTTTTCTTTCTTTCTTTTATTCATTCTTTATTCATATTTGTAAATTGATTTTTTTTTAAAAAAAACAACAAAAAAAAGATTTGGGATTTAGGAACTGGTAGTATTGTAGGAACAATTGTATTTCCAGTTTCAATTACTTGTGTTGCAATTGATCCATGTGAATATAGAATTTTTGCTGGAGGTAGAAATGGAGATATTTATTATGTTGATCTTTATAAACATTCTACCACTGTTGGTTATTCATCTCTTGAATCTAATACTGTAATTGATCGAGCTAATTCAAATTTACTTAGAGGTCATAGGTAAATTCTTTATTTTCCAGTTATATTTTTATTTTTATTTCTAATATTTGCTTCATTTTATTTTTATTAATATTTATTTTCACTAATATTGTCATCCTCAATTTTCTAAAAAAAAAAAATTCTTAGTCAATCAATAACAAGTTTATCTGTTTCTTATGATGGAACAAGGCTTGTTTCTGGCTCAGAAGATTGTACATTGATAGTCTGGGATATTTATCATCATCAAATGTTAAAAACTTATTCACAACATAAAGGTAACTCTTTTATTGATTTTTAATTTTTGAAACCTCTCTTTCAACAACAACAACAAAAAAAGGTCCTGTATTAGGAGTTAAAGTGATATTAAAACCTCCAGTCGATTTCTTTTCAACAGAACAACCAAAACTCCCATTATTTTCTCAATTTAAAAGATTTTCTAGAACAAATGATTCTAGTCAAGAATTAGAACAAGATATTATAGAACTTCATCCTTCTAAAAAATGGAAAGTAAGCATATTTATTTTTTTTATTTGCTATGATACTTCATTTTTGTTTTTTGATCATCAATTAATTCTTTTCTTTTTCTTCTTTTTTAAAAAAAAGGGTTTTAACTTAGATAAAAGCATAGAAAAGGTTTGAACTAATTCATTCAATTTTTTTTTTTCCTTACAAAAATGTAAATGATTGGAAAAAAATAGGAAAGAAGTTCTCCAATCTCCTACCGAAATGAATCTCAAGCACAATCAAGCAATTTAGATTTTGAAAAAATGGAAGTTCACAACCAGAAACTCAAACAGCTTAATGAAAATCTTTACCAATTTGTAGTTAACCAATTAGTTCAAGAAGTAGAAAAGAAAGAAACCCCAAAGGAAGGAAATACTCAAAATCGAAAAGAAAAACAAAAAGAAAAAAAGAAATAATAGATTAAATAATAGATTAATTGATAGACTGAAAGATGATTTTATCATTTTTATTTATTTATTATTATCATTAAAATTCCAAGTTTTCACCTGGATTAACCTCAGTGTATCGGTTCCTAAAATTGAGCTCTCTGAGCGAGTTTTTTAACTACAAACCAAAAAGAAAAAGAAATTAAAGAAGTTAAAGAAATTGGATGAAGCTCAGTTTTTTTTAAAAAAAGGAGGAGAGCACTTTACCTTGGTAAAATTTTTGTCAAGATCCTCAGAAAATTGAGCCAATGCAAGGATCAAGTATGAGTGCTTTGAATTTGGGTTTTCGCGTGCTATGTTATTATTATTTATCCAAAAAAATAGTAATAAACAACAAAGAATAAAGGAAATAATGAGAAATGTAAAGTTAGGAAAATTACCATTTTTTACTATCTTTTCAAACTCTATTCGAGTTTCCTCGATGTTGTCATTAAATTTGTAATTTGGATCTTTTTTTTTTTTTTGACCTCTTCAAAGTGAACAAGAGTAATAAAAAAAAAAAGAAGGAAAGAATACATTCGAATTTGAGCATTTTTGTTTTGCGCACATGAAATAATTCTTTTTTTCCTTCAGAATTTTCTATCTCTACGATTTCATAATCTTTTCTCTTTCCTCTTTGTTCCTCCTGACAATTTTCTTTCTTTCCTTCGAGTTCCTCCACACATGTTTCTTTCTTTCCTTTTAATTCCTCCAAGTTCTTTGATGGTTCATCATCATCATCATCAATAACAATGACTTGTTTCATTCTGGGAGAAAAAGAAAGAAAATGTTAAATTTGAGGTTGATAAATGAAAAAAACAAGTTGTCAGAAAAAAAAAATTTTTTTTATTCACGTGATTTTTTAAAAAAGTAATGCTTTGGTTGAACAAATCAAATAAAAAAGTCAAATAAAAATTACCTCTAAAAGTTGAGTAATGAAATCTGAACCTCAAAATTGAAGGAGAAAAGATTTTCACACTAAAGACATCAAGAAATTTAATCTAAGAAAAGAATTTAAAATTAAAAAAAAAAAAAAAAAAAAAAAAAGATTTGGACTTCTTTCAGTCAAGAAACTAGCAAATTGGAGACAATATCCTACTTCTATGATTATCCTTCTTTCAATTCCGATTTTAAGTCAAAAGAAGTTAACAAATCCGCCTGACTAAGAATTCAAAGAAAGGAAATGGAACTAAAAAAAATCACTTAAATAAAAAATCACTTACATTCCTTTTATATAGGGGAGATCATTCAAGGTTCTAAGAGAGGTCCAGGAGCTAAAAAATCGGAACGCAATTCGGCAAGAAGACCCAATTGGCCTTCTAATTAGCAATCAAGGGGTTGAGCCTCATCTACCAGTCCATCTTTTTCCTCAAGGATTCCCTCTCACTTTGGGAGGATTTATGGCTCAAATTGAACATACAAAAATTGAAGTTGAAAAGGAACATATACTGACAGCGAAGTTACTAATTTATAAAGGAATTGTTCCAATGAGAAAATGAGATCTGATATGGTTGAATGACTCGCCAAAGTGTTATGAAATTAATGGTAATGATAAGGATAGTTCCACTGTCAATGTTGAAATCAAGGAGGTCTTGATGGTCTAACAAACGAATTCTATTAAAAAATACATTGAATTACTAACTCCTTTCTTATGTCGCCTCTTCAACCTAATAAGAAACATTGATTCTCTTCCTCCTGAACTCAATACAGGTCTAATTACTTTACTATTCAAGAAGAGGGAAGAGAAATCAAAAGAGAATCATCGCCCTAATAGTTTTCAATTTATTTAGAAAAAAAAAAGAAAAAAGAAAAGAAAAAAAAGGTATCTATAACATAGAATAACTTTGAAATCAGTAAAGAAGAAAAATAATTAAGTTAAGAAGTAAAGAAATCAAAGAATGAATTACAAATTAATTAAGAGAGAAGGAAGAGGAGAGAGCGACGCATTTTGATTTTTTGAAAGAAAAAAAAAAAAAAAAAAACAGGCAAATGAGCATCACAACACAAGAACAACTCAATAGAAGTTCATTATCAGAAAACTCTTACCTTGCTTCTTTTGAAAGTAATTTCTTTTTTAAAAAAATATTGATTCTATTGATTGATTGATTGATTTCCTTTTTTTTTTTTTTTGAAAAAGAATGGAAAACAAGCTTTGAGGAACTTGAGAACAGATACGAACAAATTGAAACTGAAAAACAAAATCTTCGTTTAACATGTCAAGTAAATCATTGATTCCTCTTTGATTGATTTATTTTTTTTAAAAATAATAATAATAATGAGAGATTTGAAATAGAAAGAACAAGTTGAAATTCAAACAATGAAGAATGAACTTGAAGTGATGAGAAAGAAAGCTGAACAATTATTGAATTCAAAAAGAAAAGAACCCAAATCAATAGAAGGAAAGGTTGTTGAATTTTATTTCAATATTATTAATGTTTATGTAACAAGATCTAAATTTATTTGATATTAGGATAAGTTTACTGATGCAATTGAAAATCATGAAAAAGTTCGCCATACTATTTTTATTTATTTATGCTAAAATTATTGTGAAAATTAATTATTCAATTTATAGAAGCAAAATCTTTCATTAAGTTTTGATGAAATTTTATCTCATACATCAGATATTGAAGAATTAGAATTATCAATTCAAGATTATGAAGAGAAATTACAATCTCAAGGTTTTATTTTATCTTTAATTTTTTCAAAAAAAAGTTCTAAAAAAAAATACCCAAAAAAAATACAGTTCAAAGAGAAGAAAAAGAACCTTCTTGTATTATACAAAAAAGTCCAACAAAGCAAGATATTCAAACTATAGCTATTAAATTAGAAAATGAAATTAATGAGAAAATTAAAGAGTTAGCATTATTTCAAGATATTTTAGGAAATGAATAAGAAAGTATTTATTTTAGGGAAATGAATTTGTAGAATCATTATTTTGTACATAAAATTAGAAATGTTTGGATAGATAAATTTCAATTGAATTTTCAAAATTTTATTTTATTTATTTTATTTTATTTTTTTAAAAAAATACATAAAAATACAAGGAGTTTAAATTGGAACAATCAATTAAGTAAAAATAAATCAAGATGATAAGAGACAATCTTGAGGAAGAGTTCCTTTAAAATATTTAAAATATTCTCGAACTTTGAGTTCTAATAAATTTCGATTGATTAAACCAGTATGACTATCATAAGCTCCTGTTTGGTATAATAATCCAGAAATTGCTTTTTTTGTTGGATGATCTATATGGTGATCATAAATCCTTTCACAACACCATTGACAAAAATCAGCAATTGTATTTACTTTATACTCTTTATGAACTTGATTTCTTTTTTTCTTTTTTGAATAAGGAGGAATTTGAATTTTTGATCTCTTTTTTGGTGATCCACAATCTTTTGAATTACTCTTATTGATATTAATATTAGTTTGGATAGGAGTTAAGTTATATTTTGGGGATAAGTTTAGTTCTTGGTCTTCTTTTTCTTTTTCTTGATTATTATTTTGTAATGTTCCAACAACAATTTGAGAGTTTTCTTTTGAAGTTTCAAATTCTATTTGAGTTTTTGTTTCATTTTCTGTTTGAGTTTGAGATTCATTTTTGATTTGTGTTAGAGTTTGAGTTTGACGTTGAGTTTGAGTTTCATTTCCGACTTGAATGATTTGAGTTTGAGATTGTGTTTGAGTTGGAGTTAGGGGTTGTGAATCTTTTTCTATTTGTGTTTGAGTTTGAGTTTCAGTTTGTGTTGGAATTTGAAGTTGAAGTTGAAGTTGAATTTCTTTTTTTGAATTTAAAAGATGAAAAGATTTATAAAATCGAATTGGTTCAACAATCCAAATTGCACCTTGAAAATCATAAAATGTTTTTTCTTTTAATGGAGCTGATAATGGCCTTGTTGCTCTTAAATCATTTACTAACTCTTTGACTTCTTTAGCTTTTTCTTCTACTTTTTCATAAATAACTTGAAGCTTTTGAACAATCTCTTTTACTTTTTCAATATCATAAGGATTTCCTTCAATTGCACATTGTCTATATGGAATTACAGTATCAGACAACTCTCTAAACTCCTTCACAATAACAACTAATCCATTATTAACTTTCTCTTGAATATTTTGTATCTCACCAGCTGAAAATCTTGCTTGTTGTCCAATCAATGCTAACACATGAGATAAATTTGAAAGTGTTAAAGTATCAGGGTAATCTGTTGGAATTGCTTGTCTTTCAACTTCTGTCATTCTATGTTGAATACAACTATGAACTCTTCTCTCCATTGCTCCATGGTCTTTAAAAACTTTATTTAATTCAGGTCGAATTAATCTTCGAGTTGATACTGTTCTTCCTTGAAGTGGAGGAGGAGGAGGGATTTTATTATTATTGTTGTTAGTTATTGGAGGGGGTGGTGGCGGTGGAGGTAAACTTGGGAGGTCCATTTGAAAGAAATCAACAATACTAATAAACAATTAAAGAATCAAATAGATTCAATTAGGTTTTAAGTGAGAATTGAGAGTTGCTTTGTTAAGTTTCGAGTAGAATTGAAAATTAGAAATGAGTAAAGTTGGAATTAGAGAAGACGCAATTGTTTTTTTGTTTTTTGTTTTTTTCCCGCCAAAAAATATGTTTGTTTGCTGTTGTGTTCAATTGAAAGCCAAGTACCTGCACTGTTCATGGTGTAAACAATAGATGTTTATCTTTTTGTTTTATTTTCAAGTTCCAGAAAACTATGAAATTACGAAAGTTGAACGAAAAGATGGTTTATGGTTTTACACTTGTCAATTTTGGAACCATGAAAACAATATTTTGGATAATCTCAACAATTTCACTCACAAATAATACAACATCAACACTTTTTCACTTTTCACTTTTCACTTTTCACTATCAAAATTTTCGATCATTGAACCTCCTATTTTTTTTTCGATCATCATTACACCAAACCATTTCACAGTCTGAAAATAGAATGATGAGGAAAATAGAATTCTTTTGAATTGAAATTTGAATGGCTTGTTCAGGTTTATTGATTGGTTGTTTTTAAACGACTTCTCTTTTTTCGAAAATACTAATTTTCAAGTTCCAGAAAACAAAAAGAAATAAATTACAAAGACTTGGCTCTTCAAATTGAAGAAACGAGCTGTGCCTCAATTCAATCGTCCCCAAAAGAATAGATGAACTGAATTCGAAAGGCAATTCCACAAAAAATGAAAAAACAATCGAGGCTTCACCAAAAAGTATAAATACTTGATCTAATAAAAACACCTGAAAAAACTTTTTTTTTAACAAGTTCAAAAGCCCCTTTCTGAAAGGTGATAAATATTTCCATTACATAGTTTTTGATTTCTCTAATATTTAAAACATTTCTTTTGCACTTCCTTTTTTTCTCTTTTCAATTCCTTTAAAATTTTTGTAAATGAATGACTTGTAAGTTTATTCTTTTCGACTTATGTTTTTTTCTTTTTGATTTGTGTGTTTTTTTGGGTCGCAACAAACCCTTCTTTTTCTTTTTTCTTTTTCTTTTTCTTTTCTTTTTCTTTTTCTTTTTCTTTTTTTTTGTTTTCTCAAATTAATATGTTATATTTCTTTCATTGTTATAAAGTTTCTCAAATAACCTTTCTTTTTTTTTTTATCAAAAACAACAAACAAACAACCTCCCCAAAAAATTAGAGGAAATGATAAAGCAATTCAAAAAACATTTTTCATTTTTTTTTTTTTCATTTTTTTGGGTTTTTTTTACAATTAATTTCGACAATTTTGAGAACCGATGGGTCTGATTTCTTCTTTGATTTCCTCTAATTCTCACTTTATTTTAACCTTTATTTCAATTTTATTGTTTCATTTATAATATGAATTTACTAAATTTTTCTTTCTTTCAATTAATTTCAGAACTATCATCTAATCAACAATGGCTGCCCCATTATTCAAGCAAACTTACTACCTTTGCTATCGGAATTTCTTATTGAAATCGAGGAATCCAAGACAAGCTTCAATGGAGATATTCTACCCTGTATACTTTATGTTAATCTTGGTTATTCTATCTGTTAGTTTTCCTGCAACTAGATATCCTGTTTATTCTGCTCCTCCTGCTACAATTGATCGGTATATCTTTTTTCTAAAACATTTTTATCTTGTTCTTTAAAAGAATGATTCAATCAAAGAGAAATTAATCACTAAATGATTCTTTTGATCTTCAAATAGTCCTCAATTACAGTCATATTTACTTGCTTATGCCCCTGAAACAATTCAAACAACAAATTTAATGAACAAAGTTAGTAATTTAACAAGTGCATCTGGTCTGAAAGGATTCAACACAGAGGATGATCTTGTTCACTATTATTTGGGAAATCCTCAAGCTCTTTGGGGAGGAGTTATCTTTGATGTTGATAGTAATGGTCAAATATCTTCTACTAATCCTAGTTACGTTCTTAGAATCAATGGATCATCACTCCCAACTACTAACACCACTGATCCTTCTAGTTGTAGAACTGATAATGATCCAAGTTGTCCTCCATCCCTTTATCTCTCTTCAGGATACTTATTTCTTCAACAAACTATTAATTTTGTTATATTTGAAGAATTTTTTGGAGTCTTCCCTCAAATTAATGTCTCCGTTCAACAATTTATCAAAGCTCCATATGTTACAAAAAATGTATTCTTATCTACTTTATCTGCAATTTACATTGTAATTGGTTTGATTTTCTTTTTCTTTTTTCTTTTTTCTTTTTTCTTTTCTTTTTTTCATTCTTTCCTTTTCTTTTCTTGAATATTAAACAAAAAATAAATAAAATAAAATAAAATAAAATAAAAAAATCCAGCGTTCTCACCTTTGGTTCAATTTCTTTTAATCAATATTGTCGTGGAAAAAGAAAAAAAGATTAAAGAAGGAATGTTAATGATGGGAATGAAACCACAAGCCTTTGTTCTTTCTTGGTTTATTATTTATGGATTCTTCATGATTTTGACAGCTCTATTATTGGCTATCCTCTCAGTTTTTGGAAGAGTTACACCAAATGCAAATTTTTTTCTTATCTTTCTCCTCTTCTTTCTCTATGGTCTTTCAATTATTGGAATGGGTTTTATGATTGCTCCTTTCTTTGATAAATCAAAAGTTGCAGGTTAGTTTTTTTTTTTTTTTTTTTTTTTTTTTTTTTTTTTTTTTTTTTTTTTTTTTTTTTTTTTTTTTTTTTTTTTTTTTCATTTCATTTTCTTTTTTTCTTTTTTGTCAAAGGCAATTAATTCAAAATTTATTGATCAATAGGAGCAATTGGAATGCTTGGAACAATGATTGCTTCTATACTTTATATTCCCTTAGTTGGTCTTAAAAATCCAGCTCCAGGTTTTTTTTTTTTTTTTTAAAAAAAAAGAATTAAATTCAAATTATTAATAATCTAATTAAAAGCTCCTGTTCTTTGGGTATGTTCATTGATTTCTCCAATTGCTCTTGCACTTGGTATGGGAGAAGCTGTCTATTTAGAAAGTCTTGGATCTGGTGCAACTGTTTGATTTTTTTTTCTTTTTTTTTTTTTTCTTGAATGTTCTTATTAATTTTATTACTCCATTGCTCATTTTTTTTAAAAAAAAATTTCAGTTTGATACTATCAATGATTCTCATTTTGCTCCTGGATTTTCTATTTCGTCTACTTTCATCATGTTAGCTGTTGATACTCTTCTTTATACTTTCTTGGCTTGGTACTTTGAGGAAGTTTTACCAACTGAATATGGTATTCGAAGAAAACCTTGGTTTTTATTTGATCCATTATATTGGAAAACTCGTGTTGGACTTGGTGAAGAAGAGACAATCAAAAAGAATCCCATTGAATTAGTGAATTTTATTTTTAATTTCTTATTTTCTTATTTATTCTCTTTTTTAAAAAAAATAATTAAACCACCTCAATAGAAACCAGAAAGAGAACCTGATGTTGAACCACTTTCAGAAGAGATGATTAGCAAAATTAAAATTGATATTGTCAATGTCTCAAAAGAGTTCAACCATAAAAAAGAGAAAAAACTTGCACTAGATCATGTTTCTTTACAAATTTGTGAAGATCAAATATATTGTCTTCTTGGACATAATGGTAAAATTTTTGATTTATTTTATTTTTATTTTTGGAACATAATATTCAAAATCGATTTTGAAAATTATTTTAGGTGCAGGTAAAACAACATTAATTTCAATTTTATGTGGAATGTCTGCACCATCATCAGGTTCAATTAGTACTTACGGCCTTGATATTGGAAATAATATGTCAATAATTCGTGAAAGTTTAGGTATTTTTTATTTATTTATTGACATCATGTTATTTTATTTCAAAAATAGGTATACATAATAAATAAATAATTCAGGTGTTTGTCCTCAACAAAACATTATTTTTGATCAATTAACTGTGAAGGAACATTTAGAAATTTTTGCAGGAATTAAAGGTTTTTTTCTTTTTTTCTTTTTTGTATTTTATTTTGTATTTTATTTATTTTATTTTCAAAAATATATATATTAGGGGTTCACAAAAAAGATATGTCTGAAAAAGTACATGAGATTTTAAAAGGAATTGATTTGAGTGATCAAAAAGATACTCGTTCAAGTGCATTAAGTGGAGGTCAAAAAAGAAAATTATGTGTTGGAATGGCATTAATTGGAGATCCAAAAATTTTATTTCTTGATGAACCCACTGCAGGAATGGATCCTTACTCAAGGTTTTTTTTTTTTGATTTTATATTTAATTCCATATATAAATTAGAGATTTTTTTTTTTAAAAAAAAACCAATACAAAATAAAACAAAAATAGGAGAAAATTATGGGATTTACTTCAAAGAACAAAAAAAAATCGTATTACTGTATTATCAACACACTTTATGGATGAAGCTGATATTCTTGCAGATAGAAAAGCAATCCTTTCAAAAGGAAAAGTTAAATGTATTGGAAGTTCTTTATTTTTGAAAAACAGATTTGGTTTAGGTTATTTATTAGATATTCTCAAGGATAGATCAGGTTGATATTGTTATTGATAATCTTTATTGATCAACTCCTTTTTTTTTAAAAAAAAAAAAAACTTTTTTCTTCTTTCTTTCCTTTCTCATATCAGGAAAAGATGAACAAATTATTCAAGAAATCAAGGAATTTATCCCCGAAGCAAAAGTTCATAAAAATATTGGTGCTGAAATCTCTTTTAGATTACCTTTAGACTCAGTTCATCGTACTTTTTTTAAAAAATATTATACATTTGAAAAATGTTTTAACAATAAAAAAATCAAGGATTTCCTGAACTATTTGAGAATATGGAAGAAAAAAAAAGTATGTTTGGAATTCATAGTTATTCTGTTTCAATGACAACTCTTGAAGAAGTTTTTTTGAATCTTGAAAATGAAGAGATGGAATATGAAAAGTAATTTTTTCTTTTTTTAAAAAAAGAAGAAAAAAAATTTTTTTTTTTAAAATAAAAAAATAAAAAAAAAAAGAATTTCAGATGATCCGTTATTTGAAGCAAATCAAACAAAAATTGAACCTGCAACAAAAAGTATCATATTATTATTTTTGAAAACAATAGCTTATTGAATTTAATAATTAACAATCAAATCATTAGGAAATGTTATGTTTAAAGATCAATTACATGCTTTATTGATTTCAAGATTAAAACAAATTAAAACGGAACCAAAATCATATGTTTTTTCAGTTATTCTCCCAATTATTATGTTATTAATTGGTTTAATTGTTTCCAAAGTTCTTCCAGCACCTTCAACTGAACCAGTAATTTTTAATTTTTTTAATTTTCAGTATTTTCTCTTTGTTTTTTTTTTTTTTTAAAAAAAACAATCAAAAAAAACAAGGTTAAAGTTCCTCAAACCCCATCTTATTACTCTTATTCACAAGTCCCTTTTGCAAATGATACAAATACTTCTCTGGATTCATTTCTTGCAACTCTCAATCAACCAACAATTGAAAGACCTGCTCAAAACTTTTATAATGGTTTCAATAACTCTGAAGTGCGTAATATTTGGGGATTTTTATACAATGAATTAAATTATACATCTGCCAGCTTTGATTATTTGGTTTGACTTTTTTATTTTTATTTTTATTTTTAATTCAATTTAATTCTAATTTTCTTATTCTTTTTTCTCAAACCAATAGTTGCTATATAATGATACTTATACAAGAGCTCTTCCAATTTATTTCCATACAATGATGAGTTCAACTTTATCAGATCTCGCTAAACATATTGATCCAACATCTAATTTTCAATTAAACGCAACAATCTATCCCCTTCCATATCAAAGTATTTATTATTATTCTAAAATTTCAAAAATCAAAAACAAATAAATATTCAATGTCACTAAAAAAATAAATAATCTTTAGGCTTCACATTCAATACAAATGCTTATGTTTCATTTTTATTCATTAGCTTTGGTCTTGCATTTCCTCCCCTAGGATTTGCAGTTCCACTTGTTAAAGAACGTCAATATCAAGTTTTTTTTTTTCTTTTTTTCTTTTTTTGACTTATTCCCTTATTTATTTGACCGAAACAAATCATTTAGATCAAACATCAACTTTATATTATGGGAGCTCAAACATCTGCTTATTGGGTCAGTTTATTCTTAAGAGATATGATATTATATTCTGTTCCTATTGTTGCAACTTTAGTTTTAGTTTGGGCTTTTACAGTCTTTTTTCTTTTTTTTTTTCTTTCTTTCTTTTTTTATTTTTCCCTTTACAAAAGATGACTAAATTTAACTTTCTTTAGGTTGAACCTTTAATAAACGCAGGATTCTTAATGCTCTTTCTTTATACACTATTTTATCCTCCAATGATGGTCTTTATTGTTTATATTCTGAGTTATCTTTTTAGCTCTTATGAAACATGTGAAAGGTTTTTCTTTCTTATTTTTTCATTCTTCTTTCCTAACGATTTTTTTTTTTTATAAAAATGTATTTAGTGTGCTCCCTTCAATATTGAATATTATTTCAATGGTTCCTTATTTTATTGTAGCTGGACTTGATACTGCTGGTTATAGAGAAATTGCTGAAATTTTGCATTATGTATTTGTTGCAATTGATCCACCTTATGGTTTCCTTTACTATTTACTAAAATACACTTTAAATTGGTTTCTTCTTTTTTCTCAACTTTTCTTTTTTTTTAAAAAAAAGCATTTTTTGGAGCCCTCCATTATATGAGTATGATTTACCTCATTGCAAGTAAGCTTTTTTTTTTAAAAAAAAAACAGAATTTGAATCCTTCTAAATTAAATATTAATTTTATTAAATCTTTAAATTAGAATTTCAAAATTTAACTCCAACAGTTGCCGATTATTTTGCTCCTTCAAATGTTGTTATGCCTACTTTATTGATGGTTTTTGGATTTGTATTTATGTACTTTGGTATTTTGTATGGAATTGACCAACGAAGATACAAAAAAATGGTATTTATTTTTTCAAGTTCAATTTTCAATTTTCAATTTTCTTTCAGAAAAAAAAAAAAAAAAAAAAAAAAAAAAAAACTAAATAGAGAAAAGGATCTGAAATTGAATTTGAAGAAGAAAGTATTGAAGGACTTGATTCTGATGTTTTAGTTGAAAGGAAACGTGTTGAAGAGTCTAAGGTTCATTATTAACAAACTGAAAAAAAATTGGTTCACAATAAAATTTCATTTTTTTATTTCTTTCTTTCTAGGAAGGACGTAATAATGCTATTGAAGTTATTCATCTAACAAAGGTTTTCGAAAAGGTTAAGAGATTCCTCTGTTTTAAGCCCAAAAAAACAAGAAAGATTGTTGTAAATGATTTATGTTTTGGAGTTGAGTCAGGACAGTGTTTTGGTACTTTTTATTATTTCCATTTTTATTTTATTTTCTGAATTAAATAAAAATAATAAAACTAGGGTTACTTGGCCCAAATGGTGCAGGAAAAACTACAGCAATATCAATGTTAACAGGTGCACTTTTTCCAACACGTGGACATGCTATTGTCAATGAGTTTGAAATGTTTAAATGTGTAAGAATTTTCTTATTTAAAATTTTAATTTTAAATATTTATTTTCTTTTAATTTTAAATATTTTTTTCCTTCTTAAAGACAAGAGATGCCTATTCAATAATGGGATTTTGTCCACAATTTGATGCATTATTTGACGATTTAACAACAAAAGATCATCTCATTTTATATTGTACTTTAAAAGGAATTCATCCCAATCAAGTTCCTGAAAGGTTTAAATTTTAAATTTTTTTTTTTTTAATTTTCAATTATTCTTTAAAAATAATAAATAAAACTTAGAGTTGATGCCTTTATGAAAGTCATGGGAATTAGTGAATACGCAAATGTTTTATCAAAAAGATTGAGTGGAGGAACAAAACGAAAATTGAGTTTCACAATTTCAATTATTGGAGATCCTGATGTTATTATTATGGATGAACCTTCAACTGGGTTTGATTTCAATTTTTTTTTTCAAAAAAAAAAAAAAAAAAACAATTATTAGAAAACAATTAATGATAAAATAATCTTTTTTTTTCAGAATGGATCCTGCTTCAAGAAGAAGAATGTGGTTTTTAATTCGTCATAATATCGAAGGTATTATTCTTTTCTTTCAGCTTGCTATATATGAATCAAAAAAATCACATTTTTCTTTATTTCTAAATTAAAGGGAAAGCATCAATTTTAACAACTCATTCAATGGATGAAGCTGATGCACTATGTACAAAAATTGGAATAATGGTTAAAGGAAAATTAGAATGTTTAGGAACACCTCAACATTTGAAGGAAAAATTTGGAGATGGATATATTATTGATTTAAAGACTTCAACAAAAATGACCCAGAGTGTAAAAACGTTAATTGAAGGTGAATTTGAAAATGCAATCCTTCAAGAAGAACATTATGGAAGATTAAGTTGGAAAGTTAAATTAGAAGATGTATATTTAATTTATTTTTACTTTTATTTGATTTCATTTTAGCAAAAATTTTTTTTTTTTCTATCTCCATTCAGCACTTGATTGCCAAAGTATTTAAGATTTTAGAAGAGAATAGAAGTCAACTCGAGATTGAAGAATATTCTTTTTCCCAAACAACTTTAGAACAAGTTTTCATTTCATTTGCAAAGAAGCAAGATGTTGATGACTAGGACTAGAAAATATTTTTGTGATATATAAATAAACTTCATAAATAAATGATTTCGTTTCTCTTTATTGCCAAACTTTTTTTTTTTTTTTTTCCAAGTTAATTACAATTTAAAATCAATCTTCTTTATTATGTGATTCCATAAGTACTATTATAAGAGAAGAATGAGATGAGTTAAATTGAAAGAAAAAGAAAAAGAAAAGAAAAGTACATGTCTTTGCTAAACTTGATCTGTGTCTTGCTCTTCTTAAGAATGAAACAACAGATGCTTGATGAGAAACTTTTTGGATTGCTCCTTTCATTCTATCATGAGCAATCTTCTTTGATCTCAATAACTTCAATTGGTTAACAACACTTTGTTGTCTTTGAACTCCAGTAATTGCTCCCTTCCATCTTTGTTTAACTAATGCACTTCTCTTGCGTTGACTTTTAATTTGAATTTTTAATTATGCTGAGTTTTTTTTTAAAAAAAAAAAAAAAAAAGAAAAAAGAAAGAAACTGGTGGACTGATTTATGTTCGGGTTCTTTAACTTTAATGAATTTCAAAAGAAATCCTAAAATAAAAGTGATGTTAATTTTTTTTAAAAACAAAAGAAAAAAGAAAATAAAAAATGTTGTTACCGACTGGTAAACTCAATGATCCAACCCCAATACAAAATAACCATTCATTAAGAGTGAGTGAAGTGGTAGAGGTAAACTCACCACCAAATTCAACAATGAGGAATTGCATGACTAAAGTAAAGAACATGATTCCAAGGAAGATAGAATTTGTGAAAAAGCCTTCAAAGACATTCCATTCTTTTTTTTTTTTAAAAAAAAAAATTAAGTTCATTTAGTTTGAAAAAAAGGAAAAAAAGGAATTGAATGTGAGTTACCATCATGAATTTTTCTTGAATTGATTTCATTAAATAATTGACACATGACAAAAGTATTAAAGAAAATAGTTAAATGTTTAACTGATCCATATTCGAGTCCAAAAATCTCTGGAAGTGTATGTAAAAGGAAGAAGTTAACAATAATTTGAAAAACAGATTGTCCGATAATATTTTTCCACATTGTTCTTGTAATTAAGCCAGATCCATCTTTTCCATAACTATTATTATTTATTTTAATTTATTTGACTTTATTCATTTGGGGTTTGAATGGAAAATAAAGAAAGAAAAAGAAAAGAAAAGAAAGAAAACGGTTTTCTATCCAACAAACTGATATTTGGAGCCTCGGTTGATAAAGCTAATGCTGCCATTGTATCCATGATTAAATTGACCCATAATAATTGAACTGGTTTAAGTGGAGACTCTCCATGTCCTGAAGATAATGATCCAACAAATCCCAAAAGGACAGCAACCTGAAATTAAAATAAATTAATAAAAGAAAATAAAGAAAAGAACAACAGTTGAAATCATAATTTGAAAAGAAAAGAAAAGAAAAGAAAAGAATCACTCACAATATTAACAGTCAATTGAAATTGTAAAAATTTTCGAATTGAATCATAAACATTTCTTCCCCATAAGAGAGCTTTGACAATAGAAGAAAAATTATCATCCATTAAGATAATATCAGAAGCTTCTTTTGCAACTTCAGTTCCAGCAATTCCCATACTAAATCCAACATGAGCAAGCTATTTTTATTTTATTTTTATTTTTTTTAAAGAAAGATAAAAAATGAAGAAAAAAAAAAAAAAAACTAACTTTTAAAGCTGGAGCATCATTTGTTCCATCTCCTGTTACAGCAACAACTTCTCCCAATTCTTTTAGCTTGTTAACAAGAATTTGTTTGTCAAGAGGTGAAGATCTTGCCAAGACTCTGAGATTTGGAACAACTTCATCCATTTTTTCATCTGATAATTCTCTAAAGACTGGACCTTCCATAACAGTCATTCCATCCCCTTCCTTTAAAATTCCACAATTTTTTGCAATATTCTTTGCTGTAATTAAATTATCTCCAGTGACCATACGAACCACAACTCCAGCTTTTTGACAAAGTTTAACTGCATCAGGAACTTCTTTTCTTAATGGATCTTGAATACCAGTAATTGCAATTAATATTAAATTTGATGTTGAAAATTCATCCCATTTTGTATTCTCTAATTGTTATTTTATGATATTATGATAATTTTAATATTTTAATATCAAATTCCAAAGAAAGAAAAAAATAATAAATTAAATTAAAATTAAAATAAAACAAAAAATAAAAATCAAACTGTCTGTGGTTTCACGATATGCGATAGAAATTGTTCTAAGTGCACCTTCAGCAAGAGTTTGAATATAAGCAAGCACTCTTTCTTTTTCTTGTGCGGTTACCTCAGCAATTTCACCTTTTGAATTAATGTAATGAGTACATTGTTCCAAAATAATTTCTGAAGCTCCTTTAACATGACAATGATAAGTTGAATCTTTTTGAATGACAGTGGCCATAGATTTTCTGGCAGAAGTGAAAGGAACCAATTCCACAACAGGGAGTTTGTCACGGTATTCCTTTTTTTTTTAATTTTTTTAAATTTTTTTTAAATTTTTATTTTCCCTTCTTAGTTTTCATAAATGAGAAAATTACTTTATAGTTACATCCAAGAGATTGAGTTAATCCAAGAAGAGCAGATTCTGATTTATTTCCAACAAATTCTTTGGACTCTTCATCAATATATGCAGTTGTATTAACTGAAATTGCTTCAAAGAATAAATCAAGATAAGAATTATTTTGAAGTTCTTTTTTTAAAGCAGAAGTATCTCCAGTAAATTCAACTCCAATTAACCTTCCTTTTACAACAGTCATTTTATTTTGGGTAAGTGTTCCAGTTTTATCAGAGCAAATCTAAATGAGAAAACATTTGTTAAAAGAAAAAGAAAAAGAAAAAGAAAAAGAAAAAAGAAAAAAAAAAAAAAAAAAAAAAAAAAAAAAAAAAAAAAAAAAAAAAAAAAAAAAAAAAGGAAAAAAGGAAAAGAAAGAAAATTTTACAGCAGTTGCACCTCCCATTGTTTCACAAGCAGATAAGTGACGAACTAAGTTATTATCTTTCAACATTTTCATCATTGAATAAGCTAAAGAGATGGTAACAGCTAAAGGAAGTCCTTCAGGAACTGCAACAACTAACATTGTAATTGCAGTAATTAAAAAATGAACAAAGTGAGAAAAGAAATGTCCAAAATCAAAATCTTTTCCAGAATGAAGATATATGTATTGAATTGTTAAGAAGACGAGAGTTAAAGTTGACATAACTATTCCAATTTTTCCAATATTATCAGCTAAAGTATCAAGTTTTTGTTGAAGGGGAGTATCTTCATCTTCAACTCTAAGGGAAAGCATTGTCTAATTATGGTTTGTAAATTAATTAATTAAAAAATTATAAAAGATGGTCATAAAAGGAAGAAAGAAAAGAATAAAAAAGAAAAGGAAAAGAATCTATTTTTTTTAAAAAAATTACTCTGCCATTAAAAGAATGTGGACCAACAGCAACAACAAGCATTGTTCCATAACCTTCTAAAACTTGACTTCCTGAAAGGAAAAAAACATCATCACCTGGTTTATCAATTGCATCTGATTCTCCTGTTGCTCCAGATTCATCACATTTAATTCCATGACCTTGAATGAAGATACCATCAGCTGGAATAATATCACCAGTTTCAACAGTCACAACTTCTCCAACAAGAATATCATAAACTGAAATTTCTGTTTGAACACCTTTTCTAATAACTTTAACAAATTTATTCTCTTTTTTTGCATTTAAAGCTCTAAATTGTCTTTCTTTGTTATAATCATTTGTTGCTCCAACCAAAACAACAACAACAACTGCAACTAAAATAGCAAATCCTTCAATCCAACCATTTGAAGGATTCTCACGAATTCCCAATACCAAACTAACAATAGCTGCAATACAAAGCATAACTAATGTTTTATCTTCAAGTCCTTCAATAACCAATGTGATAAAAGCTTTTGATTCTTGTTGAGGAATGACATTTCTTCCAAAACTTAAATTATTAATTAAAAAAAATACGATTAGTTAGCAATCTAACAATCAAATTGATTAAAATGTTTCAAAATAATCATAATAAAATGAATTGAATCAATTAACTAATGAAATAAAGAAATCAAATGAAGAAAATAAGAGAATTCGAACTGTTTCACTCTTTCATTATCTTCAGAGCTGAGACCATTCTTTAAATCTGTTTTTAATTTAGCTTCTAATGCTTCAATTCCTCCTAATTTCTCCAAACCATTTGCATTTTTATCACCGACTATTGTCCCCTGTGGAGAAAAAAAAAATTAACAATACTGATAGCAAATGAATAAGAATTAAAAAATAAAAAATTAAGAAAGAAATAATAAGAATTACAAAGTAATAAGAATTAAGTTTGAAATAAAGGACAGAACAGTCAATAAAAAAAAAAAAAAGCAGGGAGTAAATAAATAAATAAACAACAAATAATTAATTGTTGTTAACAAAATGAAAAATGAAGGAAAAAATTATGCAAATAACACAAAGAATCAAAGTTTTCATCATCAACATTCAAAAAACAAGAATAATGATAGTAATAGTAGATCAAATACTTAATTATTATTCTTGATCATTTTAATTTTACATTGAATATTAAATTATAAAAGAACTTTTTTCAAACACAAAACAGAAAAACAAAAAACAAAAAAGAAAAAGAAAAAACCACAAAAATAATCAAATCACTCAATAAATCAAAAACCTCAAACAGAACCTCAAAAAACTAAACTAATAAATGATCAAGTGATGATGATGAATAAGATATGAGTGTAAAATGAAGATTGAAAAAAGAAAAATGGTCTTATTACGAGTTCTGTGGGGTTGACTTGGAAGGACATCTCCGGCACCCCCTTAAGCAAAACAACAATAAATAAAAATATAAACAAACATGGCGGTTTTAAAGAGATTTTATCAACAACAAAAAAAAAAAATTCCTTTGATTCCTTCTTTTCTTTTTTAACTCAATTTGAATTAAAACGAGGGAAGCCTTCTCCCCTCGATCTGGTCCCAATGTGATTGGCTCCAATAATAAAATAAATAAAAACAAATATTTTATCAAAAGAAAAATAAAAGAAAAAATGGTGATTCCAGAAAGGAATAAATCAATTAGGACCTCCATTTTAATTCAAATTGATTCAATTTAATTCAAATTTAGTTTTTTGCTTTTTTGTTGATGTGAAAAACTCGTGAAAGAAGGATCGATAGAACTTCTATTGAGATTATCCATTTGTAATTCAACGATTGATAGTGGTTTATTTCAAAAAAGTTGAGAAGATAAAAATGAAATAACAGTTTTTAAAGTTGAAACGAAAAAATGTGGAACAAAAAAAAGATTGTTTTTTTTCTTTCTTGTTGATGTCCCTGAAGTGTAATCAATCATTGATTCAATGACTATTCCTCAAAACTTTAAACTTTTCTAATTCCTTTTTATTTATTTTTTTAAAAATCAAATAAATAAGTTCCAATTCAAAAAAATTGAAACTCAAAAATTTGTTTGAGATGCGTGTTTCATTGAAATACCTTTCACAACTTTACCATACAGATGTGAGTGAACAAACAACTTTGGATTCATTTTTTGAAAAGATGATTCAAAACTTTGAGGAATATGAAGGGCTTAGAAGAAGCTCAGAAGTTTTGGTTTGTTTTATTTTTTTTTGTTGTTTTTTTTTTTTCAAAATTTTTTCTAATTTCGAATCTCGATATTGACAATAATTTATTTACAACAGAGATTATTTTTTGCTGGACATGAAATTTTTCCATTAAATGATCAAACAATTTCAGGAATAGGAATCAAAGAAAACTCAACAATTCAAATACTTAAAGTAATTTCTTTCTTCCTTTTAATTGATTCTTTCATGAAATTTTTTTTAAAAAAAAACAAATTCCTAAAGCAAAAGAAAAGGATTGAAAATGAAACTGAAATCAACATCCAAGAGATTTATCCTCAAAGTTGTTTCGAAGAAGGAGGTATTCGTGTTCAAATAAGAGGAATTAATTTCCCTCTAAGTGAACAACGTCTTGCAATTTGTCGTTTTGGATCCATTCATGTCTCTGGTATTGTTATGTCACCTAATTTGATTATCACTCAAGCTCCTCCTCATCCAGCAGGTATTATGATATTATTTTTACTTTTTATTTCTTTATTTATTATTTGATAATTATATTTCAATTTGAACTATAGGTGCTGTAAGTCTAGAAATATCAATTAACAATTCTCCATTCACATCAAATGGATTACTTTTTACTTATGTTGCTAGATTGAGCGAAAGAGAAGGACAAGTCCCTGTTCAAGTAGAAAATTGTGCAGCAATTAGAAACAAAGCAGAAATTGAACATAGTATATACAGGAATAGGAAAAAATAGTTTCTTTTTCATGTCATAAATGTATTTTTACTTGCAAATTTGTATATAGTAGAAAGAGAGTAAAGAGTAATCCTTCTCCAATATAATTTGATTTAATTTCCTTTACTGATAATGTTTTCAATTATTATGTATGTTGAAGAAAAAGGAAAGAAAAAGAAAAAGGGAAAAGAAAATTATGAATGAGAAATACAAATTTTTTTATAATTAATTCGATTCACATTTGTTATTCCTTTATGTCCAATTAAATTGGTTTTTTTGTGATTGAGTTGAACTTGTTGATCCGAATTGAGAGAATGGGTTAGATTGAGTATTTTGGGCAGGGGTTTGAGCAAAAGGCTTTTTTTTTTTTTTTTTTTTTAGAAAAAATGAAGAAAATGAATTTAAAAGAAGAAAGAAAAGAAAGAAAATATGAAAAAAAAAATGAAAAAGAAAAAAAAAATGAAAAGAAAGAAAGAAAGAAAAAAGAGGGATACGTTTGATTGTTGTAAAGGTTGATTTCCGAAAGGATTTTGAGTTTGTTGTGGGGTTTGTTGAGCAAAAGGATTAGAACTAGATGGTCCACCAAAACCTTGTTGGAATTGTTGAGGGGGTGAACCAAATCCTTGTTGTTGTTGTCTTGGCATACCTCCTCCAAAACCTTGTTGTTGTTGTGGCATACCTCCGAAACCTTGTTGTTGACCAAATCCTTGTTGAGGCATTCCTCCAAATCCTTGTTGTTGTTGAGGCATACCACCAAATCCTTGTTGTTGTGGCATTCCACCAAAACCTTGTTGTTGTTGTGGCATACCTCCAAATCCTTGTTGTTGTGGCATGCCTCCTCCAAAACCTTGTTGAGACATTCCTCCAAATCCTTGTTGTTGTTGTTGAGGCATACCCCCAAAACCTTGTTGTTGTGGCATTCCACCGAATCCTTGCTGTTGTTGTGGCATACCTCCAAATCCTTGTTGTGGCATACCTCCTCCAAAACCTTGTTGTTGTTGTTGTTGTGGCATACCACCATATCCTCCTCCAAAACCTCTAGGCTATAAAACATAAATTGTTAAGAAAAAAGAGAAAAAAAGGAAGAAAGAATTGAAAGAAAATTACTGGAGATCCAAAAGCTGGATTTTGAGTTGGTTGTGGAGAATTGAATAAAGAAAGGATATCATTCTTTGTAGCTTTAGAAGTGGAAAAATCTTTGGAATAGAATTAATTTAGTTGAAAGGTTTTGTTTGTTTTTAAAAAAAAAAGTATCAAAATTAATAAAATTGAAAAAAATAAAAACCTGAAAAATCATTGTTTGCTGGTGCAAATATATCACTACCTCCAAACATATCAGTTTTAGCTTGAGCTAGATAATTAATTGATTTAAAAAAATTTTTCAAAAACAAAAAAAAATAAAATAAAAAATTCAATGAAATAAAAAATAAAAACAACAAAAAATTCGAACTAAGTAATAAATAAATAAATAAATAAATACCATTAGAGTGTTGAGCAGATTGAGGGGGAGAGGTACTAAAATTCAATTGAGAAGTTGTATTGTTTGAAGGTAGTACGGGAATAGAATCTAAATCATCTAAAAGGTTCATTGATTTTTTAGGTTGTTGTTGTTGTTGTTGTTGAATAGGTTTTGATTGAGTTTGAGTTTGAGTTTGTGGTTGTTGAGCTATTCAAAAAGAAGTAAAAAAAGAGATGAGTAAAAATGACTACAGTTAAAAATAATTACATAAAAGAAAAGAAAGGAAGATAGAGATAGAAGAAAAGGAACCATTAACAACGGCTTGTTTGACTAGAATATTGACTGCTTGATTAATATCACCATTTGCTTGTTTAAGAGCTTCTTGATTTTTTCTCTAAAAATAAATGTAATTCATTATTATTTTTTGTTAATTGTTGATTATAATAAAAAAAATAAATAATTACTTCATCTTTAAAGCCCATGTTAATAAGAGATTGCATTAATGCACTATCAGCATTATTTGTGGCTCTTCTTTCATTTTGTTGTTTAACAAGAATATTAACAGCTCCATTAACTTCTCCTCCAGCTTGACGTAAAGCTTGAATATTTGCATCTTCATTTCCAAATCCCATATCACGAAGTTTAGTCAATTCATATGAATATTGTTTTGATTCTAAATATTTAGTTATAATAAATTAATAAAATGAGAATAAATTTTTCTATTTCAATTTTTTTTTTTTTTTTCCTGTTCGAATCAGTTTTTAAATCAAAAAATTACCACTTCTTCCTCCTCCATAACTATCATTATTATTACGAGAAGATGCCTGAAATAATTAAATATGTTTATTTTATTTTATTTTATTTTTGTTTTTGTTTGAGAAAAAGAAAGAAAGAAAAAAATTCATACTCTTTGAGAAGATTCCATAAATACTTTTCTTTCGTATTTATCTCTAATAAATTGTTCAAGACCACTAATTATAGAATGAATTGTTTTTTTATTTGATCAGTAAAAGGAAAAGAAGAAGAAGAAGAAGAAATATTACGCATCATCTCCTCTTGGAGCTGGACGGTGACGTTCTGGGAATGGATCATATAAATCATTAACAACTTTATTTCCTTTAGAACGAATTGACTAGAAAGATTGCATTTATTTAGTAATGGTATAATAATAAAATCTTTTGTTGTTCAAAAGAAAAAAGAAAGAAAAAAGAAAAAAACTTCAATTTGTTCAACAGTCCAAGAGTCCAATGTAACAGATTTGACTTTTGAAATGTGTGTTCCAATTCTACGATGAATACCAGCACAGTTAACACATAAAAAGCATCCGATATTCCATGAAGCCCAACGAGGACCTATTAATTTAATAATTAAATATTAAATAAACAAAATGGAATTCAACAAAAAGTATCAAAATAAAAATAAAAATAAAATAGATAGATAATAATTGAAAATAGAAGAATAAATTATAAGAATAAAAGAGAAACCTTTTTCAGGACAATCAGCACAGACACGATTTTCTGGCAACTTTAACATTTCTTGGAGAATAGCTGAATGTCTCTCATCTTGTTTCTTTTTATCAGCCATCTTGGAATTCTACAAACAATAAATAAAAAGAATATTTATTAGTTTTGTTCATTTTTAAAGATCTTTAAATTATTTTATGATTTTTTTTTTTAATTTTTTATTATTTTTTTTTTTCGGAGTTTAATTAGAAGATGGATTAGAAAGAATATCTACAGATCGAGATATAAGATTTGAAAATAAAAATAAAAAGAAATCATCATAATAAAGAGAAATCAGAAAAGGGAGGGAAAAGAAAAAAGAAAAAAGAAAAAAGAAAAAAACGGAAAAGAAAAAATAAAGCAAAGTTAAATTTTTTTTCCACAGAAGAAAATCTTGAAATCTTTTTTTTTTTTTAAATCTTCTTTTTTTGAAATAAACTAAAATAAAATAATAATCAATAAATCATCTAAAATATCTTAAATATCTAAAGAGGATTGAATCAAAACTAGAAAGATTAAAAATCATCAAACAAATTTTTTTTTTTTTTCTCCTTCAACTCATTCCAATCCCACAAAAAACACAAAAAAGAATAAGGAAACAAAACAAAAAAATAGATAAATCTTATTTTCAATAAAAATATTGAGTGAAATGGATGAATGAGTGAATGATGGAAGATTGAGGATGGAAAGGTGGAAGAATAGGGTTGATTGAAGGGGAAAAACTCAACAGAAGAAAAGTTGGAGATTGAAACCTATTTTTCCTCGGCAAATTTTATTTTTTTGTTGATGAAAAAGTGGATGACGAAAGGCGGGAACTCAACCTTTGATTCTCTTTTCTTTCAAACAAGTTCAACAACATTATCATTATCACTATGAACATTTAAAACTTGAATTTGAATTCAAATCTTTGAAATTTTGATGAAAAATTGATTAATAAAAGTTGATTGAAACCTTTTTTTATTTTTCTTCTCCTCAATCTTTCAATATCCAATGTATCAGGATCCTGAATTTCATTGAAGCCTATTTGATAAACCCTATTGAATTTTTCAAAACCGATTATTAGAAATCTAAATCCCAACAATTTTGAAAGATTGAGATAAAAAAATGTGAATTTCAATGCTTTTTGTGATTCCTTTTAATGGACTAAAAGATTGCTAAGATGCCACAAATTTTTTACTACATTTTTGCCAGAATTCGTTTTTTGAAAATAAAATTCATGTTTTTTTTTTTTGTTTTTTTTTCTTGA
>Ga0209960_1001790_pt1 | contig 25303 bp, 25 predicted proteins | sample ThiBiot_500_plan_2_FD_183947 | JGI IMG/M metagenome (GOLD analysis project Ga0209960, IMG submission 183947) | Wastewater bioreactor microbial communities from Cape Town, South Africa - Thiocy_expt_500_plan (SPAdes) | ecosystem: Engineered > Bioreactor > Thiocyanate-remediating >...
AAAAAAAAAAAAAAAAAAAAAAAAAAAAAAAAAAAAAAAAAAAAAAAAAAAAAAAAAAAAGAAAAAAAGAAAAAATAAAAATAAAAAATAAAAATTCGAACATCATCAACAGATAATTGTCGAATATAGTTGATGTATTCTCTAACTGTATGTCTTAAACGAGAAAGTTCTAAACGACCACCTGTTATAAGTCCCTTTTAATGAGAATAGGTTAAAGATTTCTTCAAAGATTCTGAAAAGAAATACAAAAAAAAAAAAAAAAAAAGAAAAAAAAAAAAAAAAAAAAAAAAAAAAAAAAAAAAAAACTAGGAAATAAGGAGATTCAAAACCTTTTCGCACATTAACGAGAATGCTTCAACCATTGAGGCAGAGGATGCAATTGAAACAACTTTGCTACGATTTTCTTCCCAGTCAATATCAACAAGATCTTCAATTTTCATTGAAACTCTAGGACCAAGTTTTTGACGATGAACACCAATATAACCAATAATTGATGCTTGAGAAATCATTGATACCAATCTAAGTTTTTTATTTTTATTTTTATTTTTAATTTTTTAATTAATAATACTTTCAAACGAAGAATCAAAAACGAAAAAGAAGAAAAGAAAGAATAAATAATAAAATGAAAATGAATACGTATTGACATCATGTTTTTCTTTGTCAGTAAAAATCATTGCACGACGATGATTTTTATCTCCAGTTTCAACCATACCTTTCAATACTTCAAGGATAGGAGTATCTTGAAGAGCAGAAAGAAATTTTAATCCTGAGGAGAAGTCTATTTTATTATTATTATTATTATTTTATATTAGAATTAAAAATTGAAACAAAGGAATAAAAAAGATGTCAAATAATAATGAAAAAAAAAGGGAATTATACTGAAAACTTCTTTTATAGAACGTTCAACAAAGATTTCTTCTCCTAACAATTGAGATAGTTTTTTACTTTCAAAAACATCATGTTTCTTGCAAGTGATAGCAATCATATTAACAATATCTCTCATATCCAAGTTTCCAACAAAAGAATTTGATTCTTCTTCCCAAACTGGAGCTGAAAGAATATCATGAGAAACAAGTGTTTGAAGTGCAGTCTCAAGATTGATTTTTGAGTTCAACACAATAACACGTTTTTCTTTATTGATTGTTCTTAAAGGAATGGCACTCACTGTGACATCTTGTAACCATTGTAAGTTTAAACTCATTACTTCTTATCCTCTTATATATCTTTTTCTCCAAAAAATTTTTTTTGTTTCTCTTTTTTCCTGTTGAATATATTATCCTTTTTAACTTTCAGTTAATAATAAACTTTAATATCTTGCTTCAATTCCAACGGAAAGAAACTAACAGAATTTCTATTGTTTTTTTTTTCAGAAAAAAAAAAAGACAGTTAACAATTTGAATCGATGAGAGATCAAATAGTCAATTAATTAATAGTTAATATTCAATCATATTATTCAAAATTGAGATATTGAGATATTTTAATGATTTTTGATCGATTTTTATTGATGAAAAGTAGTATTTCCTCACTTTCCTTCTTCCTTCCTCATTACAATCCTTTGACTTCTTATCATTTTGAACAGTCCTTTTTATAATCTGTATCTATAAATCTCTTGAGTGAATATCAAAAATAAATTATATGTATTCTTATTCTTATTATTCTAACAATTAGTTTTTTTTTTTGAAAGAATCAATATGTATTTCAATAATCACTTTTAATGTCCGTTCTAATATTATCATCTTGATTTCAATAAAATAAAGGAACGATTGTTTAAATAACTTTCTCAATAATGTTCATTGATTTAATCATTAGCTTTAGTTCTTTTAAACAGTTAAAATTTTTTCAATAGTTAATCATTTCCAATGACTTTACTTTCAATCTATTGATTTTGGAATTCAACTTCAACTGTTATAACATGATTAATCATTTTCATTTCATTTCTTATATTTCCACAATGTTAAATCATTATTTTTTTTTAAAGTTAAAGTTAAAGTTAAAGGTTAAACTGTCTACATATTTCAAAAAATTTGTTGTAGAGGGATAATAATACTCAAACAATAGATTTTGTTAATATTAAATTTAATGCCCAACAATTAATAATTATTCCTTTTCTCATGAATTCACTCACTCACTCATTCCAATTCAAATAATGAATGGCACAAAAACAAAAGAAAAAAAAGAAATACAATAAGTGAACAATAAGAAAGAGTGATTGATTGTAAAACAATATGTATTGTATTGTGTTGTAGAGTATGAATAAGGGTTGTTATAAGGTATTAATGTTATAATGTTCCAGTTAGAAAATGGGCTTTGGTTTTGGGTGTTGAGTCAATTAGAAAAAAAAAAAAAAAAAAGAAAGAAATGTCTGCTGCTGGTGGAGAGATCCGCTCCCGGTTGTATGTCGGTGGCCTGCCTCACGATGCCAGGAATGAAGAGCTAAAGGCTCTCTTTGCAAAGTATGGATCAGTCAGAGCAGTAGACCTTAAGGTTCTCATTTCATTTCATTTCTTTACACTTAATTTCAGTTCCTATTTTTTCATTTATTGAGATTTTTTTTTTTTTTTCGAATTGAATTGGTTTTTTTTTTTTGAAGAAAAATAATTTTTATGCATAATAATTTTTTTTCTCTTTGATTGTTTGAAAAGTTGTATCTTATTGAAAATAATGAATACAATGTTGATGGAATTGAATTGAATTAAATTCGCATTTAGAATTACTTGACTACTACTTTCTTGTTTATTTATTTATTTATTTATTTTTCATTCACGAGTTTGAATTGAATTGAATTGAATTTTCATGAAAACCAAGACAAACCTAATTTTATTTATAAAGTGATTGAAAAACCCAAAAATTGAGAAGTTCATTGAATAATTTATTTTTTTCCTTTAATTTTTCTATTTTATTATTTCGAAGGCAAGACAATCAGACTTCTTAAGTCCTGAGTCCTGAATTCAACCCCATTTCAACCCATTCCCTATTGATTCCTATTCCAATTCCTATTCCATTTTGCTTTCCTCTCCTCTACCTATATTCCTATTTCCTACTCCCATTTTCTCCCCCAAATCCTTCTTCCACCCTTTCCTATCCAATTCCCTCCTCCCTCTTTCTTAAAAATAAATCAACAGCTTGGTTATGGCTTTGTAGAGTACAATGACGAAACTGATGCAGAAATTGCCGTACATAATCTTAATGGAACCCATTTTTTAGATACAAAAATTTCTGTGGAATTCTCTCGCCCTCCTCGGTTGGATTTAATTATTTACAATTTATTTTATTTATTTATTGAAAAGAACTAACTCACATTTTCTTTTTCTTTATTTTGAATCAATCTTTGAAATCTCAATTTAATAGAAGAAAGGTTTTGTAAGCATTTTTTTTTAATTATGCTTTTCTTTCTTAAAATATGAAATTTTAGTCACTTATATTTCTTTTTTAATAAAAAAAAAAGCCGAAGATTTAGTCGTTCCCCATCAAGAGAAAGAAGAGATCGAAGAGATAGGAGTCGAAGCAGAGACAGAGATAGAGATAGAGGAAGAGATCGTGATAGAGACAGAGACAGTTACAGAGACAATTTCAGAGATAATTACAGAGACAGAGATCGTGATCGTGACCGTGACCGTGATAGGGACAGAGATAGGTTTAGAGACAGAAGAAGGTCTCGTTCAAGAGATAGGACAGACAGAAGAGATCGAAGAGATGGAAGTCGAGGTAGATATTCCAGGAGAGATGATGACAGAAAAAGAGAAAGAAGTAGAAGTTAAAAATTTTGGTATATCAAGAAAAAAAAAACATAAAAAAAAATCAAACATTTTTGTAATCAAAACCAAACAATAAAGTCAAAAATTTTTTTATATTTATTGTCTATCATATCATAATTATTATCATTATTGCTACCATAATTAATTATTTAAAATTTTATTCTCTATCCAAAATGTAAGATAACTTTTCCTTTTCCTTTCTTCTTTTTGGGATCAGGATTAGATGAACTTGAACTACTCGAATTGTGTGCTGGTTCCATTGGAGGGAAAGAGTGATCATGACCCACGTCATGAGGATCAGAAGAAGATGAAGAACGAGAAGGAAGTGAATCCATATCGAATTTATAAATTTCATCTAGTTGGAGATTAGTATGTCCTGTCAGAGCTTTAGTGTAGGAGATTTTTGGAGGAGGTTTCTTGTCTTTACTTTTTACAGAACTGTGAAGAGAAGGGAAATGAGCTTCAACTTTTGGTTGAATTTTGGGTTGTTGAGGTTTCTTTGTATTTGGAGTTGTTGTTTGAGGATTAAGAGGTGGGAATTTTGAATTATCATTATCTTCAACATAATGAGAAGCAGCATGCCATTCCTAATTTTTAAAAAAATGATATTGAAATACATGAATAAAAGAAAAATTCAATAAAGAAATCAAGAAATCAAGAAATCAAGAAATCAAAATGAAAAGCTTTTAATACCAAGTCAGTTTGTGCAATAGTTTTGTTACAAATTTGACAAGTCACACCAGCTTGAGTTGAATTTGTAGGTGGTGGAGTAAATATGGAATTTACAGTAGGTTGTGGAGTCTTTTTTGGATTCAAACCTTTTGCTACTGGTTTCTTTACATTTTCGTTCTCTTTTTTATCTTCATTTTGAATTGTCTTCTTTAAATATCCTCCTTTGGACTAATGAAAAAAAAGGAAAAAGGAAAAAGAAATAAGAAATAAGAATTGGCATCGGGAAAAGAAAAAAGAAAAAAGAAAAAAGAAAAAAGAAAGAAATCTTGAACCATTGCTTTATAATCTTCTTTTGCTGTTAAAAGTTCCCTTTTTTTGTTTTCTTCAGGAAGAAGGTCAACTAAATCTTTGAAAAGTTTTTGTGCATGAGGTCCAAGCATTTCTAAATAATGTTCATAGTAAAGAGTTGCACTAATGGAACCAAATCTAAAAGCTTTCGATAATGAATGAAATTCATCTAATTTGTTTGTATCTCCTTTGAAAATAGTCTTTAATTTTTGAATTAATTCTTGATTTCTCCTAATGTTCCAAAAATAAAAAGGGTTTAGTTTAAGCAAAATAAAATATTTTTTCAAAAATTCAATAAATAAAATAAAATAAAATAAATAAAAATTAACATTCTGGTTATTGGATCCATTGGAACTTTTGGAGATTGGGTAACATCTAATTCTTGACTTTGGCTCTCCTCCATATTAATGTCTTCTGAACTAGAAGCTGGTGAATCAGTTGGAAGTCCTCCTTTAATTTTAGTTTCATCAACAGAAGCGGTTTTTGTTAATTGTCCAAAACCTACAGGAGCTCTTTTTTTAATATTTGCAACATCAGATTCTCTTTCAACTTTCTCTTTCTCTTTTTCTTTTTCCTTTCCTTTTCCTTTTCCTTGATCTCTTCCTTTTTGAGCTCCAATACTTTCATTATTTTTTCCTTTTTCTTTTTCTTTTTCTTTTTCTTTTTCTTTTTCCTTTTCTTTCAATTTCTCATCTTCTAAGGATTGGCTATTTAAACCATTTTCAAAACCAGGAGGTGGAAGAAGTGATGTGGTTTGTGTTTCTAATTCTGGGGGAGTGGATGCTCCATTTTGAGGAGATTCATTTTGGGTGATAGGATTTCTTTGATTTCTTCTATTATTATTACTACTACTATTATTATTACTACTAGATTGTTGATTAATTTCATTCCTCCTTGATTCATTCTCTCTTCTAAAGTTCTAAGGAGGAATTAAATTAAAATTGGTTAGAATCATTGAATTTCATTTTGTTATATCAAATTGATTTAAATAAAATAAAATAAAAGCCTACTCGTTGACTTTCTAGTTCTTCCCGTTTAGAAGGATATGAAAATCCTAATTGAATTTGACGAAGTGATCTTTGTTGTGACTTTGATAATTTTGTATCTTTCAAATGAACTTGACTCTATTCATTTTTTTTTTTTTTTTTTTCGATTAATTTAATTTAATTCAATTGATGTGAAACAAAAAATATATTAAGTATTACTTGATGTGCACGAAGATCAATTTCATGAGCAAACACAACAAATGCTTTTTGTCTACATTCAGGATCTTCACATAAAAAGTGTTCTTGTCTAAAATGTTGTTCCTAGTTTTATATTGAAATATTTAATGATAATTAATCCTGACATTTAAAAAATTGAATTCAAAGAATCATACTAATAAATGATAGTTATTAAAGTATTGATTAAAGATTCCTTTCTTTCTACAAATAAAACAATGTTCATGATCAAGTTCTAAATGTTCATATAATTCATCTTTTCCATAATAATGTTTGTTACAAAATTTGCATTCAGGATGACCTCTCCAAGAGGGATCATCTGGATCTCCTTCTTGAATATGAACTTGAAGTTGTTCTGATGTATATAGTTTATGTTCACTAAAAAAGACTTTTCTATTTCCTACACATACTGGACTGAATGATTTATCATTTATTTATTTTTTAGTTTTTAAATAAATTATTCAAATTGAAGCGATTTCATTTTTTTTTAAAAAAAAAAGATACCAATGAGAGAATCCTGGATGCTCCGTTCTAATATGTCTTTTCAAATCAGCATACGTTGAATAAACTGCTGTACATGATTCTTTTGAACATCCATACCGAAGTAAATCTTGACATTTATCATAGAGTTCCTTTGTTTCATAATAGATTCCAAATTTTCGATCATAAATAAAATTTTTCAAGGAGATATCTTCAAATTTAATTGTTGGATTTTTGGTGAAAAAGACAATATTTGATTCAGTCTATTAGATTAGTAAATAAATCAAAAGAAATATAATAATTAGTTCCAAATGTTCTTAAAATTAAAATAAATAGATAGCAATCAAATCAATCAATAGGAATGAAAAAAGATAAAAATGAAACAAAACCTTGCAAAAAGAGCAGCTTTTATTCTGATAAAGAGCTCTCAGTCTCAATGAGCAAAGATGGCACATTTCATGATGGTTACAGTTCCCAATGGAATAATACTCGATGTTTTCACAACATACAATGCACATGTGGGTGACAGAAGGAGTTCTCTCTCTATCTCGACCTGGTTGAGTTGTAGCTAGTTGTTGGGCCATGAGAATTAATTGCTTTTTGGGATAATCGACCTATTTTTTTTTTTTTTTTAATTTAAGTTAAGTTCCAAACATGAAACTCAATTTTTATTCTTTTTGTTAATTTCTCTCGATGTTGAAGAGTGGATGATGATAAGTTTTATATGATTTTTATTAAAAATGATTATAACGAGATTTTTTTTTGAAAAAATGCGAGAGAAATTGCGCAAGGTAATTTAACGGTAAAAAACCAGTGGTGAATGAGACAAAGATTGATAAGTTACTAGTAAACTACTGATCTTTTTGAAAAAAATGGTGGAAAAAAAAAAAAAAAATCGAAACTCAACCACAAAACACTTGTAAAATCTATACTTGACTCAAGATAGACTTATAGAATTCTTGATTGTAATTATTTGTAATTTGATAGATTTTTTCTTTTACTTGGATGAAGAAGTGGATTGCTTATTTATTACTCTTTATTTTTTCGTTTATTTTGTTTATACCTGTTGTAAGGATTGGAGATGATGAAGATGAAAAGGTAGAGGAAGTAAAGAATTTAGATTGGTATTTTTATTTGTTTTTATTTCAAAATTAAGAAAATTTCAATAATTTAATTAATAATCAAATCAAAGGATTCTCTTGCATCCTGAACAACTTTTAGAAAGACAAACTATCTTTCCAAATCAAACACTCGTGTATAAATTATCTCCATTAATTAAAGGTTCAAGTTATGAAGTGAGGATCTCTTATCCTGCATCAGTTTGTTTTTTCTTTATTTTATTTCATTTCAAATAATCAATGTTATCAAACCAAAATAATAAAATAAAAAAATCAATAAAATAAGAAACCAGCATCTTTCCATTTAGAATTTTTAGATACTGAACCACCAAAAGTTCAAAGGGATTTGTTAAATATTGAAAATAAACAGTTCACCTTTTCGCCAAAAGGAAATGAAAATCATAGATACCTTCTTGTTTCTGTTGATGTTGAAGATTCTGTTTCACATCTCCCACAAAGAAATTATCAACAAATTTACTTCAACATTGGTTTTTTTTTTTTTTTTTTTTTTTTTTTTTTTTTTTTGAAATCATTACAACTCAATAACTTTTTAACTTTAATTTTCATTTCATTCAAAAGTTCTACAAGAATTAGTTTTTGGAAAAGTTCCTCCTCAAGTTATTGAATTAGGATTAATATTAATTCTTTGTGTCTTGCTTGGAGTTTTTATTATTGTACCAATGTTAAAAAAATACTTTGCAACCTTAATACGACAATAAATAAAGGTTTAATTTTGTTTTGAATCTTTTCTTTCTTTTGTGTTCTTTCTTTTTTCTTTCTTTCTGACATTCTCATTGAATTTGAATAGTCTCAATCTAATTTATTGTCCAAATTGTCTCTAAAACCAAGTATTGATCTGAAAAGCAAACAATTACACAAATAAATGAAAATTGTGTTGAATTTCCTCAATTCTTTGAAACTCATTGAGAAGAAATTAAACTTGAAAAAGATATCAAGAGCAAGCTTTCTTTTATGATTTCTTTATTTTAGCGTTTTCAAAACAAAAAGTAAAAAAATAGAGTTATGAGAATAAATGACAACGGAGAGGAAATGAAGAGATTAAACCCTCATTTTGATATTTTTGTTCCAGTCAAGGAGTATTTCATGGCTGTTATAGAGCCAAAGCCTCTGGATTTGCCACCACTATAGTCAGGTCTCTCTACTCCAAGGAGGAGCTAAAGATGTGGACCATTTCTGGGACCTCTACCAAAAACAGAGATGTGGCTCAATTTCCTGACAAGGTCTTGTCCGCAGTTATTGGTCTCTTTCTTTCTAAATTAATTTCATTTAAATCTTTTAGATTGTATTTAAAATTTAATTTTGATTTAATAGCTGTTGTACTTACAAGGTATCAGGGAATTCCTCCTTCAATCCTTGGAGATTCAATCAAAACATCCATTGGAGGAATTTGTGGCGAATTAAATTATGAGAGGAAGCAAAAACCAAAACAAAAGAAGGTGAAAGGAAACTCAAAAAACAAAAATTCAAGAAAAAGAGATTTGCCGAGAACTAAACTATAATAAAGAAAAGAGAGAAAAATATTAGCGAAGTCTATTTTGAAAACTCAAACAAAAAAAAATTGAAAGAAAAAAAAAAGAAAATTGAATAATACCAACTCCCAAATCATCAAATCATTCAAAGTAATTTCCAGTTGACTTTCAGCTTTTAAAATTTAAAGTTTATTTATTGTGCATACACAAAGTCCATTGCCACAGTCTTCTTCACTTGGCTTGCCAAACCTAAAAAAAAATAAGATTAGAAAATATTTAAAAAAAATAATAATAATAATAAATGAATAATACCAACTTTCAAAAAACACAAAGTAAATATTGTAATAACTCCAAGAATCTTTCCAAAAATCATCAAGTCATTTAAAGTCCCTCCTCTTCTTCTTGTTGTTGTTTGGCTTTCAAAAAAGTTTTTCAAAAAAGTTTTTTTTTTTTTTTTTTTAAGTTTTTTTTTATTTTTTTTTTCAATTTTGAAAGAAGGAGATTGAAGAAAATTCTACTTTTCAGATTCCAACTTGTTGTTGGTTTTTATCAAATCAAATGACCAAAAACCTCAATTGTTTCAATTGGATTTATATGAACAAAGGAAATAATTTTACATTGTAACACAACCATCGCAAGAGTTTTCTTTTACTTGCGAATCCGATGGAATAGTTTAGGATCCATCCATCTTTCATTTTTTAATTTAAACATTTATTTTAGATATTGGAGTCAATTAATTCTTTGAGTCTTTGTACCAGATTCATTATTGTAGAATTGAGCATTAAAATTTCAAGAGTTGAGATTTGTGTATTAACTTGAACAAAGTTTCTTCTGGGGTTTTTGAGGTTGAAGGTTAAACAATTTATTCATCTTTATTCTTTTTTGATAAATTTGGTCTCAATCTTTCATATTTCAATAACTACCTTCACTTGAATCCAAATCCGAAGAGAATTCCTTATTCTTTTGATTTTATTTTCCTCAAATTACTTGAAATGAACAGCAAAGAGAGGAAGGACTTGAGCTTTATCAAAGACAACCATTTCATTCGCAACATTTCCATCAATATTTCCAGTGATTGGATACGCATCTTTGAACTTTTTCTTGTCCACTATAATTTGGTATTTTAAAGATAAAGAATACCATAAAAAATTAAAACAAAATAGAACCTAAAGTATAATGAGATTGATAACCCAATTTACATGGTCTTCTAATAAATCCTTCAGGGTTTTCTTGTGCAATTGGACCTTCGGTATATGGACTTTCTGTCACTAATTTCAAATTTTCCAGAAAGAAAAGAAAAAGAAAAGATAGAAAAGAAATAGAAATAGAAAAGAAACGAAATCAAACCAGGATAAACATTTCCAGGGGTAATCATACAAATGATCAAATGTTTTCCATCAGGACTATCTTTTGCATATTTCGATGAATAAAATAATGAACTACTAAAATACATTCCTATTGATTTTTATTTATTTATTTATTTATTTTATTTATTTATTTATTTATTTATTTATGAAATGAAATGAAATGTAATGAAAAAATGATACCTTGACCATAAAACCCAGCATCAGTTGCTCCTGTTGCTACTAACCCTTTTTGAGAAAAAATAAAAAAAATGGAATCAATAAGTAATTCGAATTAATGTTAATAAAAGAGAAAAAGAATTAACCAGTTTGACAAATTTCATGCAATGCAGTTTCACTTGTCCCATGAATCATTGGAATTGCATGCAACTTTTTATTTATTTATTTATTTAAAATATTTTGGTTGTTCGCTTCAAAAAATAAAATAAATAAAACTTACAAATTTTGAATGATTCCAATCAAATCTTTCAGTCATTTTGACATAATGATCATAAAATTTAAACTTTTGAAAGACATCTTCGATATCATTTCCATTTTTCCAATCATCCTTGTTAAATATTGCTGGATTTGCTCTTTGTTGATTTGAAAGTAATGATCGATGAAGTTGAAATGAATCAAATAATTTCTCATTAAATAAAACATAAGCTTTGTTCACTTGTTTCATATCTCCTCCAAAAAATGTCATTAATATTCCAAGTTTCTTCAAATATTCATTTTCATTATCAACAACATTTTGTTTGTTATCTCGAAGTAGATATCGAATATATTTTGTATTTTTATATCCTTTTTCTTCCCATTTTGTTTTTTCATTTGGTTTTGTATTCCACCAACATTCATGATTTACATTTGTAGGATCAGATACTGTTAAATTTGAAACTGAAGAAGAAAGGTTTGAATCAGATTGTAATTGAGCTGAAATTGAAACTTTAATTGTCATTCCTTCTTCTAAATCTTCCATATCATCATCTTGAAGAATAATATACTTCCCTTTTTTTTCCTCTTTAAATTCTAAAATAAGTTCATCATTTTGTTGAAGTTTGAGTTTTGATTTAATATCATTTTCTAATTCTGGGAATGTAGATGCAGTTGTTTTTAATCGATAAGTTTTGGTATTGTGCTCAATTTCGAAGGTTAATCCTATAATTATTATTTTCGTTTAATTTTGGATGTTAATATTTTTTTTTGTTTTTCTTTACCCTTACTGCCATTCACTCTCAACCTTTGATTTTCTTGATATAGCTTCCAAAAACTTCTTGTATCTCCATTTAATTGAAATATTGGATCAGTTTCACTCAAGATTTTAACAATTTTTAATTTCACATCCAATTTACTTGGATCATCATCCTTTAAGGTTCCAATGGTTTCATCCATTTCCTTATATAATCTTACAAGTATTTCATACCAATTGTTCAAATATTTCAGATCATTTGGATTAATTGACTCCATTACTAGAAGTTTTGGATTTGATTTTTCATTCACTTCACGAACGAGTTGAGTAAAGTGACGAATTTTTGCACTAAAAGTTTTTAAATCAAGTTTTCCATCGTCATCAACAATCTTTTTTAAAGCACTTTGAATATCTTGACGTGAAGAGGAGACATGTTTTTGAATGAAATTTTTTAATTCCATGGAAATTTTTGAAGCTCTTTCCAAAATATTTTTATTGATTAAAATTTTAGGTTGATTTCCAAAATTTTCCTGCAAATTTTCTAGAAAATCTAAAGCATTTTGAAATTGACAAAAATCAAGTTGAAATGCTTCTATCTCTGAGTTTTGATTTTCAAGAAGTAATTCGAAATTTTTTAATTTTTTTGAAATTGTCTCTTCAAATTGATTGATCATGATCTTTCTAGTTTCTGAATAATTTGGAACAAAATTTTCAAGATTTGCAACATTTGGGAGTTGATTTAATATTTTTTTCATTCCTTCAATATCAAAATTCTTTCGAATTTGTTTACTCTTTTCTTGTAGTCTTAAAATATAAGAGCTAAGTGATTCTTGAAATTGATATAATCTTTCTGAATAATTTGATTCTTCAAGCCCTTTAATCCAAATTGAATTTGTGAGTCTAATTATAACCTTTTCAAGTTTGTTGGTTCAATATAATCTCCTGACATTAAAGATTCCAAAATTTCTTCCATTTCCTTATTAAGTTTATCAATTGTTGAAAGAACAAGATTAATTGTTCTGTGATATGATTCTGCAGTTTTTCCATCAATGTTTGGAATTCTTCTAAGTAATGTTATTTGATCAGTTGCAACTTTGATTGATTTCAAATCACCTCCATTGTATTCCATTGAATTATTGATTTCGATAACAAAGATATTAAAGAACTCAAGAATTGAATTAATAAACTTGTTATGAGCTTCTTGAATGATTTCAATTGAAATATGAGATCTAAGTGAAATATCATTTCTCATTGTTTCAAGTTTTTCCATTTTTGAAATTAATATTTCAAGATCCTTTTCATCAATTTTTTTTTTCTCCAAAATTGAATCAATTGAAGTGATTGTGTTCAAATATTTTTCGAAATCTTGAATTAATTCTTGATATTGAGATGTTAACCAAGTTTCATCAAAATGGGAAGTGAAATTATCAGAAACTTGTTTCATTTGATCCATTTTTTTTGAAGATTCAGAGATTTTATCTTCATTTATTAAGATCTTGTTTTTTTTGACATAGCTCTCAAACTTTCCTTTGAAATAATCTTGAACTTTTTTATATTCCAATGCATTTTGTACATTAAACTTTGAATCAAATTCTGAAATTAATTTCAATTTATCTAAATTTTTAAGAAGAGTTTGACTTCCAATTTCAAATTCTAATTCCAATTCTAATATTGGGCTAAATTCCTCACCTTTACTACTACCACGACCTCCTCGATTCCCACCTCTTCCCCCACCTCTACCTCCTCTACCATCTCTATATCGATCACCCCCATCGCGATTTCCTCCTCTACTTCCTTCGAGAACTCTTTCTCTTTCTTTCACAAAACTTCCACTACTTAATTTTTTAACACGATCGTTCAAAAAAAGTAATAGAGCCTCTGATGAAATTGCATCATGACCTAAATGTGAATCTCTAACTGAACTTGTCATCTTAAAATATTATAAGAATCAAGATAATCTTGAAGATCTTGTTGAGTTAATTTGTTTTCTTCATCAAAACATTTCTTCAAATTAGTCGTTGCATTATTGTAAATTGACTTGATGGTCTCTTTTAATGATTGAATTGATTCTTGATAACATCTTTTAACTCTTTCATTTGTTTCCAAAATGTCACAAAGTGATTTTAATTCATTTAATTTAAATTGAATTAATTCATAATCATTTCGTTTTGACGCTCCAATAATTTGATTTTGATGTAAATTTGCTTGTTCTTGAATTAAAAATCTTGATTTCTCAGTGGCAAATGATGTGAAATAATCACCAGGATTTGAGATTGGAGTTGTACTAACCAATGATCTAAATAAATCAATTCTTTCATCTTCATCTTCATCATTTGCTTTTAAAGTGATAGATAAAATATCCTTTTTAGTTTTTTGAATCATATCTTCAATCAATTGGCAAAATGGTTCATCCCTTCGTTCCTCTTCATTCAAATTCCTTTGAAGATCTTTTAAATTGCCATTAATGTTGGCCCTTTGTTCAGATGTGTATTTTACAAAAACATATGAAAATGCATCCAAATGATCTTCAATACTTGGAAGCATTCCAACTAAAGTATGAACTACATCTCTTAATCCATCACATCTATCACCCATACCTTGTCCACTTATTAAAATAACTAATCTAACTGATTTACTTTTTGAGATGGCTCTGATCAATCCAATTCCATTTGCAATATCAATTTCTGGTCCACTTGTATCATCAAAACCTGGTGTATCACAAATTACAATCCCTCCTTTTTTATTCATTCCAACTTCTTCGAAATTAACTGGAATTGCTGTCACACATTTTCTTTCAAATTCTGAACCAGTCAGATAATGAATGGTTGTTGATTTTCCTGCTCCAGTTTTTCCTAATAACAAAAGGATATCTTGATTTTCAATTGATGTTGATACTTCATTTGTTTTTTCAATCAATTCTAATATTTCTCCAAAATCAAGAACTTTCCACTGTTTTAAAATTTCCAACAAACCTCTTCTCATTTTTTTCCAATCAAATACTTGTCTTGATCTTTTCAATTCTTGAAAATTTCGAGCAAATTTTTCAGCATTTGGTTCTTCTTTTCCAATTTGTTCAAAAAGCAATTCCAATTGATCATCAATGAGTTTCTCATTGATTTCTTTTTCTCCTAACTTTTCAATTTTATTATCCATTGCTTCAATCAAAAGTAATAATTGATTGATTCTTTTCTCTGAACACTCTGGCATTTTTCCATTTTTCATAAACACCTCTCTGATTTGATCTTCATTTTGATTCTTCGACAAATAGTCGTCTCTTGGAGAAAAAGAAGAATAAGACATTGAAAGCTAATATGTCTTTACTTCTTTCTTTCGAGTGTTGATGTTGGTGTTAGCCTATCTTTTTTTTTAAAAAAATTAATTTTTTAAAAAAAAAAAATTCAAAACTTTGAACTTTACCTTGTTACAAAGAGTATTCTATTTTTTTTTTCTTTCTTCTTTTTCAGCTCTTTTCTTTCTTATTTTCTTTCTTATTTTTGTTGAAAAGTCGAAGAAATAAAAGAACAAATGTCCAGAATTAGGTTTGCTACATTTTGGTGTCTTTTATCCAACATTTTCATCTCAACTTTTACTTGCAAGAACTGTATCTCCATTCACATTCTTTGAAATAAGCAAACATCTTTGTCTTGTAACCAATAAACTTGTGATTTAGCCTTTCATTGAAAGTTTCAAACTTGAAATTCTCTAGAAGGTAATCCCAGAATGGTAATTCTAAAAGGGAATAAACCGAATAGTGAGCAGAGGTTACTGGGCTATTGAAATTGGAGTCCAAACATTTCCATAAACTCTTTGTTGAAAAAAAAAAAAACATCCACATCAATAAGTAAGATTTTGGCTCGAAAGAATTGACATTTCCATCCTTACTGATCAATCATTCTTTAAATTTTTCTTAGTATTTACTTCAAACTATTGTAAGAATCTCTCAAATTTTACACACGGAATGAAAAATGTCCAAAAAAATAATAAAAAAAATGGTGGAATGGCGAGTTGGAGGAGCGATTTTGTGTCTTGTTGTTGGCTTTGTCGTTGGTGTTGTGCTGAACCAAACTCGTTCAAACCCTACTAAAGATGCAAACGAGACTCCAAAACCATTGAAGAGAAGAAATGCTCAAAGGAAGAAGCAAAGAAAAGTTGAAGAAAGTAAAAATTTTTTTTTGTTTCACATTCTTTCTTCAATTTTTTTAAAAAAAGAAAAATGTTTTTGATTTGTTTATTTATTTTACAATTTTTTGATTAATTTATATATGTTAGTGGTTTGAATGAAATTTTTTGTGTTATTTGATTGCTTATTTTGATTCTTCAAAGAAATTGTTTTAAAACAGACAAACAAACAAAAAAAATTAATGGAATTTATGTTGATTAATTGTTTCATATTTTGATTAATTGTTTAATATTTCAAATAAAATATGAAGAAATAAATCTGGAATCTCTTGCACAGCTTGCAAAATCACCAAATTTGAGTCTTCAAAGAAGGTTTTTTCTTTTTCTTTTTTTTTTTTTTAATATCAAAATTCTAAATTTCAAATTTCAAATCAAATAAGTGCTTCCCAGCTTTTAATTGATAGAGCTTGTACTGGTAATTTTTTTGTTGTTTGATTGAGATTATTAATCAATTTGTAATTAATTTGAAAATGGATGTAAAAAATAGATGAATTCTTTCAATTGTTAGGACAAAGTAAAGAAACTGAAGATGAAAATGAACAACAAAAAATTATAACAGTAATATCGTTTCTAATGAAACAGGAAAATGCAAAGAAAAAAATGTTGAAAAAGAATATTCATCGCTTACTTTTACACTATCTAAAATCTATAACAAATCCATTAATTATGAAGGCTATCTTATTAAATTTAACTGAATTAATTAGCACTGAAGGTAATTTAAATTCGATCTCACTTTTTTTTTTTTTCCAATAAATTGTCATTTTTTTATTATTATTAAACTTTTAGGTTCTAAACAAGAGAATCAACCAGAAAATAAAGAAAAAGAGAGAGTTAGAAAAGAACTTTTTGAATTTGGAATTGTTAAACTTCTTATTGATTTAATGAATGGAAATCCTTTTTTTCATCAAGATGTTTCCACTAGAGCTCTTATACTTTTTAATTGTTTTGTTTGTGGTTATTATTATTATTTTTTTTTCTTTCCCTTTTTTCTATAAAACCAAATGAATTCTTTTATTGATCCAAAAATAATTATATTTTCAGAACCTTTTCAAGAATTATTGGCAACACCTGAAATTCTTTCAACAATAATAAAACTTTCACAATCTCTTCAAAGTAATCCCTCAGCTCAAAAACTTGGACTTAATTGTATTATCAAAATTTCATCTACAAATGCTGCATTTAATTCAAACTTTCATCTTCAACTTTTTATCGATTTAAATATATTACCCACATTAAATCATTGTCTGAAAACAGATGATACAGATTTAGTTTATATTGCTTTATGGTTATTTCATGAACTTGCTTCAAAAGGTAACCCAATTCCTTTGATTTCTTTTTATTTTATTTTATTATTTTATTTTATTTTATTTCTTTAAAAAAATAATCAAATTAGATTATGGAAGAGATAAAATTCGATCATCTCCTCCCGTAGTTAAAACATTAATTTCTGTTCTTTCTTCAAATGATGCAACATCACAACTTGCTGTCCTCAGGACTCTTAAAGCTTTAGCACATCAAAATAGTTTGTCTTTCTTTCTTAAAGACATTTTTTTTTTTTTTCTCAAAAATTCTTTTTTTTTTCTTTTTAAAAATAGCTAAATTTCAGAAAGAATTAATAAGTTTTGGGGTGACAAAGAAAATTTTTGCATGTCTCCGTTCAGATAATCAAGAAATTAAATATTGGATAATTTCACTAATTCATGATCTTTCAAGTCACTGTAAAAAAAATCTTAATCTTATTTTAAATTTAAAATAATTAAAATTGAAAAAAATAAAAATAAAAATAAAAATAAAAAAAGTTGAATCCCATCAAGATATTTTCAAATGTGGAGGATTAGATACATTAGTTCAATATTCATTCACAAATACTCAACTTTCTCATTATATTGCTGATATCATTGGATCAGTTTGTAATTCAGGTTTGATTTTTTTTTTTAAAAAAAAGAAAGAAAGTAAATTTATGGAATTATTGATTATCACAGGCAAACATTTGGATCAAATTCTTGAGTCCAATGTTCTTAAATGCATTCTACATTTTGGAAAATCAGAAGATTTCGATCTTCAATACTGGGCAATAGCACTTTTATTTAATTTAATAGAGCTTTCTGGTTTATTTTTTATTTTATTTCATTTCATATTTTACATGTTTTACTTTATTTTTATATTCAATGTCAATATTATAAATTTCAAATAGATCCTTTTGCTCAAAAAGCAATTGATGAAGGAATTTTTGAATTAATTGAAGATAAAGTTATTCATTCTGAAAAAGCAATTATTAGAGTTATTGCTACAAAAACACTTGTTGTTTTATCAGTCAAAAGTATTTTTTTTTTTTTTTTTTTTTTTTTAAAAAAAAAAAAAAAAAAAAAAAAAAAAAATAGAGAAACAACTCATACCAATCGTTGAGTCTAGAATTATTGATGTAATATATAATAACTTTCTTGATTTATTTACTGAAACATTTGGAGTTGGAGGTCAAGAGAGTGTACCTCGTTGGACAATGTATAAAACACCTTATGTTTTAGGAGAGCTATTTGGAGGGTTAATTGAAAGTCTTGAAATTTTTATAAGTTGTAACTTATTTTCTTGTCAAACTTTATTATCAAAGGATTATGAAAACCCTGGTCACTTACCTTTTATTTTATCGAGATTAATTTTAATGGTTGAATTTTATCGGAAATTTCAAACTCAAACAGCAAAAAGACGATCAATAAAACCTCAAATTTGTAATTTCATATTTATTTATTTTCTTTATATTTTAGATTAATATTCAAAAAATAAAATAAAATCATCAAATAGATGAAGACTCAACTGATGAAACTGAAAATGAAAATGAAAATGAGAATGAGAATGAAAGAGAAAAAGAAAAAGAAAAAAAGGAAGAAAAGGAAAAGGAAAAGGAAAATGATGAAAATGAAAAGCCATTAATAAAAAAGAAAGTTGGGAAAAAGGATAGTTCATCAGATCCATCAAGTTCAAGTTCAAATCAACATGAAAATGAATGTGATGTTGAAGATTTAACTCTTGCAATTACTGCCTCAACATGTCAACTTGTTTCTGTTCTTGTTAAATTCCGTAAGTTTTCCCTAATAGATAAATTTCTATTGCTATGACTCTTATTATTACTATTATTACTATCAAAAAAAACTTTCCAAAATAAATAAAAAATAATTAAAATAAAAAGCTATCGAAAAAAGTTGCTTGATGGAATTAAATATCCAGGATGCATTAATTGGACTTGTATCATTATTAACATCGTTTGAGAAAGGAGGAATAGGAGAAAAAGAACAACGGAAAAGATATACTGCAAGACAAGCATTGATTTGTTATTTGGAACTCATGAAAAATGGTATAACATTTTTTTACTTAAATTTGATTAAAAAATAAAATAACTTAGAACAACTCCTCTCCATTTTAAAAAATCCTGAAATTATTTCATCTGTATGGAGAATTACAACAGAAAAAAAAATGAGTTCTGCATTCAATTTTTATGGAAGAAAATTTCTTGATATTGCTTGGAAAGGATTGGCTGAGAGTTCTACTAATACTTTTGAAGAAATAGTTCAAAGATTTTCTGAAAAAACAGCATATCTCGAATTTAATTCTAATGACACAACTGAAAATTTACTACTTTCTCTTGATCGAACTGAAGTATATTTAATTTTTATTATTTATTCAATTAATTTTACAGAACAATAAAAAACTAAACAAAACTAAAAAAGCTTTTAAATGAAAGTTGGACATTAGAAAGTGGTCGAACAACTCAAGGTGTTTCAATGTCAGGAAAATGGTATTATGAAGTTTTTATTCATACTGATGGCTATATGAGAATTGGTAATTTCATTTTTTGATTTTTTTATTTTCTCTTTTATTTATTTTTTTATTTTTTTATTTATTTTTGAAATAAAATAATAGGATGGAGTCAAAAAGTGTGTGTTTTTGAAGGAATTGAAGGTAGAGGAGTTGGAGATGATCCACTTTCCTATTCATTTGAAGGAAGTCGAGCAAGAAAATTTCATAAAAGAGATTTTGTAAAATTCTAATTCTTTCTTTTTCTTTTTGCATTCCTTTCTTATCTCTCTCTTTTTTACATTTCATTTTTTCAAATTTTCAAATTTTTTAATTTTAAGGAAAATTATGGAGAAGTTTGGAGAATAGGAGATACTCTTGGGTGTATGCTTGATTTAGATAATGGAAAAATTTCTTTCTCTTTAAATGGACTAGATTTAGGAATCGCCTTTTCCAATATTGATCAATCTGCAACTTGGTTTCCTTCAATTTCATTGGGTTCTCGACAACATGCTAAATTTTATTTTGGTTCAGATTTACATCAGTTACTGTAGTTATTTTCATAAAATTTGTTGATTGTTTCTTCAGAAAAAAAGATAATAATAACCCTATCATTTTTAGATTCTTACCAAATGGATACTTACCAATAGAACGAGCATTTTTTTCAGAAGTTAATTTTTCACAGAATAATCAGGAAGATGATTCAAAGAATTTTTCCTATGATCACCAAAAATTAATGGGGAAAGCATATGAATCTTTAAATTTTATTTTAATGAACTGGACAGAAAAATTTGCAGATTTTGATTCTCAAAATAGGTTAAAACAATATTTTTCTGAAGTAAAAGAAGAGATTGAAGGAAACTTGGAAAAACATGAAGAACATCAAGAAAATGAAAATGAAGAAAATGATGTAGAGAATGAAGAAAATGAAGAAAATGAAGACAATGAGGGAAATGAAATAGAGAATGAAGAAAGTGATGAAGAGAGAAAGATTGAGAGTTCTGAAGAAAATGAAAATGAAAATGAATTAGAATTAGAATTAGAATTAGAATTAGAAAATGAACTCAAAAACTTAGAAGATGAAATAGAAAAAAATGTAGAAGAAAAAAATGAAAAGGAAGAAAAGGAAGAAAAGGAAGAAAAAGTTGAGATCCAAGGAATATCAGAAAAAGAAGAAGAAATTCATGAAACAATAGAGAATGAAGAAAATAGATTATTCAATCAAGATAACCATGATCAAATTCAAAATAAAGATGAACAGAATCGAGTGGAAGAAGGAAGTAATGAAATTTTGAAAGAACAACAAAAGGTGACCAAAGGAAAAGAAAGGAGTCTCCTACTCATTGATTCTCATTTCAAAAATTCATTTTCTCAAGAAAAGATTCGAGCAAAATATTTATGGAATAAATTCTCAGGAGAAATTCCAGTATGTCCGCTTGACTTTGTTTCTAATTCATCTGCTGATCATTTAATTCCTTCTATGTATTTTGAAATTAGAATTGGAATGCGTACAACCACCAAATGGTAATTTTATTATTATAACGACTAAATTTTTATTCTCTCTTTTTTTTGACACAAACTAAAATTGATATCTAATATATAGTAATACAATTGAGGAATGTGGTCATTTTGGAATTTGCGATTTTGAGGGTAATTTTTGGATGCTTCTTGTTGAAGGGGAATCAGGATTATTTGCAAAGGCACAAAGAGATAAAAAAAATGTGGAATATTCATTAGTATCAAACTCAAATTCTAATTCCAAAAACAATCCAAGTGATTTTGCAGAGGGATTTTTGATTAGACAAGCAACAACTTTTGGATGTGGAGTATGTTTTCCTGAAGGAACAATCTTTTTCACTCGAAATGGATTACCTTTTGGTTTTCTTTTCTTTTCCTTTCTTTTCTATGTTTCTCTTTTTTTTCTTTCCCATTTCTTTCCTCAAAATAAAATAAAATAAAATAAAATAAAAGGACCAATTTTTGAAGACTTAAAAGGATTTACATTTTCTCCTCTATTGTTAAACTTAGAAAGATTCTCAATCAATTATGGACAAACTTTGTTTCAATATGAAGTTGCAAACGAACCTCATGTCCGATTATTATTTGGACAATATTTAGCAACACTTTTTTAAAAATATAAATATAAATATAAATTTTGTAAAGTTTCTGTAAAAAAAAAACCAAATATATTTGAATTAAACTCTATATCATCATATTTCTTATTTTTTTAATCCTACTGAGGTTTTTAAGTTTCCAAGATCTGAAAATAGATTGGATTGAGAAGCTGGAGAAGGATTGAAAAATGGATTCCGTTTTTCAGGTTGTTGAGGTTGTTGCTGTTGGGGTTGTTCCATTTGTTGTTGTTGTTGAGGTTGATTGAATTGTTGATCATATTGTTGTTGATATCCGAATTGTTGTTGATTAAATTGTTGCTGTTGTGGGTACCCAAACTGTTGTTGTTGTTGTTGTGGATAACCATATTGTTGCTGATTAAATTGTTGTTGATTAAATTGTTGTTGGCCAAATTGTTGTTGTTGTTGAGGATTAAATTGTTGTTGTTGATTACTGAACTGTTGTTGTTGTGGGTTGAATTGTTGTTGTTGATAGAATTGTTGTTGTTGATTAAATTGTTGGGGTTGTTGGGAAAATTGTTGTTGATTGAATTGTTGTTGTTGATTACCGAACTGTTGTTGTTGTGTGTACCCAAATTGTTGTTGTTGTTGATTGAATTGAGGTTGAGAATTTTGTTTGAACTGTTGTTGTGGACTTAATGGAGATTGTTTAAATTGTTGTTGTGGGCTAAGTGGGTTTTGTTTGAATTGTTGTTGAGGGCTCAATGGATTTTGTTTAAATTGTTGTTGCGGACTTTGTGGGTTACTAAAAGATTGAGAATTAGAAATTGGTGTTAAATAGCCTGGATTGGGTGATGTTTGAAAATGGGACATAAAACTTCCTTGAGATTGTGAAGTTGTTGTATTGGTTGATTGAGTATTTTGAGATAAAGATGAGCCTCCCCAATTGACTGAACCAACTTCATCTTGACCAAAGTCATAATTTGGACCTTTAGTTGTTTTTTGAGGAATAGTTGGGCTTTTATTTGAATCGAATAAACTAGAGGATGAATCAGGAGTTAAAGGGGAACCCCAAGAAGAATTAAATAATGCGGGGTTAGTTTTTGATTGTTGTTGAGGTTGTTGAGGTTTGTTTGAAGGAAGAAAGTTTGTGGTCGGTGAAGTCATTCCTAGTTGTGTTGAAGTAGTTGTACTTGAAAAAGTATTGGAACTTGAGAAGGGATTCATTGTTGAAGAGTTATTTAAATTATTTGAGAATTGGGTAGTAATTGAGGGATTTGAGAAAGAATTCGGTTGAGAATTAGAATTAGAAAAAGATAGATTTGTTGAGAACATGTTATTTGAAGATGAGGATGAAGATGAAGATGAAGTAAATGGAGTAAAATCATCAAAGTCATTTGATTGACTTTGAGATCCGAAAGGATCACTTTTAAAAGCATTTGATGGAGCATTGGTTGAGAATTGATTGGTTGTTGTTGTTGTTGTTGTTGAGAAAGTTGAAGGAAAATCAAAATTAGAAGGTCTATTTGAAGTTGAATTTTGAGGAGTAGAGGATGTAAAATCCGAAAAAAGGTCTTGAGGAGTTGAGTTTGTGACTTTATTTTGAGTTTGTCCTTGAGGTAAAGATTGTTGATATTGATTTTGGTTTGTTGTTGTTGAAGCAGGTGTTTGTGTATATTGATTTATAGAAGAAATAATTTTTTCGCTTGAAGGTTGATTTTGAGGCTTTTCCTTTTTATTTTTTTTTTTTTTTTGAATGGATTAAAGAATGAAAAATGAGGAAGAGAGAGAAAAAGATAATTATAATGAAAATAAAACTTGTCTTACTTCACCTGGAGCAAGGTACCATTTTTTGTTTGTATACTTTTCTTTAAAAAATGTATTGAGTTCAGCTGATTGATTTTGTGCTGGTTTTTTATAGAGAGAGGAATTCCATTTACCCATCCAAATTTTCTCTGCTGCCTATTATTTCATGAAATTTTATTTTAAAATAAAAGAAATTGAAAGAATCAATACTTCATTTCCTCCTTCTTGGACTTTTTGAACCTCTTCTTTTGTGAACTTTGCTTGACCAATTGATTTTACTCTGAAATTAAAGTTACGACTAAAAAACAATAATTTCTCAATTAATGATTCATCAATAATAAAAAGTCAAATATAAAGTTAACAGTAGTCCTGCACACATATCGCAAACAAAAGTTGAGTTAAAAACATTCACATATGTTGGTGCCTATTTTTATAATTTTCATATCATGTTAAAAATTTAATTATTTGAAATAAATATATAAAATAAAAGATATAATTAATAGTAAAGTTATAAGTAACAAATATAAAATCAAGAAATAAATAATAAAGTTCAAAAGTCAAAACCTTCTTTTCACATTCAAAACATGTTCTATTGCAAGGTTTTTTCTGTTCTTCTCTTAATAATCCTTCTAGTTTCTTCTCTTCAGACATCTCTACTACTTGTACCTAAATGTATAGTAGAAATGTTAAATTGTTAACTGTTAAAAAGTTGAGAAAGAAGATTTTTTATTCAATTAATTTTGAAAAATATCAATTGACTTTTTTTTTTTTCGAAGTTTTATGGTTCATTTGAATTCAGTTCAAGTGTTTCAAATGTTATAATTGTAAAGTCTCACTTTGAAGTTTAAATATAATGTAATTGACTTAAATAATGGTTTGATCGTTAAGATTGATTATTTTTTCAATTGATAATTTTTTTTCAATGATTATTCTTTTTTTTTTTTTCAGTTGAAATTTTAGGAGTGTTTGTTTTTTGAGTTTGTTTTAAAATTATAAACTCTCTTCTATTCTATTCAATGATGATGATGATGAAAATGAATGAATGAATGGTTTTTCAGAAACTATTCTTTGACAGAGGAAAATTTCAAAATGATATAGAATGATAATGAAAACTCAAGTCCAATTGAATTGAAAAGGTATTAAAAGTCAAAGTTTAACAAGAAGATATTCTTACATTAGAAAAATAAGGTTATAAAATATAAAATATAAAATATAAAAACAACATTGAGATAAAAATGAATCTTGAACATTAAATTATTAGAATACATATTGAAAACAGTGAACATTGGGTTTTAAAAGCACGAGATATTGAAAATGAAACTTCAAATAAAATAATTGAAAATTTAAGAGTAAATTCTCCCAATATTATCCTGATATCTCTCTCTCTTTAAAAAAAAACATCTCTTATATCTTTTAATATCTTTTAATATCTTTTTAACATATGTTTGAACATGAAATTTGAAAGTTGTGAATAGTAGTTTGAAACCATTAAAATTGGAAAACGGAGTTTTGAAACGAAATGGATATCAAAATGAGTGGGATTAAAACTAATCTTCCATACTTTATCATTCAAATTAAAAAATTGAAGAAATTGAAGTAAAATTAAGTAAAAATAAGAATGAGATTGAAGAAAGAGAGAGAGAGAGATGTTATAAAGTCTTAAAATCTTTAAATTTTAAAAGAAGTGAAGGATCGAAAGGAAAGTTGAACAAAAAAGCAATAGTTCTTCCGTTTCAAAAACAGAACATTTTTATAATAACCAATCGATTGTTTGTTCCCTTTTTGAACTTTTCAAACTTTTTTTTTTTCCTTTTTTTTTCAAAAAGATTTCCCCTTGATATT
>Ga0209960_1001791_pt1 | contig 25291 bp, 29 predicted proteins | sample ThiBiot_500_plan_2_FD_183947 | JGI IMG/M metagenome (GOLD analysis project Ga0209960, IMG submission 183947) | Wastewater bioreactor microbial communities from Cape Town, South Africa - Thiocy_expt_500_plan (SPAdes) | ecosystem: Engineered > Bioreactor > Thiocyanate-remediating >...
AATTTTTAAAAAAAAAAAAAAAAAAAAAAAAAAAAAACGGTTAAGAATGGAGGTTTGATTTCTTCTTTGATTCTTCTTATTGCATTCTACTTTTATTACATTTCTTTAATTCTTTGAACATTTTGAATATTTGAATAGTTTTGACAAATTGGAATATTTCTTTTTTTTGAAATCAATTGAACATTTCAACCTTGCATTTGAATTTTTTGAAAATTGTCTTTTTGCTTTTTTTCTTTTTTTTTCTTTCTTTTTTTTTGGGTTTGTGTTTACTTAGCTTTGAGATTTCTTTGATTTTCTTTAGTTCTTTTGTTTTTGCCATCAAACTTTATTGTCTGATTGATATTTTGAATTTATTTGATTTAGAATTCTAAATTTTGTGAATTGTATTAATTTTTTTTTTTTTTTTTTTTTTTTTTGTAATGTAGGAACGAGTTTTTGGTTCAAAAACTTTTGGCGCCAGTCAGCATTTTGAAGAGGAAGATAGTGATTCAGAATTGTCAGGTTTGAAATTAAAATATTGAATCACTTACTTTTTTTTAAAAAAAAATCAATATTGTAATTAAAAATTATAGGAGGAAACTTTTCAAATGATGATGATTCCGAAATTGATGAATTTGATAATACAAATTTTTTGAAAAAAGCTCTCAATGAATTAGATGATCCAAGTGGAGTATTTGAAGCAGAAATTCTTGATCAAAATCAGGATCATGAGATGTATTTTCAAAAAGAGGATGTTGGAAATTTACATAGCTTTCAATTTGGTTCTGATGATGATTCAGAATTAACTTCTAATTTAACTTCTGAAAGTGAAAGTGAAAATGAAAGTGAAAACCAAAATCAAGATCAAAATCAAAATCAAAATCAAAATCAAAAGGATGACATTGAATTTGAAATTGGAAATGATACAGAAATTGGAAGTGCAAATGAAAATGAAAATGAAAATAAAAAGAAAATAGAAACGGAAAAGGAGAAAGAAAAAGAAAAAGAGATCGAAGAAAATATTGAATTTGAAATTGAAATGGGAACAGAACTAAATGATGAATTTCAAAATGAGGAGCAAAATGCAAATCAAAATGAAAATCAAACGGAAGAGATAAATATTTTTGATTTGAAAAATAAAAAGCAAAGATCACTTATTGATTTTGATTCAGAAAGTATATTTGAAAATCCTGAGGTATTCACTTTTTTTGTGGCTTTCATTCAAAATTTAAAAGAAAATGATTTATTTATTTTGATTTATTCCTTTTAGCGTTTCAATCAAAGTTCAATTCTTTCTTCCTTAAAAATAAATCGAACTGAACAAGAAGAAACTTCAACATCTGATGCAAAGGTAAAAAACCTATTTTTTTAAAAAAAAAATGGTTTTCATTCGAATTTTTTAAATCAAATTAGTCCCTTCAAAATCTAATATCAAGTTTAAGAAATCCACAAGAAGATTCAATGGCAAAATCAACAGATGATGTTATTATCTTTAATTATTCAATTTTTTGATCTTAAACTTTGTCAGAAAACCAAAATTTTTTCAAAAAACAATAGGATGAAACAAATTTAAATCAACATTTAAGTCAAAGGTTATCTCTAGATGAAGATGAACAAGAATCTTTAGAACAAGAAATAGATTTTCATTTTGATGATACACCTCCTCAAAAGTCTAATGAAAGTAAGTCTGTTTGTTTGAAGAAAAAAAAAAAAAGAAAAGAAAGAAATTGATCGAAAAATACAATAATCTAATTAGGATCTAATGATAATATGCTTTTTTCAAGTTCTGTTTTTCCTCAAATGAATCCAAACAAACAAATCAATCTTGACACCAATCTTTTTGATTTAAATGAAAGCAAACTTTTTTCAAAAACAGAGGTTCAATTTTCTTTTCTTTTCTTTTTTTCAAAATATCAATTTTTTTTTACAAAATATTAGGGTCCATTTTCTCAAGACTCACAAAATATGGAAGAGTTTAATTCATTTATTTCTTTTTATTTCTTTTTTATTTATTCATTTCTTGAAAAATAATCATAAAATAAAAAAAGATTGAACTTTGAATTTGAAATTTCAACCTTCACTGAGCACACGTATGCTTTTTTTGTCTCTGCAAAAAAAAAATTATCCAATTTTCATTCTATTAAAATAATTTTTTTTTAAGGTCACAAATTTTGAGAAGACACGGAGAAGAATTTCAAAACAAATTGTAAGTTTTTCTATCTTATTAATTTGAATTTTATAAATTTTAAACAAATAAAATACATAAAAAAAAAAGTCCTATGGTTCAAGAACAAGAAATTTTGACATCAACCCCAAAAAAAATTGGTCAATCTTCTTTATCCTACCCTCAATTAGACACTTTATCATTAAATCAAGAACTACAAGAAACTGTATGAATTTCAAATTTATTTATAACAAAATGAAAAAAAAATGAAAAAAAAAAAGATTCTTCATTTACGGAATTATATGAATGGAAAACTTGAAAATAAAGAATTAACTGTAATTATAGAGAGATGTTCAAAAGGTTTTATCTCTTCTTTTATTTCAAATTCTTATTTAAATTGTTTTGAAAAAAAAATTCAGCCCTTGAAAACGACTCAATGAAATCTAAAAAGATTGATGAACTTCAAAAGAAGGTTCCATATTTTTTTTTCCCCCTTTTATTTCTTTCATAAAATAAAGAAAGAAATTATAATAGATTAATGAGCTAAATAAAGAAAGCAATTCTACTCTTCAAACGTTAAAGAATCTTGAAAATCAAATTCTACAATTTGAACAATATAACAAAAAATTTCAAGAGCAATTATCCAAATATGAAGAGCAATTAGCTCAAGGTCGAGAAAGAGAACTCAATCAGAAACAAGAAATTGAAAAATTAAACAAACAAATTATGTCTGGTATTGAAAAAACTCAAGAGAGTCAAAGTTTTCATTTAACTCAGTTTCAATCACAAATTGATAATCTTCAAAGATTACTTCAATCAAAAGAAAAGATGATCGGTAAATTTTTCTCACTTTTTTTTTTTCTATCTGAAATGATTTCATTATTTTTTTAAAAAAATATTAGAAAATATTGAAGTGGAAAAAGAAAATTCAATTGGAAAAGTTAAAGCTCAGTTCCATAAAACCGTTGAAAATTTAGAGGTAAAGTTTTATTTTTTATTTTTTCTTATTTATTCAAATTTTCCTTTTTGTTCATGTTTTTTATTAATTAATAATCTTAATTTTAGAATGAAATCAAGGAAAAAAAGAATGAATGTGATACTCTTCAATGGAAAATCCAAGTTTCTTTATTTTCATTTTTTTTTTTTTTTTTTGATTATTAAAATTTTCACATTATAAATTATTCTATAGGAACTCCACGAAAAAATTAGTAATCAAAATGAAAGTGAAACTCAAGTATCGTTCTTCTTTTTTTTATCCTCCCTTTCAATTTTCTCATTTTTCTTTCAATTTTATTTTAGAAAAGGGAACAACTTCTTGAATTAAAAAAGAAAATGGAAATTGAACACGAAAATGAAATTGCTGAATTGAAAGAATCAATGAGAGAACATTACGAAAAAGAAATGGTTTTCTTTTTCTTTTTCTTTTCTTTTTCAGTCCTAACAAAAAAAATAATCTAGAGAGAAACATATCAAAAATCAAAATCTGAATTTGAACAAAGTAGACAAATGGGTTTTTTTCCTTTTTTTTCTTTTCCATTTAGATTTTATCACTTAAACCATCAATTTTAAAAAAGATTTGAATCAAATCGAAAAATTGGAATCATCATTAAAAGACAAAGATAGTCAAATAAAAGAACTAAAGACGACATTAAATCAATCAATTATGACAGCAGTAATTGCAACTAAAAATGATGATTCAAAAGGTACAATTTTTTCTTTTTTTTGATTTAAATTTTCATTTTTTTTTTCTGATTTAAATTATTATAGAAAATGAAAAAGTTTTATTGGAAAAAGCAAGACATGAACTTGAAGATTTTAAAACTGAATTTGCAAAAAAAGAAGCTGATTTTGAAAAACAATGTCTCATATTGGACGAAAGATCGAAGGAGCTTGAAACGAAAAAGACATTTTTGACTCAAGAGATTCAACGTCTTCAAACAGAATTACAAAAAAAACAAGAAAGTGCACGAAAGGAATTAATTCAAAAAACTCAAGAACTAAGTTTGATTTTAATTTTATTTTTCAATTTTATTTATTATAATTAAATTCGAATTAAATTAAAAATATAGTGGAAGTGGAACAAAGAGTGAATGGAATGGTTCTTTTCCTTTCTTTCTTTTTTTTTTTCATAAAAAATAAAAAACTAAACTAAATGATGAAAATAGAAAGAGCAACATCAAAAAGAAATTGAATCAATTAAAATTATAATGCAGATTGATCATTCAAAACTCCTAGAAAATCGACTGAAAGAAAGAGATAAACAACATTCAATTTCTATTGCAAAATTTAAAGAGCAATCAAAAAGAGTTTTTGAAACAGCACTATCGCAAGTTAAAACAGAATATCTTATTTATGAAAAAGTAAGATTTCTTTTTGAAATATAATCAAAAAATCAAATAAAATAAAAATAAAATAATTTAGCAACTTATTGAGAAATTTGCCAAAGAAAAACAAGATTATACTGAAAAAATGTTACAACTTCATAAAATTGATAAAGAAAATGGTTTCTTTTCTTTTCTTTTTATTGTTTTTGATTTTTATTTATTAACTGTCCAAATATTTAGCATTAAATAGTCTACGGAGGGAATATGAAGGATTTTTAGAGAGAAGAGGACAGAAATCTTATTTTTTACCCCCAACTGTATATTCATTTTTTACTTCCTTATAAATAGCAATCAATTAATCAATTAATTAAATTTAAGCTTCATTCACACAGCGATTCTGATACAACACAAGAAAGGATACAACAAATGTAACTTCTTTTTTTCCTTTTCTTTTCTTCTAAACTTCCACAAATAATCATTGATTTTTTTCATTATTTTTTTAGAATTTCCGACTTTAACTCAAACATAAATTTGTAAAATAACTTTTGTGCTGTAATTTATTTTTCTCCAAAGAAACAACACTAATTTAAATCTCATTCAATCAAACATTTTCTTTGATTTTTTTTTTTCTTGAACAAAACTTCCAGTTGAATATTCTTCAAGAAATGGATTTAATTGTCAAAAATGATTTTTACTTTTTTTTAAAAAAACCAAATTGAAAGTGAATTAATTGCCAAAGGATATCAATGATTGAAGTGTTTGATTGTTGAAGTGGAGAAAAAGGAGATTCAACTCAATCAACTAATCAACTTGGCTCGTGACTCCTTTTTTCTCAAAAGGAAACTCAATTTCAATTTCAATTTTCTCATTTTTCATGACTTAGGATCATTTTACAAACAAACTCATAACTCCAAACCAAAACCAAATAACAATAAAGAACTTCTAACATTCAATTCAATTCAATACAGTCAAATATTCTATTGAATAATTATGAATAATTATGAATAAGTAATCGTCAAAAAAAAAAAAAAAAAAAAAAAAAAAATTAGAAAAAAATGAAGGATAATAAAATATTATCAATAATAAAATTTCATTTTTTGAATTGTATTCATTAACCTATAAATTATATTTTAAATTTTTTCAAAGTAATAATATTTATAAAATTAATAGAGTTGAGAAGTAGTTTGGGAGAGAGAACTGAGTTTTTTGTAGTGAGTGAACAATGCCAAGACCAATAGAAGACTATGGAGAAGATGAGACTTCGTTATTGTTATCTTCAGGGATCAATTCTGCTCCGGAATATGAATTTCATCGACCAAGACCTACAAAGTAATATTCCTATTCTTTCTATTCTTATTTTTGTTATACTTTCATATTTAAATATTTTAAATATTTTCATATTTTCATTATTATATTTTTCATTATATTTTGACATTTCTATCTATACTTGCAAACAAAACCAAGTCAAAAGTAATTCATTGAACAACATTTCCGAATTCAAAATGATTTAATTGATTCTATAGAATCAATAGAAACTTATTCTTATTCTTATTCTTATTCTGTTTTTATAGGAAAAATATGATTTGCAAATTGGTCGGAGTTACAACTTTGGTTGCAAGTGTTGTGGTTGTTTGTATTCTTATATTTCTCTATGTTCCAAGAGCCCCTCGTTTAACATTGTTATCTTCACAAATAATATCAATTGCGAGGGATCCATTGTCTGCAACATTCAATGTAATTTTCCTTTTTTACTCTTGTTTGATTTTCAATTCAGGAGAAGAAGAAATAAATAATAAAATAATAAAATAAATAGGATACATTACAAGTAGAAAATCCAAACTTTGCATCTGTGTCATTATTGTCTTATGAATATTTTATTTATCATGATGGAATAATTGTTGGAAAGGGAGTGGACCTCCAACAACCTGTTTTTCCAAAAAGAGAAATTGGTCAAGTAATGATTTTCATTTTCTTTTTTTCAAAATAATAATAATAATAATAACTTTTTATTGACAAATTCTTCAATAATTCTTAGTTTGTTGCCCAAAAAACTCTTATTGATAATGAGGAATATCCCCAACTAATAGAAGTTTTAAAAGACTGTAATGCAACTGGAACTTTTACGCTGGATACTGAAGTCTTTTCAAAATGGTCATACCTCCTTTCAACAAGAACTTTAATTCTTCAATCAAGAGATGTTTATTCTTGTTATTTATCTTGAAATCACAATTTTTTTTTCATGATCTCAACCTGTATGTAGTATAAAATTATTAAAAGAAAGAAAACTATAAAAAAAAAAGATTGGACCTTTTTGTAGATACACTCAAAAGAAAAGAAAAAAAATCAAAATAAAATAATTTATTTATTTTGTGTGAAAAGAAAGTTAAATTTTATTCATTTTTAGTTGGGATTTCATCAATTACCGGAATTACAAAACCCCAGGCTTGCACAACCTAGAGAATTGATAAGAATTTTAAAAAAAGTTGAGAAAATAAAGTAAAAAAAAAAACCTTTTGGTACAATTCAATTTGTGCATTAACATACGCTAAAAGAACGTTCTTCATATCTACAGCCTTTCTCTTTTCATATTCTTTATATTCAAAAAGAATGGCTTCAGAAGTTTTAACAAGTTGGGAGTTTGCTTTTTCAGATTCCTCTTCATGCTTTTATTTTATTTTTATTTTATTTTATAGCTCTCAAAACAAAAAAACAAAATGGAAAAAGGAAGAAAAAAACCTCAGTAATTTGTTTTTGTAATTTAGCAATATTATCTTTTCTTGTTTGTTCAGGGTTAGAATCAAGCATTTTTGTAATACTAGAGCTGAATGATTTGAAAAATCCAGTTTCAACAGGGATTCCTTTTTCCTATTTATTTATTTATTTAAGAATTATTTTAATTTTTTTTTTTTTTTTTTGAAAAATAATGAATTTACTTCATTTTCAAGATTCTTTAATTGAGTTCTCTTTGAGGTCATTTGATCATTAATTGTCTCAACTACAACTTGTTGTTGATCTCTTTTTGATAATACATACTATTATGATTTTTTTTTAAAAAAAAATTAATATTTATTATTTGTTCATTAGAATTGAATAATAATTGATGGTACCTTTAAAGAGTTTACATAAAGTATATAATCTTGAAGTGGATCCAAAAAGACATCTTCAATTTTTGTAACCTAATCAAATAAATTAATTAATTAATCATTTTTTTATTGAGAGGAAAAAGAAAAAAAAGGAAAAAATGTACAGCAAATCGAATGGCAAGGAAACATGAATCAAAAGTAGCACCAAATTTTTCAAGAGAAGGACCTAATTCTTTTTCTGTTAAGGAAAAGTTATTCATTGCAGATCCAAATTCAGCAAAATCAGAAGCCAATTCTTTTTTTTTTTTTTGAAGAAAAGTTACAACCGTTAGGATCTTTTTGCAAAGGAAAATAAAAATAAAAATAAAAACCATTTTGTCTTCTAATTAATCTTCTGCAATTTCTATCTACAGACATAATATGTTGGCAAAAATTGTTTTCATGATGAGAAATTTCAACAAATTTCATTTCTGGTTTTTGAACTTTTTTTTGAGATAAATTTGAGGCAAAATTTGAAAACATTCCTTGTCCTTGACCTAAAACTCCCAATTCTTCATTTAAAGCAGGTGTCTTTTTTTTGTTAGGTTTAGAATAAATGTTGAACTAAGTAAATAATTAATTAATAAACAAACCCAATTTTCAACTTCTAAAAATTTATGGAAAAGTGTTGAAGCAGATAAAATAGGATGGCGGGCAATTCTGTTAAGGAATGATTCAAGTCCTTTTCTTCTTTTTTCAATAAGCTCACTTCCTTCAAGATTTTTATTTCCGGCTAATAAAAATCAAAAGAGGTTAAGTATACGGGTTAAGAATTTTTTTGTTTTGTAAAATTTTAATTATTACGAAGGGAAGCAATTGCAAGAGCGTTTTTTTCAGGAAGTGGAGGAACCAAACAAGTAGGATTTAAACGGCAAAGTCCATCTCTAAAAGATTCAAATTCTGAATATCTTCTTTTAGTAGTTGCACCCTGGTTCCAAAAAACATTAGATCAATCAATAAGAAAGTAAATAAAAAACAAAAAAAAAAAGAAAAAGAAAACCTCAAGTTCAATAATGTAACAAATGTATGCATCACGACCTTCTCCAGTCTTCTTTGGGTCTTTTACTCGAATTTGACCTCCTCTTTGTAATCTTTGATCGGTATCAGATGAAAAGTAAACATTTGATTCTTCAGTGGTATTCTAATTTTTCAGTTTTTTTTTATTAATTTTTTTTGAATTCTTTGATAAACAAATAGACAAATGCCAAGTGAAAAAATAAATATTCAAATATTCAAAGAAAAAAAAAAGAAGACAAATATTCATCATTAAAGTAAAGTAAAGTAAAGGAAAGAATTTCTCAATAAAAACAGTATAAGAATAATAAGAATACGAATAAAAACAAGCTGAAAAATTGTAATAATAAGAAATTCACGCATAAAAATTTTTTTAAAAAAAAGTTATAATCATCCAAATTTCAACCTCAATTCAAACAAAAACGACAATAAATTTTCCAAAATAATAAAATTCAATATTCACTTCAAACATCACATCACAAATCTTTAAATTTTTCTAATTGAAAATCCTTTCACATTTTTTTTTCGAACACAAAGAACAAAAAAAAAATATCCCCAATACTGCAACAATAATCAATTTTTTTTTTTTTTTGTGATTAAGTGAAAAATTACAAATTTAAATTTAAAAACAAGGAAATATATTTGTGAAAGTTAAGAATATTGAATAAGTATTGGATGATTTATTAGAAAGATATAAGAAGATGTATTGAAGAAATAAGAAAGAAACCTCCATTTTTTTCAGAATTTTTTTTTTTTATAATTCCGCCATTTTTTTTTTTTTCTTGTTTCTCATTTTTCTCATTCCAACAAACAAAAGTCATCAAATTTCTCAATCATCTATCAATCCATTTCCTCAATATTCATATTCATCTTACTTCTTCATCAAACAACAACCCATCAACATTATTTTTCAAAAAATTCAAAACTCAACTTCAAAAAACAACTTTTTCAAAGATAGAATTTGAAATGAAAAAAAAAAAAAAATCAAATTTTGAAAGTGCTTCGATTTTCCAATATCCATCTTCATTAATCAATCAATTAATCAATTAATCAATACCAAATGTTTTCAAATTCAAACTCAATCTCAAAATTCGATATTTACATATAATTTGAAAGATTAATTTTTGAAAGAATTGAAAAGATTTTTTTGATTTTTGGATTTTGATTTTTTGAAAACATTTTTGGAGCAAACAATTATTATTTTTTTGACCTTTGGAATTGTTATTCGAAAGGTTTTCCTAAGTGCGAAGTGATGGTAAAATCTTTTTGAGAATATAAGTTTGAAAAGAATTGAAAAAGAATTGAAGAAAGATTGAATTTGAAAAAATTTTTGATTCAAACAGAAAAAAATTGATGAGTTTTATTTTTATTGATTTGTTGTTGAAGACAAACCTGAAGATCGAATTGATTCTTTGAGATCAGAACAATTAATTCACTTTTTGTTCTTTTTTATTCTTACTCTAATTCTTTTCATTTTTAAAAAAAAGGTAACAGTGGAGAAGAAGAAGAATAAAAGGACAAAACTTGAAGGAGACAAGAGTTTTGAGTTTGAGTTTGAATTTGAAGAAGGAATGGATTGGGTTCAAGCATTGTTAAAATTTGACGAGAAATTCAAGTCATCAGAATTTTCAGGACATGCAAAAGGCTTAGACGACCATCTTGAAAAATTTTCTCAAATTTTTTCAAAATTGTCTCCTTCACATGTTGATCAAGTAACTGGAGTTTTAGCTACTTATCCACCTGATCGATATTATTTGACTTGGTCATTCATTTTGTAATTTTCTTTTATTCTTTATTCTTTTTATTTCTGATTTCTTATTTTATTTTCTTCGATCTTGATTTTGACTTTTTTTTTTTTTACAATAAATTCAGAGAAGCAAGAGGACATCTTGAACAACTTGATTTAACTGTTTATGCACAACAAGTTCATTTTTTTATTGTAAATTCTCATAAGGATCAAATAACTGAAGTACCCAGCAGATGTAATTTTCTTTCTTTTTTTTGTGATTGTTGTTGAAATAGTTCTATAAAATAATTTGTTTTATTTAGTTAATGCTGTTTGCAAAAGATATATGGAAAAGATGGTCCATTCAAATAGAGTAACAACTTTTTTCTTTTCCTTTTTTGTTCTCAATTTTTTTGTGCTTAAACAAATTTTTGGAAAAAAAAAAAAAATTAAGGCTATGACCGCAATAAAAACTTTACAAATTGCTTTAGAAAAGATGGCAATAACGCATGAACATTTAACACCAATTCATTCTTATTTTGTTCAAGTAAATTTTTTAAAATTAGTTTTTTTTCAAAAAAAAATTCAAATCAAATCAAATTAAAGGCTTGTCTAATGGCAAGATGTTATAAACAAGCATTACCAATTCTTGAAAGAGATATAATTGAAATCGAACCAATAGTTTATTTTATTTTTCTTTTATTTTTCTTTTATTTTTATTTATTTATTTTTATTTATTTCCATTGATTTTTTTGAATTGGACTAATTAAAATATTTATAAAAAATAAAATAAGAAAATGGATGTTACTCCCTTAGATTCTTTATTATATTTTTATTATGGAGGAATAGCTTATATTGGATTAAAACAATTTAGAAGAGCTCAAGATTTTTTTGTTTTGGCCATTTCCTCTCCAGCTCAAACACTCAGTTCAATTGTTGTTGAAGCTCATCGAAAATTTATCCTTGTTTCTCTTTTACTTGATGGAACTGTAACATTTAATTTAATTTTATTTTTTATTATTAAACTCATAATAAATACAAAAAATAGGTCCCTCAATTACCAAAATATACAGCCGGAGTAATTATTAGACTCCTTAAAAACATTAATCATGAATATCTTGATTTTGCAAAAGCTTATCAAACTCATAAACAACAAGCTTTACAGGAGAGTTACAATAAAACTCTTGCTGTATTCCAGAGGGTGATAATTTTTTCTTTTTACTTTTTATCAGATCCTTTTTTTTAAAAAAAATTAATTTCAAACCGAAATATAATTAGGATCGAAATAGTGGCTTAGCAGATCAAGTTGTTAAATCACTTTATAGAAGAAATATTCTTCGTTTAACCCAAACATATTTAACATTATCACTTTCTGACATTGCAAATGCTGTTCAGGTATTTAATTTTTTTTTTTTTTTTTTTTTTAAAAAACTCAAAAAATTGTTTTTTAAAAATTCATTTTATTAGTTGAGTAGTCCAAAACAAGCAGAAGAATTTATCTTGAAAATGGTGATTCACTCATAATTGTTTTTTCTGAATAATAATGACAACAAAAATTAAATAAAATAATGAAAAAAGATTTCAGATGGAGAAATGAAAGCCTGTATTAATCAAAAGGATAGTATGGTTTCTTTTGAAAGTGGAAAGTAAGCTCATCTAATTAATTTTTATTAAGATCTCAAACCAAAAACTGATTTGAATTTATAAACAAAAAAAGTTCATACGAAGAAAGTGAAATCCAATTAGATCGCAATATCGTTTCCACTGCTTCTTTAACTCAAAAAGTTGATACACTCCAGAAAAAAATTGCCAAATCTTCAAGTTATCTTCACAAGGTAATTTTCACTTTTTTTTTCTTTTTTTTTTCTTTTTTTTTCTTTTGATCAAATTTATTGATAAACTTTAGATTGCATCTGAGAAATCGAATGTATTTGAAGAAGGAGATTATGATCAAAGTGAAAAAGTTGTTTTCGGAGTCATTCCAATGCAATAATATAAAAAATTACTTTCTGTGTTAAACTTTGGACGAAAAAAATAAAAAGAAAAATTCAGATTTATTTTTTTTAAAAAAATAACATCACAAGAGTTCTACAAAATCTTATTTTTGTTGTTTTACATATTCAACAAATTCAAGCACTTTGGATTTTGGTAAGAGTCCAATAAAATGACTCTTTGGTTTACCATCCAAAAATCCTACAACTGTTGGAAGTGATGAAACCTAATCATTTCAAAGTTTTGGGTATTCAATAAATCAGATCTGACAAAAAATAAAACATCGGCAAATAAAAAAGATCTTACTTGAAATTTTCCTGGGATTTCTCTGTTATCATCACAATTTATTTTCATGACTTTGATGTTTAATTCTTTTGAGATTTCATTTAAGATTGGGGAAAGTGATCTACATGGTCCACACCAACTAGAAAAAAAAAAAAAAAAAAAAAGGATGAGATTTGTTTGAACATTGAACATTGAACAAGAATAAACAAGGAAAACAAACTCTGCATAAAAATCAACAAGTGTAACTCCTTTTTCTTTTGAAATAAGTTGATCAAAGTTTTCATCAGTCACTTCTATTACTCCAGATTCTTTTGAAAATGAGCGAAATGAAAGTTTTGGAATTGAAACAGTTTTGAAAGTTTCATTCATTCCCAATGTATTCAAAGTTGAAAATGATCTAACAATTCTTGGTGCTACAAGAAATTAATAAAAGAAGAAAAGAAGAAGATTAATCTTTAATTCAAAATAAAAAGAAATTCAAAGTTTGTGGACACAATCTTGACAAAAATGTTCATGATTTTGAACAAGTTTTTTGAAATGAATTTTGAAACAAATTCCTTTCATCAAACAAAAATTTTCAATCATAACAAAGAAGAAATACAAAAAAAGAATTAGAAAATAAGAGATTTAGAAAGTAAAAAGTACCATTTGTAAAACTTCTCAAGAGAACGGCTCTGGAATGAAGAGGTGTTCGGAGGACTCGCACAGACATTTTTTCTATTTTTCTGATTTTTTTTTTTTTTCTTCTTGTGATTAGCAATTCATAATAAACAAAATAATCATGGCCAATTTTAGTTGTCAAAAAATTCACAATGTCACTTTCCCCTTCACTTTCTGCTTGATTGATTACTTCAATATTGATTTGATTTCAATTCCAATTCCAATTCTAATTCTAATTTTTGTATGTTTGTGAAAGTCGTTGATTGAGTACATTTTTGCTTGTGAGCTTTTGAATTCATATTGTTTTTTAGATCTCTGTAATTTTGTTATGCATCCTGAATTCTACTTTTCTCTATTTCGATATCTTTTTGATGGTTTTGAGAGATGTTTTATTTTTTTGAGGATTTCATTAGTAATTTATTACAAAGAAAAGACTAAGAAATAAATCATAAGATTATTTCACTGAAAAAATAAAAATTTTGAAAAATATATATATATATTATGCGTGTGGAGTTGATATTTTGGATTGAACAGAAAAATAACTTTTTAAAAAAACAAAACAAAAAGAATAGAAATGGATGAAGAGGAAAATGAACAAGAGAAAACTACAACTCCACTTCATGAAGCTGTCTTAAGAAATGATTATTCAACAGTTTTAAAGATATGTACTAATCAACAAAGGTTAATTGATGTTCGAGATCATGAAGGAAGGACTGCATTACATCTTGCTTCAGAAATAGGAAATGTTGATATTTTACAATGTCTTTGTATAAATGGAGCAAATTTATTAATAGAAGATATACATGGAGATCTTCCAGTTGATTTATCACAAACAAAGGAAGTTGAAATGTATTTAACAGCTTGTACAGATGTTAGAAATCATAAAATATCAATTAATTTGGATGACTGGACCCAAGGTTTAGGACAACAATTATTAGAAGTAAATAATCAACTTTCAGAATTAGAATATAATTGTAGATTATTAGAACGACTTACTCCAATATCAGTGATTTCAATTTTCCCTGATATTTCAAATCAATTAAAAGAAGTTGAAAAGTAAACTCTTTATTTTTATTTTTATTTTATTTATTTTATTTTTTTTGAAATCCAAAAAATAACTCAAAAAAAAAAGGTTATTGTTTCAACAAATTAATTCTTTATGCATTGCTCAAATTGTATATAAAGTTCATCAGCAAGTAAATCAAGGTTCACTAGAAAAATATATTTCTTTTCGACATTCTCAATATCAATCTGTTGAAAGAATGAGATCCTTAACAAATAAACTCAAACATTATTCTCATGATATCAAACAATCTGGTTAGTATCTTTTTTTTTTTTTTTGATTTTTTGATTTCAAAAATAAATAATAAAAATTTTTAGCATTTAAACAATTGGAACAAATATTGGAATTAAAAACAATTGAATTGGAGGATGCAACACAAAATATTCAAATTTTAACGGGAAAAGTTGAACAACTTCAAGAACAAATTGTTCAAATAACTAAACTTGAAGAAGAAATTACTCAAAAAGATAGAATGATTATGGAACTTGAAGAAAAAACTAAATTATTAAAAGATAATTTACAATTGGAAAATAAAAATTCAGCAAATTTAAATTCAATTCAAGCTTCACTCAAAGAGAATAAAACTTTAAACTCTATTCCTTCATTTAGTGACAAGAAATCTCTTAATTATAATGATAATGAAGGTTCAATCCAAATTCCAGCTTATGAACTTATTCAAGAAATTAGAAAGGAAAAAGGTTATGATATTGATATTCCTGAAGATGGACCATTAAAAAAATGTTTTGAAGCTTTATATTTTACCCTTGGAAATGCACTCGAAAAACTTTCAGTTGATATTTATTCTTCAGATTCCAGATTTATCTTAGAACTCATTCAAAATGCAGATGATAATGACTATAATCCTGATGTTGAATTTCCTCAATTCAAACTTGAAGTTAATACAAACTCAAAAAATGGATATGTTTGGGTTTATAATAATGAACTTGGATTTTTTCCTAGACATGTTCGTTCAATTTGTGATGTTGGAGGAAGTACTAAAGGAGATGCCTCAAAATATGTTGGAAGAAAGGGAGTTGGATTTAAGTCTGTTTTTAAAGTTTCAGATCGTCCTCATATTTTTTCTAGAGATTTCTCATTTGGTTTCGATGCTCAAAAACCTTTAGGTCAAATTGTCCCAGAATGGATTAATGAAAAAGAAGTGATTAGAGAAAATCCAGATTTAAACATTTTATTTGAAGATTTTCATTCAAAGAGCTCTGATACTGGAACTGCTATGTATTTACCTTTAAGGAGTGGTCATGATCTCGCTTCTGAAGAAATTTTAACCGATTTATCAGGAATTGATTATACTTTATTATTTTTGAGAAAATTAAAAAAATTAGATTTGACCATTATCAATGAAGAACCAAGTCAATTAGAAAATAAATCAACATCAAAAGATACTACAAAGGTTGAGAGACGAATTATTACTTTACATAATACACAACCGGATGATACATTTAGACAACTCTCATTAGTAAAGTTTGTAAATAATAATCAAGTAGGTCCACAAATTTTCATGGATTTTAAAGTTCATACTTCACTTTTAGTAATTCCAGAACACATAAGAAATTCAGATGGATCATCGTTTGGAGGTCAAACAAAATTAACTCTTGCATTTCCTATACTTGATGGTTTTATTTTATTTTACTATTTTATTTTATTTTTATTTGTTTTGTTTTATAATTTTTTTTTAAAAAAACTAATCAAGATGAACCCCCGATTCAATATGTTTATGCATTTCTTCCTATTTGTTCTTCAGGATTTCGTTTCATTATTCAAGGCGATTTTGAACTTGTCACAAGTAGACAAGTAAACTATTTGATCATTTATCATTTAATTATTTATTTTTGAATTTTTCTTTTCTTTTTTTTTTCCTCTTTATTCAACAGGAAGTTCATCGAACAAAAGCAATGAATTTATGGCTTCGAGAAAATATTCCACTTCTATTTATTCAAGCATTAAGAGCTGATGAAGACATTAAAAAACGTTTACATCTTTTCCTTCCCAATCCTATAGAAATTTCTCAAAATTTTTGGAAAGTTGTTGCAGATAAAATTTGGTTATTATTAAATGAAGAAGGTCATTTTTTTTTTTTTTTTTTTTTTAAAAAATTTTTCATTTTGTTTTTTTGTTTTTTTTTCGAACAATTTTCTCATATTAGAATGCATTTTAACTGAATCTGGAGTTCTTCGTTCACCAAAGAATGTTCTTATTAAACCAGAAGGATTTGAAGATTTAATCAGTAATCAAGAACTTTTTAATGCTTTAAAGAAAGAATGGCTTTCTCCACATGTTGACTCAAAGATAATGATGGAAAGAATGAATATCAAAGAATTTTCATTGATTGATATGATTGAATTTTTAAATGCTTTAAAAGATGATGAAATTCAAGCAAAATCACACAAATGGATTGCAAGACTCTATGAATTTTTTGAAAAATTTGTGAATGATAAACTTGATCAATATATTCCACAACTTTTAGGTTTTAAGGTATTATAATATCTTTCATCCATATTTATTAATAATATCTCAGTTTTGATTTTTTTTTCCTTTGAAATATTAGATCTTCAGAATTACTTTAACTGAAAATTTTGAGTCAATTTCTCTACAAACACGAAATGGAATTATATTTTCTAGCTTTCCAGTCGGTGCAACTCTTGAAACAATTATTGGACTTGACATCAATTTCCTTCAACCTGAAACAGTTAATGGAAAGAGTAATTTATTTTTGGAGAGAATGGGAATAAAACATGCAACCACTGAAGATCTAATTGATTTATTTTTATTACAACATTCAAATTCAACAAATTCTCAACTTCGAGAAATTAAACCTTCAGATAAAGTTGGAACATCTAATTTATCATGGAGAGAGCTAACATGGAATAGGTTTGAGTTCTCAAAATATAAAATCCTATTTAATTGTGGTTATTAATTTTTTTTTCCCTTCTTTAACAAAAAAAAAAAAAAAAGATTGAAATTTTTGAAGGATTATTGTATGGAATCACTTTTAATATCAAAAGCAAAATTTGAAGAGTTTCGATCTTTACTTTTAATTCCTTCATCAGAGGATTCTTTCTTTCTTGGCTCTCAACTTTATTTTCTTCATTGTAAACAACTCTTTGATGATCATACAAATCAAGTCCATTATCTTGATGATTCTATATTCCAACAACTTGAAACTGAAGATGAAAAAATAAGTTGGATTCAATTTTTTGAACTTTTAGGAGTTTCAAAATCTCCTAGGTTGATTGCTGTAGTAAAAGATGGATTAGTTTTGAGAGAATTATCAACAGAATTTTTTGAAATTTTGGTTAAAGGTTTGATTATTATTATTTTTTTCCTTTGGAATTTGGATCTTAATCTTCAAATCTCTTTTAGCAAAACAAAATATGGAACTTGCACAAAAGATTCTTGAAATAGTTGATCAATATTGGACAACATTATTTTACTTTGAATGCCCTTCAATTATAGAACATTTCAAAGGTAAATTACTTTTTCTTTTTCTGTTTTTCCTTTTCTTTTTTCCTTTTCTCTTTTACTTTTACTTCAATTAAAGGAATATTGAAATAGAATGCAAGGTCTCAAGTACTTTCGGAGATGAAAGAGGTTTTACAGAATTATTTTCAAGGGAAATATTTGAAGAACGTATCAATAAGTTTCTTCCTTACCCTGCTTATACAATTCAAAATCGTGACCTTGGAACTAAATTGGGAATGATTTCAACATTTAATTTATCTTCTGTTATCAAATGTCTCCACATACTTTCTGAACATAAAATTGGAACCGAAAAAATTTGGGATTACCTTTACGAATATCTGTTAATTAATGACGTTGAATCAAAAACTGAAGAACAAATTGACTTACCTTTTTTCCACATTCCTGGTGAAATCCCAAATGATATTTTGAAAGATAGTCAATTAACAGAAGAAATGATGCCTTCACTTGTGAAGAAATCAAAACTTCGTTGGTCTGGAAATGAAGATTTCTCAAACTCTGCTTCACTTTTAGTTCTCCAAAACTACTTCTCAGATAAATACAAAAAGTTATTCGTAAACGTTTTTAGAATTCAAGAAGCACTTTCTGTTGAAGATATGATCTTATCTATTTCTTCACTTGTTGGTCAAATTGGAAATTCACAGGATTCATCAACAAGATCATATTTATTAGATTTAATTATTCAAAATTATCGATCCTTAGATGAAATTTTAGAAGAGAATACTTCCTTAACTCTTTATCCACTTGATAATCTTCCATTATTAGTTGAAAATGGAAAAGGAAATTTTGCATTTGAAACATTTAATCCGTCTTTAAATACTCAAGGATGGGCACTTCCATATGTGGATGATGAGTATTTATTTATTTATTTATTTATTTATTTATTTATTTATTTATTTATTTATTTATTTATTTATTTATTTATTTACTTATTATTTTCCAAACCCAAGGCACCTCTACACTTGGTTTGAAAGGGATGGTTTTTCTGTCATTTCACCTTTACTCTCAGATTTTAAATCACTTTTTAAACATCTTCAAGCTCCAAAATTCTCCAAACTTGTTCGTTCAACTTATTATCCTCCCTCTAAAGCTGTTAATAAAGGTCAGAATAATTGTTGAATCTTTTAAAAAATCTCAAATTAATTTTTAAATTAGGATTATTTGAAAATCGTCAAAAGACGGCATGGTATAGAAAAGTTTTAACATTAGCTTCAGGTTTTCCATTATCTGAAGCAATGTCTTCACCTGAAGTTGATCATTCTCTCAGACAATTTTTATGGAAAGGAAAACATAAAGTTTTTTTTTTTTCAATTTAATTGAAATCTCTTATCAATCTAAAAAATAATAAAATAACAATAGGAAGAACTTGAAAATCAATTTAATTTTATTGATAAAATTAATCAATTTACAATTGTTTATGATGTTGGAGAACTTTATGTTTCATATACTTTAGATTTTCGTGGAAAAAGAGTTCAACATTCAGTTCCAGAACCATTTTTCGTTTTAGGAGCAAGAAGAAATGCATGTCCAAAATTATTCCTTAAAGAAAAATCAAACTTTAATCAATTAAATTTAGAAGCACTTGCTTTTCTTTCTAAAAGACCAGTTTCTTTCTTTAAATCTCTCCTCGAAAATGACTCAATTTTGGAAATGCTTGCAATTATCCCTCCAATCACAAGATCGTTTGATGTAGAAGCTAGAGAATGGAATAATTTAATGAGAGAAGGATTTAAATCGTTTCAAAGAGGTTATCGTCGAAGTGATATTGGGGTTTCAAATAATCCTGAAGCACCAAGAATTTTACCAAAGTTTATTCAATCTCCAGCTGATTTGAGATTAAGACATGATCGTTCAGAGGAAGGTTCAATATCTAGAAATTCAGGACAACCCAACTTTTTTAGAAATTATCCAAGTGATGAAATAGATTTAGATAGAAATTTAATGCGTTCTTCTGATATGTCTCCAGATCAAAGATATAAATATTTAGAACTTGATGATGAACAAACATATGAAGACTTTTCAAATTTTGTTGAGTTTGAACCACTTCAAAGAATGAAAGAACGGACAAGAAATTTGGTTCAAGCAGTAATTTTTTATTTTTTTTTTGAAAATTTCATTGATTCTATATTTTTATTTTATTTTATTTATTGAATTCTAGGCTTCAATGAAGGAAATTGATGAGAATGAAGGAATGTATGGACGAAACCTAGATGAAAATGGCGCAACACTTGATTCTCTTCGTCGTAGATATCAAGATAGAATTGGTTCTCTTGCGGAATTATTTATTTATCATTACTTAAATAGAAACTCTTCTGGAAATAGTTTTGATGAGAATAATTGGGTTTCTTCTGGAAGAATGAACTTTTTCCCAAGAAGTAATCCATCAACTTGTGATGATACTTTAGGATATGATTTTGTATTTCATGATGTTAATGGCAATTTTGGAAGAGGTAAAGATGCCATTTTTTATATTGAAGTGAAAGGACATCTTTGGGCACCAAGATATAGTTTATTTTTAAGTTCAAATGAATGGGAAACTGCTATTCAGAAAGCAAATATCTCACAAGCCTCAAAACGAAATGAAAATTATGTTGTTGCTGTTGTTTCTTTAACCCTCCCACCAACGATATTATATTGGTTAGAAGATCTCCCTGAAGCTTTAGAGAAGGGAGAAATTTCAATTAAACCTTCTGAATACCTTCTTAGAATAAATAAAAGAATGGATTCTTAATATGTACATTTATTACTTTCTTTTTCTTTTTCTTTTTTTTTTGAATTTCTTTGTTTTTTCGTTCCTTCTCAAATCGAAGCATATTTTCTTAATACTACTTGTGCTAATCCTGTTGAACCAATAGCAGAATAGATATGACTTAAGTTGACTGCAGCTTCAAATTTTGGAGCTTTTGGATCCTATTTATGATTTTATTTTATTTTACTTTGATTATTTTAAAATATTTTACCTCAGTTGGAGAATCAAGAACTTTTTGATAATATGCTACAGCAAGATGATAAAATCCTATTTGATGAAAAGCTCGAGCAATATTAAAAGCTGATTCTTCTGAAAATTGACTTAACTCATAGTATCTGAATAGAAATGAAAATGCCTAAAAAAAAAAAAAAAGTAAAAAATAATTTAGAAATGAAAAAATAAACTTTTTTTTCGGGTTCATAAAGTAAAATTTTGAATCAAACCTGAAGAATAAGGAATGGTTTATTTGTTTGTCTCTTTTGAATTGATTGTTGCAGGAGAGAAATTCCTAAACACAAGTTTGTCAAGGGATGAGAACTTGCTTTTGAATAAGCACGTTTGAAAAATCCTTTGATAAAAAAAAATAATTATTAGTTTTCAAAAGAAAGAAAGAGAAAGAGAAAAAAGGAACCAATTGCAAGATGAATGGTCCCTGATAATAACATTTGATATCCACAAAATAACCAAAAACTTAGAACTGATGAATATTTACTTTGCATTCTACGAACAAATTTGATTAAGAAACTTGAACATAAGGCACTTCCTGCTTTACTTCCACCTCTTTTTAATTTTATTGATTTTATTATTGTTGTTTTTTGAATTTTTTTTTTTTTTTTAAAAAAGGAATACACTGAAAAGAGAATTGAAAAGAAATTCCAAACAGAATTTTCATTTTCAGAAAAAAAGGAAGTTCGAATTAAGTATCGAATAAAATCTGTTGCTTCTTCTAAACGACTAAGATAAATTGCCATAGCTAGAGAAAAAGAAAGTTTTGATTAAAAATATGTCAACAGAAATAATTATATAAAATGGAAACAAAAAATAAGAAATAAAAGTACTTAAAGAAAGGATATTCATTGTTTTCAATTTTTCTGGTTCATGATAAAATAGTAGAGATCTTCCAGCTGTTTTAATAACTGAAAAAGCTTTTTCAGGTTCTTCTTTTTCGATATATCCATCAAATAACTTGTTTATTTTGTTTTTGAGTTTCGAGGAAAAAAAAAAAAAATGAGAAAATAAAGAAATAGTACTTTTAATATCACATCAAACCAATCATCAATAGAAATTGCGAGCACTTCTTTTTGAGGCAAATCAATAACTCGATCATCTAATTTAATAAAGGGAATGAGTTGAAAAAATGCTATAGAAAAAAAAGTTAGATGAAACTTACCACTAAATTTCTTTGTTCTATAATACAATTGACCAAACTAATTTTTAAATTTTTATTTTATTTATTTTTTTATTTTTTTGAAAGAAAGTAAGAAAAGAAGAAATGGATTTAAGGAACCTTTCTTTCAAGTGGTTCCATAATTTGCATGAAGTATTTAAATAATTGTTCAGCACAAGGAAGGCATTCCTATTTATTAAGACATTGTCAAAAAAAAAAAGGAGAAATGAAAAGAAATAAAGAAAGAAATCAAGAAATTAACAATTGATGGTCCATCACATAAGCCTAAGAACTCACGATAAAGGGTTACAATCCTTTGTTGTTTTGTTTCTTTCAATGGTTCTAATTTTTTCATTTTCAATTCAAAAGATGTTTTATATCTTTTTGGAGTGAAATGTTTTCTCTTTGGTTTTTCAGAGTTAGTTTTTTCATTAATAGCGGCTGTAGTTGTTGATACTAAATAAAGTAAAATATAAAAAAATGTTAAAATTGAAAATAATCATAATGAAATGAAATAAAAAGAACATAATTCTGCAGCTTCAGCATGTTTTCCTTGTTTTTCATAAATTCCAGCCAACATAATTTTTGAGTCATTTGAATTTGGTTCAGCTTCAAGAACTACGAAGGAATGAAAATTTTATGAAAAGAAGATCAAACAATCAAACAAACAAATAGATAAATAAATACCTGCAGTTAGTAACGCTACTGAAGAGTCAAAATCTTGTAATTCAATCAAACATTCAGCCATTTTGAGCCACAATGATGGCCCATTGAACTATGCAAAAAGGAAGTTAATAAGTAAATATAAATATAAATAAATGGTGTACTTGAGGTTCAGAAACAATCTTTCGGAATATTTTTAGTGCATTTTCATACTCGTGAATCCCAAAAAAAGCATAAGCAACTTCTTGGTATAGATCTCCAAATGTTTCAAGATTACATTGATCAAGTCTTTCCAAAATATCCTTTTTTGTTTTTGGAAAATTTTGTAAAAAAAGACAAATCTGAAAGAAATAAAGAAAGAAATAATTGTTACTTGAATTTTTTCTTTTTGGTTCAAATATATATGACAAACTGCGTAATTGATTTGAAAATCTAATGGAAAATTTTGAATTGGTTCTTGACAAATTTTCATAACATTTTCAATAAATTGTTTCGCTTTTTCAAATTCTCCTTGAAGATTATAAAGCTCAGCTAACATGTTCATGGTATTTAAATCTAAATCCAAATCTCCATTAGATTCAATAAAATGTTCTAAAACTTCAACAGCTTCTCCATAATCTTTTTTGAGAACGAGGTACTAAAAATTAAAAAATATGGTTATCTTTAAATAAATTTGAAATCTTGAGTATATTTTGAAATTAAAACAAACTTTAGCATATTCTTGGGTTATTTGTGGATCATTTGGTTTTAATTTCATAACAGTTCTGAATCCTTCTCCTGCCTTTTTTTGAAAAAAAAAAAAAAAAAAAAAAAATTGTCAAGTTTTTTATATGAAAAACTTGTTTATAAAAAGAATCAAACCTTCTTCAAATCATTCATTTCTGTATGAATACAAGCTCTTTCAAAAATAATTTCTGGGTCCTTTGGTTTCAATTTTAATGCTCGATTTAAACAATAAATTCCTTGTGAATACATTTTATATTCCCTTTTATTATTTATATTTTATGATTTTTTTTTGTCGAGTTCTAAATTCTTACCTTGATGATATTCCTAATTCTTTCCAATTACTTGCATCAGAAGGAGAGAGAAGAGCTCCCAAAATTTTATATTGAATAGCTATGGAAGAAAAAAAAAATCATTCAAAATTATTATTATCATTCACTCAAAGATAATATTAACCTTTATGGTGTTCACCCATTTCATGATATACAAGACCCATAGTAGAATATGGAGCTGCAACGAAAGGGGCATGACGAATTACTTCATGAAGAAGAATGATTGCCTTTATTTGATTCATATTTGAGAATAATGAGGTTTGTTTTTGTAAAAAAAAAGAAAAGAAAAAATACCTCTGCAAAATCTCCAACTGAAAAGGCCATATTTGCATCTCCCATTGTTTTACTTAGATAGGGAGGAAGTTTTCCTTTTCCTTTTCCTGAATCTGGAAACTATGAAAAAATAAAGAAGTTAAATTAAATTTTAAACTATTTTTAAAAAAAAGTGTCTACATCATCCTTTCTTTTCTTCCTCCTTTTAGACATATTAAAGACAGGGATTAATTTTCTTCTAAGCTCATCAATTTCAGAAACTCGGAATCTTTTCTTCTCTTGAGCTTTTGGGCTACATTTTGATATTTTATTCAAATCATTTTCTTTCATTCTTTCCAAATTTAAAAATGAACATACACTCGATTTGATCCTTCCCCTTCGCTTTGTGAATCTTGATCAAAGTCCTCAAATCTAAATTCTTCTCTATTATCACTCCCTTCATCATCCTCTTCATCTTCTTCATCATCATCTTGATTTTCATCATCATTTTGCCATTCTGTTCTTTCATGTAAAATATCATCAATTACTTCGTATTCTCTATCATCTTCCATATAATAATTATTTTCCTCTTCTTCCTCTTCCTCTTCTTCTTGAATTTGAGTCCGTGGTTTTTTCCCTGAAGGTCCTACACTTTCATTTTCTTGATCTTTTCTTTTCCTCGAAGATCCTCCAGAAACTTCCTCATTTTCATCCTCTTCATAGATATCATATGCTTCATCAAATTCATTCAATCTAACATTTTTTTTTTCATTTTTTTATTTCATTTTCAATATCTTTTTCATTTATTGATTCATTAAATCAATAAAATCAAATAAAAATCAAATAAAAATCACGACTAACAAATCAAAAGATATCACAATAATAATAAACAAAGAATTTAGATTGCAATTTCAAATATTTGAAATCATCAAATATTGAAAATGAGGGGAAAAAAAAAAGAAAAGAAAGGATGATGACTTCTTTATTATTGTAACAAGGATTTCAATATTGATGGTAGGCGAATATCATCAATCATAAAGAATTCAGTTATCACAATTTCAAATAGGAATTCCCTATTCAAAAATTTTTTGTTCTAGAATATTCTTCCATTTAGTGTTGTTTTTGATAAGGAAAAAAAAGGGAATTCTTATATTGTTTTAGAAATATCAAAACTTTAAAATTATAATTGTTCTAAGCATAATTATTTTTACAAATTAGAATTGTGAAACAAATAGAAACAAACAAAGAAAAACTCACAGATACGCCATGTTTTTTTTTCGTTTTTTTTTTTCTTTCTAAATGATCACGTGATTTATAATTGCTTGATTTTTTTTTTTTTTTTTTTTTTTTTTTTTTTT